>Ga0302221_10001209_pt1 | contig 16947 bp, 10 predicted proteins | sample II_Palsa_E2_1_FD_193517 | JGI IMG/M metagenome (GOLD analysis project Ga0302221, IMG submission 193517) | Peat permafrost microbial communities from Stordalen Mire near Abisko, Sweden - II_Palsa_E2_1 | ecosystem: Environmental > Terrestrial > Soil > Palsa > Peat permafrost | place: Sweden... | reverse complement strand
AGTAGGCCCGGGCCGCGGCGACCACGTAGGTCACCTGGGGACCTCCGTAGACGGAGAGGATGACGGGGTACTTTCCACCCGGTTGATAGTCGCGCGGATGCAGGAGCGCCGCGTAGTAGGAGCGCTCTCCCCGGGTCCGGGTGAGCTCGACGCCCGGCATGACGCGCGGCGCCTCGGCGAGCGAGGATACGCCGGCCCGCTTCGCCCCGCCGGCGGAAAGCACCTCGACGCCAAAGGTGCCATCGAGGAGGCTGAAGGTGTGCACGACGGTGCGGCCGTCGTCGGACATGACGGCATAATGCTCGCCGCGCCCGGCTGTCAGCGCCTTGCCGGCGCCACCCGAGAGCGGGAACCTCCACAACTGGGCCTCGGTCGGGTCGCCGCTGCCGGTGACGTAGACAAATCCCGCGGCCTCATCGACGCCCACCAGGGCGCGGTAGCCGAGATCGGGAGGCGTGAGCTCGCGGACAACCGCCCCGCCCGCGTCGCGCAGCTCCAGCTGCCAAAATCCGCCCCGCTCCGATGTCCACAGGAACTGCCGGCCCCCCTTCAGCCAATGGGGGATGTTGGGCTCGACAAGGTTGACCCATGCCGGGTCGGTCTCGTCAAACAGCGCGTGCACGGCGCCCGTGGCCGGATCGGCGGTGAGCACGCGCTCGTCCTGCTGGCGGCGATCCTCCACGACGAAGGTGAGCGGGGCGCCGGGCTCGCGCCATTCGACGCGCGCGAGGTACGGGTACTTTTCCGCGTCCCAGGGAAGCCAGCAGGTGGTCCCGCCCTCCCGCGGGATGACCCCGAGGCGCACGCGCGCATTGGCCGAGCCGGCATGCGGATAGGCGTGCTTGAGCGGAGGAGTCTCGGGGTGAAGCGGATCGGCGATATACCGGGCTTCGACGGCGGACTCATCGGTTTCCTGGTAGGCGATCGAGAGCGAGTCCGGGGACCACCAGTAGCCGTCGAAGCGGTCCATCTCCTCCTGGGCGATGAATTCGGCGGCCCCGTGGGAAAGGGTCGCCGTGGAACCCGTCGTGAGTGCGCGGCTCGCAAGGGTCGCGAGGTCGATGATGTGGAGCTCTCCGCCCCGCACGGCCGCGACGAAGGTGCCATCCGGCGAAAAATGCGGATTGATCCAGTCCTCGCCGGGCAGCGCCGTGACCTTGCGGTCCGCGCGGGTGACGACGTACAGCTTGCCCGAGAGCGCGACGAGCAGCCGCGAGCCGTCCTTTGATAGGTCGAAGTCCGTGAATCCCCTCAGGCTGTTGCGGGTCCGCTCGCGATGCGCCTTTTCCTCGGGCGACAGGATTTCCTCCGCATTTCCGAGGATCTGGGCGGGGGTGATGAGCTCACGTTCGGTGCCGGCGGCGACATCGAGCTCGTAGAGCCGCAGTACGGGATCGCGCGGGCCGCCGCGCAGGAAGACCACTGCGGAACCGTCGGGCGTCGGCTTGGGGGACACCGGCCTGCCGAGCGTGTAGTTCCGCGTCTCGGCGAGGTCGCGGAAGAAGGCGATGCTGGGGTCCTCGCCGGCCCCAAGCGCGAGGCCGGACGGCAGGACAGCCAGCAGCAGCAGGCTGCGCATCTTTTGCATCGCGCCAGCAAGACGGAAGCGACTGCCGGAGTCGAGACGGGGCGAGCGCGGCATCTCGCCGCCCCAGCCCTCCCGTGCGCCTCACTTCTTCGGCCCGGTCAGAAATTCAATCAGGGTCGGATCGCCGATCTCGACGCGGCCTTCCTGGAGCCTTGCCTTCACGAGCCCGTCGCTGGGCTGCCCGAAAAACCTTGCGGCATACTGCGCCATCAGCGGCAACGCCTTGTCGAACTGATTGTGCCTCTCGTTGATGCTGAATCGCGTCTCCCAAAGGAGCTTGCGTTTCTTTTGCTTCCAAAGGAGCTGGAAGTCATAGGCCATCAGCACCACGAAATATCGGTTCTCCTCGATCTCCGCGACCTCGGTGCGTTGCTCCACGCCGATCGCGTTGTGCGAGATATATTTTCCGTAGTCCGTCCCAACCAATCCAGAGGCGGCATAGCCTATCATCCCGGCATTCCTGAAATCGACGAGGTCCCGCCGGCGGTTTTCTATGTCAAGTTGGTGAAGCCCGGAACTGAGCACGTTATTGGCCTCATCCGGGTACCCCTCGTCCAGGAGAATTCGATATTCGTCGAGCGCCTGCAGATAGTTGTAATAGATGGGGTCCTCTTCGTAGGGCGGTGGAACCGCGGTGGTGCCCCAGTAGACCATGATGAGGAGCCTTGTCGTTTTCGGGTCCCTCGCCGGAACGTATCGCTGGGTCGCGAGCGGCACCGCTATGACCCGCGCCACGTCCATGAAATTCAGCTTTTCGATCGAGAGGTCTCGAATCTCGCCGCCCCAGTTCCCCCCGGGCCCAAAGGCATAGGATTCATTCTGGAACGAGCCGTCGGCCATCTTTATGCGGACGTAGTCCTTGCTTACCTTTGACGCCACGGCTTCAACGCCTTCAAGGCCGTCCGTGGCGAGGGCCGCCGGCTGGAAAAGCAGCACCGCTCCGCAACCCGCGAGGAGCCACGCCTTCATCCGTGGCGTATGCGAGATTTTCATCGGGGATGCGCGCTTTGTGCCTCTATAGGTATCTCAATAATCTGCTCATGGCATGCCAATGCTCAGGGCGATAAGTCAATGCGCTCCGGCAAGCCTGCTTATGAAACTTTGGTGTGCGAAGGGCATTCCCTTCGAGAGAGATTCTGGGTGACTGCCGCAAAATCTCCTCGGCCCTGACGTATGCCTTTGGGTGAAGCTTCCCAAGTGGCGGATCTTCGGAGCCGTGATCCGAACCGCGGACAAAGACACATCGCTGGCGATACCCGGCTAAGCAAATGATTTTTTGGCGGCAGTCAGGTTACTGCGGGGCGCGCAACGCCGGCAAAGCCTCGAAATTCGGATTGCCTTGAGTGGCTGGGAGACTGGCGTCGCATCAAGTAGGCATACACCCACTAGCGGGCGACGCCCTTTATCGCCCATAGTCTATGGTGATTATAGAGATGGCCGGTGAACCACACGAACAACTTGATCCCTAGGCACCACGTCCTGAGAGCCGACGCCGACCTGCAAGCCAGGCTCGGGGCGGTAGTCAGGGCTTGCCGTCACCGACTTGGCGTCACGCAGGAGGAACTGGCATGGAGGGCCGGTATCCACCGCACGTACCTTGCCGATATCGAGCGGGGTAAGCGCAACGTGACGCTTCGGACTGCCGCGAATCTGTCGAGGACGCTCCAGATCACCATTGGGCACCTTTTCGCGCACGCCGCCGAACCGTCTGCAACCGCACCGCGCATTGACTCGGGACTGGTGCCGAACGAGGTGCGAGATATCTTGCTGGTGGAGCATCACCAGAGGGCGGCAGCCGAGACGGCGCGCGCATTCGCGCGGGCGAGGCTTGCGAACCCAATCAAGATCGTCCGCGACGGTGAGGCCGGGTTGAATTTCCTGTTCGGCACCGGACGGTATGCCAGGCGCAAGCAGGTGCGGCCGCAGTTGATCCTTCTCGTTCTCGACCTGCCTGGGATGTCGGGTTCGGAATTCCTGCGACGAGTCGCTGCCGACGAGCGCACGAGCGACATACTCGTCCTGGTCCTGACGGTTTCGAAACGACGGCGGAAATAGCGACCGCGGCCTGCTCGGCACGGGCGACGAGAGCGCAATAGCGTCAGGACGGACATCACGTCGCCCAAGGTGCGCGGCCGCCATCTTGGGAGGCAGCGCCGGGCCGCCGAATAGCGCAGGGCGTTATCCCCCGGTGCCGAATTGTTCCCGCCCGTCGGTGCAGCGCCGCTCATAACCCCGACCCTGAATTGTCACTTATAGTCTATTGTGGAGGCTGTTACACTGAACCGAGTGGCAAAAAAACACCGAGCACCGGCGCCCCATTCAGACCTCCAAGGTAAGCTCGGCGCAGCCGTGCGGGCCCGTCGGCACGAGCTAGGAATTACGCAGGAGGAGCTTGCATGGCGGGCCGACTTGCACCGCACTTATGTCGCGGACGTTGAGCGAGGTGCGCGCAATGTGACGCTCTGGACCATCGCCAACTTAGCGAAGGCACTGCAGATCACCGCTGGCAATCTGCTCTCCCATGCCGCCACGCCTCCTGGCATGGCGCTGCGCAATGACGATGCATGGGCGCCCGATGAAGCGCGGGAGATCTTGCTCGTGGATCACAGTTCCACGGTGGCCGTCACAATGGAGCGCGCCTTCGAGCGCGCGAAGCTTGCGAACCCAATCAAAATCGTCCGCGATGGCGAGACCGGGTTGGATTACCTGTTCGGCACCGGCAGGTACGCAAAGCGAAAGCCGGCGCGACCGCAATTGATCCTGCTCGTTCTCGACCTGCCCAGGATGTCGGGCCGGGAATTTCTGCTGCGCGTCAGAGGCGACGAACGAACGCGGGACATACCCGTCGTGCCCCTTGCGGTTTCGCATCCCTCACGTTGCCATTGATTTCGACCGGCTGAGTGCCGAGACCGGCATCGCGAAGCCGCGCAGATTCGAAAGCGCAGCCGAGGTCGTCCCGCGGGGTTTGGAGATGGCGCCGCATTCGCGTCGCCCTGTGGGTAGACTGGAAATTGCTCTTGTCGAGGAAAGACATGCGCCCCGTGCGGCAGGTATGCACCCCATAGCGCCCTGCCAAGACGTCACTTATAGTAGACGGAGATATCCGACACAGTTCATTCGAATCCGGAGAATTGTAGCTTCTGCGAGGACGGCTGGGCATCGGATGAACAAGTCACAAAACGCCCCGTGAAAAAGATTACCGTCCTGATAACGGACGATCATGCGTTCTTTCGGCAGGGTTTGTGCGCATTGTTGAAAGCGGAGAGCGACATCGACGTGGTCGGGAAGGCGCGGAATGGTCGTGAAGCGGTGAGGATGGCGCGAACCCTTCGGCCAGACGTCATCCTGATGGACATCGCCATGCCGGTCCTCAATGGCTTCGAGGCGACGCGCCAGATCCTCGCGGCCAACCCCGCGGCCAAGGTTCTTATTCTTTCAGCGCACCGAGACGACGAGTATGGCGAATTCATGGCCGCTGCCGGCGCCGTGGGTTTCCTGGAGAAGCGGTCAGCCAGCAAGGTTCTCAGCAAGGCGATCCGCGAAGCCGCCAAGGGCAATCTGTTCTTCAGGCCGGCCATCGCCAAGCGAATTGCCCGCGACGGAAAAGCTTTAGCGCGGCCGCGAATTTCTGCACGAAGCAAGAAAGGGACTGCGTCATCGGTCCGTAGGTAAGCGACTTTCCCATTGATGAATCGAGCCGCGACAAACCTCGTACTTCTGTGTTTAAATTGCCGCGCCAACCGGGTAGCCCAGGTTCGTTAGGGATGCCCGTCATCCATTACACTCGACCAAGGTGGTGGACGCCGAGGGAGTCCACGCGCCTCCGAGTGGCTAGGCTGTTTTAGTTGCAGCTGGTTGCACGATCTTGCGTTTAGCGCTGGCGATGCGCCGTTGCTCCGAAATTGGTGCGCGCGCATAGATGCACGGGCGGTCTCTCGCGCGGTCACCTGCTCGGTGTCTAGCTAACGGTCCTTTATGAAACAGCTACGCCGGCATTCTGAAATTGCGGCCTATAGAGTCTACAATTTATCAGGTTAGTCGCCGCTTAAGGCCTCCATTGGTGAAACATTTGCAGCGCGGCGCGATGGAATTAGGCAGGCGGCTAACGATACGGCGGCGATCACGACGGCCGTACTAACCAAAGTCGCGACCGGGAAAGGGGGTGCCTCAAAGAGGAGTTGTCCCACGATTCGCTCAACCAGAGCGGTGCCAATCACCCCGAGGACTATTCCGATGGTCAGCTGCCTTAACCCGATAAAAAGAAATAGCCGGCAAATTGCCAACGGTTGGGCTCCGAGCGCCATTCTTACGCCGATTTCCCTGCGGCGCTGAGCAACCGCGTACGCCAACACTCCGTAAGTGCCCATTCCGGCGAGCAAAAGTGAAACTGCGGAAAATATACCCCATAAAAACACAGGCGAACGCTGCGTAACGAGGCTATTGGAGATCCGGTCGTCCATGGATCGAATATCGTGAACGGGAAGTTCCGGATCAATCTCCCCAACGGCCGACCGAAGCGAGGAAGCTAGGAAATCTGGCGCCATGCTTGTGCGGGCGACAACCTCGACGTTGGACGATTGCAGACCAAATGGATAATAGATCGAATCGAGCGCGTGATTTTCGGTGAGGCCGTCTTGCTTCACTGATCCGACGACACCGACAATGGTGACTGCCTTCGATGGGTTCGTTTGAGGCAACCCCTCGTAAAAGCGCTGTCCGACGGCGCCTCCTTGTGGCCAGTAATGTCGGGCAAAATTCGCGTCGACCACGCAGATCCGCTCCTTGCGGTGAGAGTCGGCGGCTTCAAGAAGCCGACCCTCCTTCAAGGGAATGCCCATTGCCGCAAAATAGGCGCCGTTGACCCCAAACGTATTGTTGATGCTTGGCGGTTCTCCAACTTTTGGAGTGCGGCCCAGAATGAACACATTATCGGTGTCACTCATGCCCTGGAGTGGGAGCGAGGTGACAATACCGACGGATACCATGCCTGGCAGATGCTGCACCTTTTCCAGCAGTCGGTCGGTGAACTCGAGACGCGCCGCATTGTCCTTGTAGGACTCCCAAGGCAGTGAAACTTCCCCAGTGAGGACGTGATCGGGGCGAAAACCCGGATCCACCGCCATCGCCCGCCTCAGGCTGGTGCCGAGCTGGCTCGCCCAAGCGAGAAGGACGAACGCGAGGCCAATCTGAGCGACAATGAATCCATTGCGCAGGCGCTGTGCCCCACGACCAGTCGTTCCGCCGCGCGACTCGGCCTTCAGGGAGTTGGCCAGGTGATTGCTCACGTTGAACCATATGATGGGGACCGCGATCAGCACCCCAAGGAGAACGGCCCCGGCAACAGCCACAAACATCAGCGTTCCGTCGACCCTGATATCCGATCCCAAGGGCAGTTGACTTGCCCCGAGCAGCCCCAGCATTCGGATACAGAATGCCCCAAAAATAAGCCCCAGAACCCCGCCCGTGAGAGTGAGCGTGATGGTTTCGATCAGTACGTCACGGGAAACGTGATGACTGCCGGCCCCCAACGACTGCCTGATCGCGAGTTCCTTGGCTCGGTCACAAGCCCGAATAAGCAACAGGTTCACGATGTTGACGCCACCGATGATCAGCAGCAGAAGAGCGCCCCCTTGCAGCATCAGCAGCATGGGGCGGACTTGGCGCACATGGTCGGCTTGGAGGGGAGCCACAAATGAGCGAAACCCGGCGGCGGCCACCTCTTTCGCATAGGGATACTCGGCCGCATGCGCTGCATTGTGGGCATCAATTTGTGATTGCGCCGTAGAAACTCCATAACCAGGCCTCAGGCGCCCGATCATCTCCGCGTTTCCGCTGTATCTGCGGTCAATCCCCCGCTCTACGGGATCGGATGCGAGTGGCAGGAAAATCTGAGCTTTGGAGGAGAGAAAACGAAAGTCCTGGGGAAGGATTCCCACGATCGTCTTGGCGACTCCATTTACCCGCACCTTTTGCCCAAGCGCCCGAGGATCGGCATCGAAGTGCTGCCTCCAGTAAGAATCGGTGAGCACCACCACGTTCGCGGATTGATAGGTCATCTCGTCCTCATTGAAAGTGCGCCCCGCAACCGGGCGCACGCCGAGCGTGGCGAAGAACTCGGGCGTTATTCTAAAGAGTTCCTCGCGGCCAATGGAGCCCCCCTCCCCGAGATTTGCGTGATCGCTTCGAAAAGCCGAAATGCTTGAAAAGGCAGGGATAATCCCACGACGTTCATAATAGCTGGTCAGGGACGAACCGCCGCGGTCAATGCCAGCTTTGGGATAGCTATTGTAAACAGTCACCAATTGATCCGCATCCGGAAACGGAAGGGCTCTCAGGAGAACTGAATCTACGACCGCGAAAATGGTGAGATTGGCTCCGATGCAAACCGCGAGCGTAGTAAGTGTAATTGCCGTGAAGCCCGGTGATTTAGCTAAACGACGCATTGTCAGTCGTAGGTGTGTGATCATCGCCGGTGTCCTATTTTCGCATGGAGTGTGCCAATATCGCTGATCGTCGTATGCTATTACCGTTTATTGTTTTACGAATCATTGGTGAATGGCAACAGAGCGCACGGCGCTCGGAAACGAGACTTGCCGTTCCCGCAAGTGGGACATCGAGTGCTATGTGATTTCATGGCCCTGTGAGTTACCGACTGCCCCGGCAATCTCGGTCAGGTGCGACTTGTTCGATAAACGGTCTGTTGAACACCTGGCTGAGCAAGGACGCAAATATATTTGGTGATCGCGCAATGGCCGAACGCATCGCTCTTTTGACCAAATGGCGCCTACTCGATCCCATCAGCCACTTTGAAGCTAGGTCGATAAATTACGTTCTGTAAACTGGTGGACGCGGAGGGACTCGAACCCTTCGTCCAATAGGCGAAACTACGAACTTAGGATCTGCATTGTCATTCTGCCTCAATCGCAGGCGAGCGGACCTTCCCGATCATTCGGCCCGGAGGGTCTCCGCAGGATCGACCCGCGCAGCGCGCCGGGCAGGAATCCAGCACGCAAGAAGCGCTACGCTAACGAGCAATGCCGAACTTGCGGCCACGACAAGCGGATCCTGGCCCAAAATACCGGGCATAAAGGAGGCGAGCAGGCGGGCGAGCGCGAAGGCCCCGGCAATCCCGAGAACCAGCCCTGTTGCGGCAAGGCGAACGCCCTGACCGAGAATAAGCAGGGCGATGTCCCGCAATTGGGCGCCAAGCGCAACACGAATGCCGATCTCCGCGGTGCGCTCGACCACCAGTTGCGAAATTACCCCGTAGAGACCGAGCGTGGACACCAGAAGCCCCGAGATTGCCATGGCCAGAATCCCGTTGGCCAGGAGGTTGTTCCAGCGGCGTATCGATTCGAGGGAGTGGTCGATCGAAGCCACTTGGTATACGGCCAGGTCGGGATCGACCCGGGCCACCGCCCGGTGCAGGGCGTCGGCCACGGAATCCGGAGCCACGGAAGTGCGCAGTACGACAGAGAAGTAATTCCCCCCGGTTTGGGCCATCGGCCGGTAAATCTGCAAATGCGCCGCTGTGTTGCTGTCGAACGGGAAGCTCACGTCGTTGACCACCCCCACCACCTCCATCCAATCGCGTTTGGCCGGATCCGCGCCGCCTATCCGCTTCCCCAGCGGATTGCCATTGGGCCAGAATTTCTGAGCAAGCGTCTGGTTGATGACGATGACAGCCGGGGAACCGGAACGGTCTAGTGCCGTGAAATCCCGCCCTTGCAGAATCTTCACGCCGAGCACGTCAAAATAGCCCGGAGTTGTCGTATTTGAGTCGGCGACGGGCGCCTGTCCCGATGCCACAGTGGTCCCCTCCTCGACCACCGGGCGCGAATTGTAGAAGCCGCCCAGCGGGAGGATGTCGCAGGTGACGGATCGTTCGACCCCCGGCACCGAAGCCAGCTCTTCGTTCAGCCTGCTGTAGAAGGCGCTGCACTTTTCGACGCCGCCATACTTGTTGCCCGGCAGCGCAAAGCGGCCGCTCAGCAAGTGATCCGTTCGCCAGCCGTAGTCCCGCTGCATCGCCTTGCTAAAACCCCGCATGAAATAGCCGGACCCGGAGAGGAGCACGAGGGTCAGGGAGAGTTCGATAACGACAAGCGCGTGGCGCAGCCGATGCCGCGACCGGTCTCCCGTCATGCCCCTGCCGGACTGCTTCAGGCCGGCGTTTGGGTCCACCCGGGACGCGAACCAAGCCGGGGCGATGCCGAAGAAAGCGCCGGCCGCCAAAGCGGCAAACAGGGCGAAGCCTAGTACGCGCACATCGATCGAAAGGCGCGGGGGCACCTCATTCTCCCACAACAGGGCGATCTGCCTGCCCAGAATCCGGTTGGTGCCCACGGCGACCAAAACCCCGACCGCGCCGCTGACCATAGCCAGCGCCAGGCTTTCGGTAAGCAGCTGGCGCAATAGCCGGAACCGCGATGCCCCAAGTGCGATGCGAATCGCGTATTCCCGGGCGCGGCCCGAGTTTCGCGCAAGCTGAAGATTGGCCAGGTTGGCGCATGCGATCAGAAGGACGGCAGCCGCCAGCCCAATGACAATCCAGGCAAAGCTTTCAACGCTAACTTCCCCGATGGGGGTCAGGCGGAATCCGCTCTGGGCGTCTGTCAGGGGATATTCACGGCCCAAACGGACTGCGATGGCATTCAGATTCGTCTGTGCGTTGGCGATCGTCGATCCGGGCTTGAGCTGCGCGACCGCCTGCAGCCAGCGCCCGTCGCGGCCCTTTACGACATCCGGGCTCAGCACCAAGGGTCTCCAGATATCCTGGGAGCCCCAAACCATGGAAGTGTCGAACTGTTCCGGCATGACGCCGACCACCTGAACGTCCTCGCCATCAAGCCTCAAGGACCGGCCCACGATCGCCGGATCACCGGCGAACCGCTGGCGCCAGAATCGATAGCTCAGAACCACCACCTCGTTGTGGCCGGGTTTGGCCTCCGCAGCGCCAAAGACACGTCCCAGCAGCGGCGGCACGCCCATCATCGCGAAGAAATCGCCGTCGACCGCGAAGGCGCGCACCCGCTCGGCCGGCTGGCCGGGCGACGAGATGCTGTAATCTGGAAAATCGATGATCGAAAACCGTGCGAAAACCTCGTTCTGAGCCTTGACGTCCAATATATCGCCAGGGGAATGGGGGCCCATTCCGCCTCCCTCGAGGGACGTGTGGTATATGAGAACGACGCCCTTGGGCCTCTCGAACGGCAGCGGCCGGAGGGCGACCGCATTGACGAAGCTAAACGTCGTCGTGTTCACCCCGATTCCCAGCGCAAGGGTCAGGATCGCAGTTGCGGCGAACCCCGGGTTCTTGCATAGGGACCGGGCGGCGTAACCCAGGTCCTGGATGAGCTGCTCGATCCACGGGAACCCGCGGACGTCCCGGTAGGACTCCTGCACCTGATCGACTCCGCCGAACTGCCGCAACGCCGCCGCACGGGCCTCCTCGGGCGGCATCCCAGCGAGGATGTTGGCCTCCGTCGCCATCTCCAGGTGGGTCCGGATCTCCTCGGACAGCTCAGCCTCGATTCTCCCCTTGTGAAAGATTGCCTGCAGGCGGAAGGCGAACTGCCGAAGCCAGTTCATGGCGGTAAGTCGGTTAGATCGCCTTAAGCATCAGGTTGATGGTGCTCGAAAGCTTCTCCCACCTCGCCGTCTCCTCCATCAACTGCCTCCTGCCTCCGGAGGTCAGCGAATAGAACCGAGCCTTGCGGTTGGCGGCCGAGACGCTCCATTCGCCCTTGATCCATCCCTTTGCCTCTAGCCGGCACAGGGCGGGATAAAGCGAGCCCATTTCCACAAGGAAAACTTCACCGGACATCACGTGGATCCGCTGCGACAGGCCGAAGCCGTGCATCGCGTCATGTTGGAGCGCAGTGAGGATCAACAGGTCGAGGGTGCCCTGCAGCAATTCGAATTTTTCGGTGGCCATGGCTATATCTTTAGAGCGTCTATATGAGAAGCGTTGCCCCCTCTCCTTTAGAACGTCAACAGGAAAAGTCGTCCCTCCCCAGCACCGTCCGAATAGGGGTGATCTTAAGAATACCAGATCTCTGTGAGGCCCTGTCTTCGCGGAGAATTTAGTTCTCCATTATGAATGGGTAAAGTGGTGGACGCCGAGGGACTCGAATCCTTGGCACCAGAGAACGATTTACGAGGGAAACTGAGTTAGGGCCTCCCTACTCCCGTCAGTTTAGTGGCGGGAGTCAGTTGACGAGGAGGGCCCAGGTATGAGGCCTAAGCCAAACGGACGGTTCACGCTAAGGGAGGTCGCGCTTACAAAGCAAATCGATGGCAAGATATTCGCCTACAAAACCTTCCTCTTATCCGGATGGCTCCATGGCCGGCGGGTCAGGAAGCAATTTATTTCTCGTGACGAAGCCCTAGGCGAAAAGAACGCGCTTGAGGTTGAGGCGGCGAACATGGGCGGCGAGATCCGAGCCCGCTACACTCGTCTGAGCGCCGACCAGCTCGCCGAAGCCGAGGCATCAATTGCCCGCCTGGGCACGAAATCCCTGTCCCTAGCCGTTGAGTGGTTCCTAACGACGTACAGGCCGCCAGTTGAAGCAATGGCCATAGAAACGGCCGTGACGGCTTTTCTGGCTGAAAAGATGGTCCATGTGAGGCCAGCAGCCTTAAACGATTATAGGCGAACACTGGATCGGCTGAAAGCAGCGTTCCCGAGTCGGACCGTTCACAGCATAGCAACCGGAGATATTCAGCGGTTCCTTTCCGGGCGGGATGTTGGCAAGAAACGACTCAACAACCTCCGCGGTGACATGCACGCGTTCTTTGCTTGGTGCCAGGCGGCGCCACGCGAATGGGCTCGCGAGAATCCGGTTAAGGCGATTCCGAAGTTCAAGATTAGCCGGGGTGTTCCCGAGATCATCAGTGCCAACACGGCTATGCAGCTTATGGCCTATGTCGAAACGTTCACCGGCGGCGCGCGGGGCGGTCATCCGGCAGGCTGTTTGGCGCCGTATTTCGCGCTCGCCCTTTTCGCGGGCATGCGACCGTCGATCACTGACGGAGAGATATGGAAGATGGCACGGCTGGCGGATCCGTCGAAGTGCATTGACCAAGCACTCGGTGTCATCCGGATCGCACCGGACCTGGCGAAGACGAAATCCGTTCGCCAGATCACCATTCAACCGAACCTTTCAGCGTGGCTGATGCGCTACCCTCTCACGAAATACCCGCTGATTCCACGAAACGCCCATTCCATGATCTCCGAGGTTAGAAAGAAATTTCCGCTTAGTGACGATGTCCTCAGGCACACGTTCATTTCGATGCACGTTGCTAAGTTCAAGAGTCTCGGCGCCGCCGCACTTGAGGCGGGAAACTCCGAGGCAATGATTCGCAAACACTACCTCAACATGGTCAGTGAGACCGAAGCTAAGAAGTTTTGGGCGATCACGCCCGGGATGGCGATCGGAACGATAACGGACCTAAACGCCAGACTCGTTTAGTCGTATACCAGCAGATTTGCTCGCGGCGATAATTGGAGCGCAGCTGAATCTTGCAGCTTTTCGAACAATTGCTGGTTCGGCAGTTGACGATCGCCACAAGGTATCATGCAGCCCAATAACTTGTTGGTTTCTGGTAATAGACTCCTAGAAATAATCTTTGATAAGGATTCGAGGCCATCAACTAGGTGGCTTCACAACCAGAAAAAGAGGCGTGCGATTCCGTTCCTTAAGGTTGGCCGTCTTGTCAGATATGACCCAGAGCGCGTACGCGAGGCACTGAACCAAAAGTTCGTTGTCGGAAGGATCGTATAAGCAGGGGGGCCAACGTAGGCCATTCATGGGCGTGAGCCAGCACGCAGCCTACTATGCCCGGTTTGCCCTCAACACTCGCGAACCTGGACTTTTTCAACGATACACTTCTCATGCCGGCCCTTGCGAATGACTCGCACCAATCCGCCCAGCAAATGATCGAAGACCTCGTCGAGGCCAGTGCCTTGAATTTCGACCAGGTGCGAAGCGAAGGCTAGGACGATTGCCTGGTTTCCGGTCGATCTGCGCAGAGTCGCGGTATTTAGGGCGATTAGCGGAAGCGCCACGGATTCGTCGACTTCGAAGGTCACGAATCGGCCGCTACCGTGGGCATGAAGCTCAAAGGGGAATCGGGTTTCCATTGGTTAGCGCTCCAGGTTGTAGGTTCTCTCACGAGCCGCCCTGTCAACGGCCCAACCGGGCACGGCGTGTTCCATCCATCGTGCGACATTATGCGCAACGTCTTTCCACCATTCGAATCTCGTTGCCTGCAAGAGCCGGCTGGGAGTGTGGCGCTCCTGTTCCTTTTGCTGTTCCGCCCTCTCCCAGGCTATGGGGCGCAGTTCAAGGCCCGGACCTGTTCTTCCCACCGTCGGAAGGATATCGAGCGCTGCAGTCCGGTTGCCGTCCGGGAGCCGCGCAAAAAGGTTCTCCTTGTCGGGAGTATGGACAGAGCAGCTTTGCCTGCCCCTTGAGCATGCGACATAGGCGGCCTTGGCGTTCAATCGCTCGGCGGCAACCACGACGTGCTCTGCGGTCTTGCTCTGGGCCTTGTGGCTCGTGACCGCAAAGCCGTACGTGAATTCCCGGAATTTTTCCGTGTCGATGCGCTGTCCCTCCAGGGTTTCAACAATGCCATTCCCAATGGCCGACACGGTCACAATCTGCCCATTGATAAAGCCGGCGCGCCGGTCGTTGGCTTGAATCAGCAGCCGGTCCCCAACGCAGACCTCCATTTTTTGCGACTTGCCAACATCGATGTCGGACCGAAGTGGCAGCCGACGCTCGCCGGAGGCCGATTTGACCCATACCTGCCCTGCCTCGGACCGGCTCACCTCGAAGAATTCCCCGCGCATGAACCCTTGGTTTGAGCGGTTGAATCGGACCACAAGTCCCGGTTCATAGTTCTCCGCCTGCGCTTTCTGGGCCCGAGACCAGTCCAGGCGCTCGTGTGTGACGACGTTTTCCCCCGCATTGATGATGCCCCGGGATTTTAGGTCCGTCCGAATCATTTCCGTCAACGCCCGGTTTTCCGCCCAAGTCGGTGTCACCGCGATTACCTTGCCCAGTTCGCGTCCTGATGCTGAGCGCTCAATAAAGGCTGCGGCGGCCGTTTTAAGGTATCCAGCGCGTCCTTCGTGGACCCATCCCATGTCGTCCAGGCGTTCGAGCCCGGAATGGGCTTGGCCGCCAGCCATTAGCTTAATGGCGTCCCGATACTCCTTCACCAGCTGGCGCCGAATCTCGGTGATTTCAACCCGCTGGATAGGGGAATGCTTTTCAAGAATTCGGAGGAAGTCACCTGCCTCGACGGATGTGTGCTGCTTGGAATCGCCAATGAAGACGACACGCATGCCGTGGCTCTCGGCCAGCCGTAGGATCTCGGCTCCCTGGGCATTGGAGGCCAGACCTGTTTCATCGACGACCAGAACAGCGCCGGGTAACCGGTCACGTTCTTTAAGCACCCCATTTGCAAGCAGATCGCTGACGGTCGTGGCGTCTTTGAGCCCGTCTTTCCGCAATGTATCAGCCGCCGATGTGGTCGGGGCACAGTGGAGCACCGTCCGGCCGTCCTTCTTTAGGGCTGAATCGATTTCCCTTAAGACGGTGGTTTTCCCAACACCTGCGGCGCCCCGAAGGCAGACGACCTGATCTTTCGAGGCCAGCACTCCCACGACGGCCTTTTTTTGCACGGGCGATAGCCGTTCCAAAGCCTGCGATTCGCTGTGGCCAAGCTCCGGAAAGGTGCCCTGAGTGCGGCCGACGAAGGAAACCGCCCACCTTTCCAGCGCCAGCCCACGCTCCGTGGCGAAATTCCCCAGCAACCAAGGAGCATCATCCAGCCCGACAAGCTTGGACTGGCTCGCGCGCTCTTTCAGGCAAGCAAGGTCTACGTGACCCAGGTTCCGATTCAACGCTTCGGCCAGCACTTCGTGACCCATTGAAACGGACTTTTTCTCGAAAATGTGGCCGATAGCGTGGCGTAGGCTTTCGCGCTCACGCGAAGGGGCCTGAACGTTGGCTGGCTCAGTGGCACGCATTTCGGCCTGCTTTCGCAAGGTCGAAAGAGCCGTCCATTCATCGGGCGTAAGCTGCGCTTTCTGGGCAGCCAGGACCTCTGGCGTCGTTCGTTCGTGTAACTTCGGGTTGCGCGTACCGACTGTTATGGCGTGGATCTCTGCGGCGGTTGGGGCTCTGCCAAAGGACTGCCGGAATTCCTCTACGCCCTTTTCCACCTCGGCACGGCGTTTGGAAAAGCGCTCGCAAACCTCCTTGGAGACGCATGCAATCTCAAATCCAGTAACCCGACCCTTGCCATCCCTCTTTTCCTCGATCTTATAACCCAGATCCCGGCATCCGGCGGCCAATTCGTTTTGATACACCTTCCCGGCATACCGGATAGCCTTGAGCATTTCGTATTCAGTTATGGCACGCCAGGAACCGGTAGCCCTGTCCCATGTGGCGTTGGCGATTACGAAATGAGTGTGGACCTGTGGGTCAAGCGCCCGACTGGCAGTATGGCGGAATTGGGCTGTAACCACGTTTTCGGTGATCCGGTTCGCCCTCTTTAGCGCCGTATTGGCCTGGGTCGCGGCGAACCGCTCCAGTTCCGAGAACGCCTTGGCAGCGGCGTGATCATGGGCGGCCAGCAGGCGGTCATCGCCCATCGTGACCGCCATCACCGAAACTGATTTCTGGGCGGAGCACTGGAAATCATAGAAGCAAATCCGGTCAGCGTCGTCTCGCGGGGTTAACTTCGATCCGTCCGAGGGATGCCGGTTGGTGCGAAGCGCTTCGAACGAACGGTCTCCACCGTGAATTTCACCGGAGAGGCCAAGCTTTTCTGCACCCCGGCCTATCCATTTCCCGGCAACGGACTCATTTTCGCAGTAATAGTCATTCGCAGCCAGGTGCTTCGCCAGGTACGTCGAACCGTCGCGGATTATTGCCATCGTGAACATGGGCCCTCTACCAAGACGTACGTCGTCAATTGTCCGGGGATCGAGCGATTTGGGATCGAGACGCAATAGGTCTTGCGCGATGACTGCATCGCAAGAAACCCCCGAAATAGACCGAATGGCATTCGACCGTTTTCGAGCCGTTTCGACTCCGTTCGGCTGCGCGTGCGTTCGCTCCTCGAAATTCCTCGAATATCCTCGGAAATGCCCCGAATCCGCTCGATTGACAGGGCCCCATTGGCATGAACCTCGATCAAAGAATATCCGCCTTCCTTGCGCAAAGCGAAGCGCGCCCTGCTCTCAGCAAACTGGAGCCCTATGGCGAAGTAATCCGCACCCTTAGACAACGCCGCTGGACCTATCAGGAGATTGCCCAGGCGCTACGAGACGAATTTGG
>Ga0302221_10001208_pt1 | contig 16951 bp, 2 predicted proteins | sample II_Palsa_E2_1_FD_193517 | JGI IMG/M metagenome (GOLD analysis project Ga0302221, IMG submission 193517) | Peat permafrost microbial communities from Stordalen Mire near Abisko, Sweden - II_Palsa_E2_1 | ecosystem: Environmental > Terrestrial > Soil > Palsa > Peat permafrost | place: Sweden... | reverse complement strand
AAATAAATCAGCGGTATTACTTCTGTGAGTATATAAGTCATAGAATCTATGACTATATATATTGACATTAAGCAATATAATAAGTCAAAGCTAAGATTTAAATTGATAAGAAAAGGCGATTAAAATTTTTATAAACCGACTTTTAACTCCGACTAAAGTTATAATAAAATAGAGAATAATTTATAAGACAAAGAGTCAGCTTTAAAAGCAAAGTAAAAGACAAGTTGAATAAAAACATTAAGCGTACTTATCGTAAAGCTTACTTTATAAAAGAATACGATTTTAATAACGACTTTATAAACAAGGAACCCGAATTTAAAAATGAGGAAGACGAAGTTATTATAACTATTATATTAAAGAAAACACTCCGTAAGATCTTTAAATATAAATAGTTAATAAATATTAACGTTATATCATATATGACTAATAATTTTAACATTTATAAATCTCTTTTAAAACTATATTATAAAGTGATTTAAATAGACAAAGAGAAGTTATATTCTATCTTTAAAAGCGTTATAGAGATAGTCTTAATAAATAAGAGCTTTATATTACTTTCAAACTATTTACTTATTTTAAACTTTAATATATCTCTTTTTTTAATTAAAAGAATCTATTTAAATCAGTTAATTAAAGGCTTCTTTAATAATAAAAGAATATACTTTTATAAGAATAAAAAGAAGATCTTAAAAGCAATAATATAAAAAGGACTATATATTATTTCTTAATTTAAGAATAGCTTTAATAAAACAATATACGTTATAATTAACGCGGGTAAAATAACCCCGGCGGTTATTACGCCAATTGTTTATCCGACAATATATAATATAATCTATATAATAATTAATCAATTAATTACACTCTTTGCTTTTAATTAATTATATATCATTTCGTTTAAAACTATTATAAAAGACAGAAAGGCAAAGGGACTTTATTATACCAACGATATAAGCGATGAAGACTATTATTATCATAACGTTAATAAAGTTAATAAAAGCGAAGTTAATAAACACGCTCTTAATAAAGACAGTGAAACCGAAGTTAATAAGTAAAGACTTAATAAAAGCGACATTGACATTAAAATAAAAGGGCTATTCTTATAGAAGCGAAAGAAGAAGCTGTCTTTTAATAAAGTAAAAAAGCAATATATTATATAATATTAACGATTTTATTATATAAGTCTTAAAAAGCTAAAGCACTTATATAAAGTTATAAAGCTTAAAGAGAAGATTCATATTCTGACTAATATATTTAAATACGAGGTTTATAAGCTTATAAAGATACGGAATCGAATTAGCCGTAAACTGAGCCTTTAAAAAGACACTACTTTAACACTTATATATATTGACATTTACGGACTACTCTTGAAATCACTTCGAAGTAACTATTATTTTAATTAGATTATTGACAGCGTAATAAAACGGGTATAATTTATTTTTATAAAGTTAAGAGTCGAATTAATAATAAAGCTTCGAGTATAAAAGATAAGAGAAGAGACTATTATAAAATATAGTATTTAATAAATCAGGATTAATAATACAATTGAGCTCAAATCTCTTTTTAAAGAATAGATTAAAGCCGAAGACATTTAATATTAAGTTATTATACTTTATATTTATAATTAAAATAGTCTTATTGAACGCAGTATATAAACGACTGAAAACAACGCTTAAGCGATATTAAAAGATTCCAGTCTATTAATCGAGTTTTAAGACGAAGTTATAAAGGCCGATGTTTATACTCAGAATTATACGCTTAATGACTTTAAGATTAACGGAATTAAACAAATATTAATCGGCGTTTATATAAAAGAGATGTCTGATATAGATCACTTAAAGTCTTTCGGTTATAAGTATTATAAATATATAGATTTTAAGTCTTTATCGGCTAATAAACGCATAGATAAATTAATAATATTAAGCCAACTTAATATTATTATAAGATATTTTAAAGAGACTATAAAGTAAGTCAAGATATATATATTGGATTTAAAGTATATAATTAAAATAATAAAAGTAAACTTTAAAAAAGAGATTTTAAGCGGGATTATTAATTTCATAATAAAAGGAGTTAAACTTCAAGGCATTATGACCGCGTTATTATAATAATAATTAATTAGCCGATTAAAAGAGACTTTAATAAACGTTAAACTTCTTTATAACTCATAATTAAATAATTTTTAAATTGTCATCTTTATAAGAGCCAATTTATTTCAAGAAGAGACGTTTATAAATTCAATTATTACTATTATTAATAGTAATCAAATCTTATATATGACGACTAGTTTATTGACAGTTTATAAAAGAAAGACTTCATAAAGAATCAAATAAGCGACGAGTATAAAAGGACAGGCTTTAAGCTTTTTTAAGCCCGGTATAAAAAGAGCCCCGAATATAAAAAGACAGGCCTTAAGCTTTTTTATACCCGGTATAAAAAGAGTTTTATTACGTGATTAAATAAAGAAGAAGGAAAATAAATTAACTTCTTAAGCTTAAACGCTTATGCTTATAATAATTAAAGATATATCAACGAATTAAAACTTATTATTATAAAAGTATTAATAAAAGAATTACGTTACTTATTTTAAAAAAGAAAGATATTAATAAACGAAGAAGAAGTATATTAAAGTAAGATTATAAAAGCTATAATCGCAATTATTAACTCGCTTAACAAGGACGATATAAAGCTTATATTAATCGCAGCGTAATTTGATCTCGATATCTTTATTCCTTATATATATAAAAAAGCCGTGAATGATAAAACTTACGGCCAATAATAAAAAGACGTTATATAAGAGGAATTAATATCGTTAATTGCGAATAGAACTTAAATAAAAGAGATCAAACTTAAAAGGGCTAACTTAGTCTTTATTAAATGGGTATTTACTATTAAAACGCACTTTGATAATACGTTTAAGCGATTTAAAATATGACTTATTACGAGAGGATTCTTTTAAATATAAAGAGAAGATTATTTCGACACTTTTATATTAATTATTCGTATAAATACCCTTTAAATCTTTGTCGCTTTAGTCGTATTAAAAGATCTTAAGTACTATTACTTCGATATTAAGAACGCTTTCACGGAATCGTTTTTTAAAGAGAAGATATATTTAATATAACTTAAAAGGGTCTTTATTAAAGATAATTATATACTGCGAGCACTTTATAGTTTATATAAGTTAAAATAATCGGCCTGTGACTAAAACCTCTTTTATTAAAATTACTTTCTTAAAATCGGTTTTAAATAAAGTTTAATAAACTTTTACTTATTTATAAAACTAGATTTTAAATTAATACTCTTTATTTATATCAACGATATTCTTATAATTATTCCGACATTTAAAGAAGTCTCTTAATTTAATAAGACATTATATAAGAGATTTAATTTTAAAGACTTAAAAAAGGGTTTAAAAGTTCTTAATATTAGAATCACTTATAATAAAAAGAATAAAGCGATCTACTTTAATTAAGAATAATATCTCGACTTAGTTTTAAAGCGGTTTAATATTACTTAAAGTAAATATAAGAAGAAGTATATTCTATTAATAAACTATTCTCAACTACGTTTTATTCAATTTAATAATAAGAGAATTAATATAACGGAATATTAATAAATTATCAGAAGCTTAATATACGTTATAATTTATATACTGTAATAGGGATATCGTGCCCTTAACACGAGCTGGGTCATGTGATATAAGTATACGTGTCGTGATGCGTCACTATATAAAGAGCTTCGTTCAGCTTCAGAGCTTAGATTTATAGGCAGTCTACATCAATTCAATATTCCTGCCCATTTCTAAAGTGCTTCGCCCCCTTTACAATACGACTAAATATTGCGTTTACGTTTAAGAAGTTTAATCAATATATAAAGGACTTTATTGATTTTTATATAAAGGCAGTAAAGAATTTAATATAATATATCCAATCGACAATTATATATAAAATAAAGTATAATAAGAGCGTTAATTTTATATTATCACTATATTTAAATACGGACTAAATAAGACAATTAATTGACTATAAAAGCACTTCCGGAAGTATAAGAATACTTTATAATAAAGTGATTACTTAATTAAATAAAGTATAAAGATCAGTAATTATATTTAATATTGAATCAAAGTATTTAATAATGTCAATAATAATTAAAATGAGTTAATAAATAGTATAAGTGCTTAAAGATATAAGTTATTCGTTATATATCGAGGACTCGTAAATAAAAGTTGATATTCGAGCGGATAATTAAGAAGTAATTGCTTTAATTAAAACCCCTCACTTATATAACCGATCAAAGTATATTAATATATATTATTATTATATTCGAGACCTTTAAAAGCGAAAAAAGATCTTTATAATATATATTCTAATTGATGAAATGATTACAGACGGTTTTATAAAGCTATTATAATATATTGCTTTTATAAAGTTCAAGAGCTTCTTAAGAATAGATATTACACTTTTAAATCAAGAATCTTAATTAGTCATCTTGATCGTTATAATAACCGATATCGCTATAAAAGCCAAGGTTATTATAGTCGTTATAATAAAACTAATTATAATTACTTAAGCCACTTCGGCTACTTCGATTCTTATAACCACTTTAATCTTAGTGATTCTTAATCTCGTCAAGTTTGATCTTATATATTCCTTTTTAATCTCGTCAAATTATTATATAACTTAGATATATTTAATTTTAATTATTTCAATACTGTTTTAAAATATATTCAGTACGTAACTCAAAGACGGTCATTCATTATACAATAGTCAGATCAAGTACTTTATATATATTAATTGTTTTAGTTATATAACACTTATTTGTTTTATTATTATCCCTTTAGTCCGACAATATTAATACTTCTGTCGTTTTCTTTTGTCAATATATTAAACATATATTTAAAGAGGCAAGAGGAGTGATAGTTAATTAGACTTAAAAAAGAGTATTAAAAGAATATAGCCTTAATTAAAAGTTGAAGAGGATTAAGTAGGATCACCTGTCACGGTCACGTGATCCTGGTTCTTGTATATATATAGGAATAGTACGGTCTTTAATCTTCACTTTAATAAATCAAGATTATATTACTTATACGTTTATATACACTTTTTAATATTAATTAACCACTTTTATATAGCCTTTCAATATAAATATCTATTAATATATTTATATTAATAATAATTATATATAATAGTCTTATTAATTAAAGATTTAATTATATTTTTATATTAAATATATTTATATTATTTAAAGTAATTAAAATTAAAGCTTTATTTTTAAAAGATTATAAAGTTAAAGATTTATTATTTATTATATAATATTTATTTAATTAATATTTTAATAATAATTAATTATTATTTGAGTTTAATATTATAAAAAGGCTTTATTTATAAATGATCTCTTTTATAACATTTAATTCTTTATTAATAATTCCTTTATATTTATTAATAATTATATCTTTATAACGACTTATATTTATATCTTTATAATAGTCTTTATTTTATTTTTATTTATTTGTCTTCTCTTATTATTATTATTATTATCTTTATTTTTACTTATAATAATATTATTAACTTTTTTAATTTTTTATTAAGTCTTTTATTCCTTTTTTATAATCTTCTTATTTATTATATCTTTAATATTAATAGTTTAATTAAAATGATTTAATATAAAAATATTATTAATTTTAATTTTAATTTATATTATTACTTTATTAATTATTATAATATAAGTTTATAAAAGAGACTTTTTAATACTTCTCTTTATATTTAAATAAGCCTCTTTCTTATATTATAAAATTGTTTATAAGAATTCTAATATTTCTTTTTTAATCTTATTATTTAATATCTTTAATTAATTTTTATTAAAGTGTTTATTAATTGATTTAAAGTCTTAAACTCTTTAAAATGAGACTTTCTCAACTTTCGACTTTTTGATTAATATTATTTAAATTCTAAATAAAAAATAAAGTCTATATTAATAGTTATTATAATATACTCTTTATATATATATTTTAATGATAATTTAAGATAATTTAAAGTCTTTTTAAGGCTTTGAATAAAGACTTTAAATATAGATCCTTTTAAGGCTTAATTAAATAATTATATTGATATAATAATGAAATCTCTATATTAAGAAATAGTAGTGAGAGCTAATAACACTAATTATAATAATAGACTTTATTTATAGAATTGACTATATCGTGATACCTTACTTGAACATTTTGTTTCTTAAATGAGATGTCTTTTTATAATTAGTACTATCTAATCATTCTCATCTAATATTAAAGCCCTCACTTGAATCACGTCATAGTAATAAGCTTGTATAAGAGGATGCAGCTTTGGTGTGCTGTATCCCTAGGAACGATAGGCTAGAATCAGTAGTATATCTATAGTAGGGCAATACTATCCCCACTGTTTCAATAGCTCTTCAACGTACCTATTCCCTCCCCAGGGTCCGCGTATCCACATCAGCCCTCGCCCGTGGGGCGGTGGATTTTCTGCTGATACCAAATGACAAACCAGAAAGGGAAACGAATTGTCTTTCTTAACTCTGTGCACTCCCTTCGCTTCCAAACAACTCAAATCTTCATCGACGATATTTTACTTCCAACTCATTTGTTCAGAAAGACTCCTTGTCCGTGTTATATCACTCTGGCATAGTAACACCGTGCATCCAGCCACCTAACAGGAACTCAACAATGTCTACCAAGTTCCTCGCCAACACAGCCCTTGCCGCGGTATTTCTCAGCAAGGACGCAATCTACACTTACGCTCAGTATACCAGTGGCCAACTAGTGGAGATCAAAGGCCAAATCCCAGCTCCATCTGTCGGTGATCTACGAGACTATTCGGCGGTAGACGGCTCCCCAAAGCGCATTCCTCTTCCCAAGACAGATAAAAATCCAAAGCTGTTTACTCCGTTGGCAGCGGCATGTACGAGCGAAACGGTTAGTAACCTATTACCTTCACCGGAAAATTATCTGACTGGTTATAAGCGATACGTGTTCTATGTCGACAAGGACAACTATCTCTCTGTCGCGTACACGAAAAATGAAACTGACTCCTGGACCTCCGAAAATCTGTGCGCCGACGAGAAGAAGGTGACTTGCGCTGCGTACTCGAAACTTGCTGCGGTCAAAATAGCCGACCAAGACGGCCGTGATGTCATCTGCGTCTACTATCAGGGTACAGATGATTCCGGAGATATTCTGCTTGTGAATCTCAAAGATAGCAAGTGGAAGGATGGGGATCCCAAGCTGTGTGATCCCCCCCTCTTCGGCACAGCACTAGCAGCTGTGAAACCGGTGCCGGGCACCCAATCGTCAGACTCGGCATATCCAGTGGTATTTTACCAGCAGAACACACTGGTGCTTACTTATTCGCAAGACAATAAGAATCCGGCTGGTAAGGGTTTCTCATGGCCTTGCATATTTGCGGCTGACAGTACGGTAGATGTTACCCCTTATGGCATATCGAACAAGGGAGAGGCATTGTCCGGTCATGGCTATATCGCTGCAGTCGAGGACGGAGCCAATAACTGGTGCTTCTATACTTCCGATGACAATTATGTCCGGGAGATCGGGATCACCAAGAAAGGCCTTTGGATGGAGTCAGCACCACGTGTCGGATTGGACAGAACAGCAGTGCCCGGGAGTCCTCTGGCGGCAGTGCTTTCGGTGCAGCCCGACGTGCCAGAGAACATTGTCCTCTTTTATCTCCTACGAGACACTGATAAGTCGATCAACATCTACGCTTCCACTCTTACTAGGGTATCGGCCGCAGATATTGATAGATGGTCTGCCTCGCCTGGAGTGTCTTTGACGGCTTAGGGTTGTGTAAACGAGGTATGAGATCCACTCTTTGAGAGTGAAGTTGGTCTTAGACTGACATGTTTGTTCCGGATAATTCGTCGTTCTTTCTGGAGTTGTGTGAGGTAGCACAGTAGGGACCATCATGGTGACCTAGGAAAGCCAGGATGAAATTTGTAAAGTGGGGCCGACTGAGGAGTTATCAGAATTTATGTAGCTCAGATAATACATTTCTCGATCTCTCTTATAGCCTTCCAAAGGAGGTCCTCCTCCAACCCAGTTTCAAGACCAATCTCCCTGTTTCTCTCACCATTGGTCATCTTAAGAGAAAGAATCGCGGCAGAGTGTAGAATAAGGAGTATATTACAAGGCAGAATTCCAACTCCACCTCTGCAATAACATTAATATTCAATACCAGGATAGTGAGCCCGGGAGCTATCCTGATACCAGGCCAATTACGGCCCCCTTGGAGCCCGTTCTGGCTCCCCTTAATCCTTCTTGCCAGAAGTTGACGCCCTTGATAGCCGCGTGACCGGTGATGAGCACGCCTAGGCAAGACGGGCGAGCAGAGGTGAGGCGGTGGAGAGCGCACAATAGAGGCCGTGAGGATGGGTGAGGCTAAGGTGAAGCGAGGGGTCACGTGCGCGGTGGCTAGGCCCACCCGGAAAGTGAGGTGAGGATTAGCGCGGAACAACAGCTATTGCACCTGTACTGTTTTGCACCTTCGTATCTTTTCATCCTCCTCTACCCCTTTTTATACTTTCCTCACCACTTATAACTAATAACTGACCGATTTTACACTCGCCCTGTGCGCTTCCTACTGTGTGATCCTTCCTTCGTGGTCACTGCAGAGGCTCTCCGCAACTCCTACGGCGGAACGTCTTGGGGGAGGGAGATTTGAATGGTAAAAAACCCTCTCCTGAAGAAGCGAATACGGGCGTTCGGCTATCGATTTTATATAGTGTTCCTATAGTAAATAAATATATTTCAGCCTTAATAGTCTGAATTATAACAAAATCGTCTAAAGATATTGTTTGTACCACTTAAATAGTACAGTAGAGTCGTATTCAGGGCACGTAATACGTATAGTATTCTATACTCGTTTGAATAGTGACTGAGGTTCAATTGAAGTACTACGGAGTCTATATATACTGAAACCGGTGCGTCCCCCTGATTAGTCAGTGCTTCGTAATCAAGGGTCAGTGTAGCGAGCGTAACGGCAGCGAGTATAGTAGGTATAGTGACAGTGATTATATATTAATAATACTTAAAAATGGAACTATATCCGTATAGCCTCCGTAAATGCTTTAATAGAACCGTAAAGTATAAAGGAAATATATAAGAAACTCTCTTTAAACAGTCCTTTAAATTACGGTTTAAATAGTCTTTTAAATTACTTATAAGTCCTGTTCACAGTCCGTAAATTATTTATAAAACGTTCCGACAAGCTGAAAGTGAACCGTAAATACTTTATTAGTCTTATTCTACTTATTCATTGACTTTTAAATCAAGCTTGTTTATATTAATCAAGGTTTTAAGAGCTTGACACGGCTTTACTTTAGTCATAGCGTTTATTAAATTGTCTTTATTATTAATCTACTTGACTTCAGTGATCTCACGTCGTTTATAAGCTTGATATAAGTATATTAAGTCGACTATAAGCCTCTTCTCTTATATTATACTTAACTTGACTAAGTAATTATAAAGAGACTTTGAATCAATATATAAGACTAAAAGTAATTATTTCAATTATAAAATCTTTTAAATCGTCGACTTGATTACAGCTTTTATATTAAAGCTATGAGTTAATATATATAGCTCAGAAGTTAATACGTTACGGATTACTCGTTTATACTTGATTAAAGACTAATAAAGTATGTTTATAAACTGATTTCGGTCTATAAATACGATTACGAAGCCGATTTATAATGATAAGTCTTTATTATTAATAAAAGAAGCATCTGTAAATATTAATAAACTGAGGGAACTTATGTTTAATAATATAAAAGTAAGTCTTCTCGTCATATTATCGATTTGTTATTGAATACGCTTATTAAACTATTTAACGTCTGCCTTTTATAAGTTTATTACTTAAGTAATAAAAGATAAATCATACGAGGATTCGGGTTAATAAACCGTAGTAATATAAGCGTCTTTTACACGTTATATTATATATTGATCCTTTATATTTATAGTCTTATAAGTCTTTTTATAAGAATTAATGAGATTTATAGACTTTATTATAACGAGTTTAAAGTTTTGAGCTTAGCGTTCTTAAGTCAGTTTAATTAAATTGCCTTTTTATATAATCAAACTTTTATTAAACTTGATCGGAGTCTATTTAGTCAGTTACTCTCACGGCTTCGCTAAGAACTTAGCCTCTTATAATTCGGTCTTTTTAACGTTTATAAAGATCTGATTTATTAAGAAGAGAATATCGTCTGTTTAAAGTCTAACGATATTAAGGCTATTTAAAGAGGTGTATAAGAGATATAAGTCGTAAGTCGACTGCTTTATCTTGAGTTTATAAATATAATATTAGTGATATATTTTAAATTAATAGTTTTTAACTTCTGGCACTTTATAAAAAGGTTTTATAACTTATAAAATTATTCTTAATTATAAATTGAACTTAAAGGGCAGTCGTATAAAAATGTCTTTATTTAAAAAAGTGTCGGACTATATATAAGCTTATAAAATATCTCGTAAATATAAAGTTATAAACTTAATTTATTATAGTTTAAATATAAGTATAAATATAATCTATTGATTAACTCATTGGATTATAAGCGATTATATAAGGACTAAGTCTTTTCTTTAATCGTTATAAGCTTATATAATAAGCCTTGATTTCTTAAAAGCTTTATCAATATTAAAGTATTTAATCTCGTCGACAAATTATAAATTGAATATATAAACGCCTTATAAAACGTCTTTATTCGTTACGACTATAAAGACGCCTTTTTCGAGTAGTCTATTAATCTCTTTATGTCGTGAGTTTATAAAAAGGGTTTCTTATATTAAAACTAATATATTTATAAAAGTCAAGTGATTTTCAGTCACGGAGTCGGTCATAGAGTATTTTCGGGGTCGTCTTCGGCCACGTTTTAATTCAATAAACTCAATAAACTCTTGAGAAACTTTTAAAGTAAGTGAAGATATTTTTAATTCGTTTAAGTCGACATTATAAACGGTTTCAAAAGTTTTAAACTGAAAGTAAGGTTTTATAAACGTGCTTTTAAAACTAGTCGGTTTATTAAAGAGTTATATAGAATAAGTTTCGCTTTTTATAATTAATAAACGGTAAAGTCTAGTTTAATTACCGCTTTTACATTATATAAAGACTTTAGAATTAAACGAAAAGTCGTGAATTAAAGTCGTGTCAAGTTTATTACGGTAATATAAGGCTTTATTAATAGTTTGTTTAATTTATAACTTGATTATTTCGGCTATTGTCTTTTATATTATAATTACTCGATCTGTAATAAACGGAGTAAAAAGGTTTAAATTACTTATTTATAAATAGGCTCTATAAATCAAGAGTATAAATATTAGTTTATCGGGGTTAATAATGTCATTAACGGCTTTTATAACTATTTATAAGGCCAGTTCTTTATAGATATCTTTATACTCGTCTATAATAATTTAATAAACTCTTTATAAAGCCGGATAAACTCGTTCGACGAGTTTAATAAATTAATATACTTCGATTAAAACAGCTTTTATTGAAATAATTATAACCGTGACATATTATTAGAATTCTTTATTAATAAAGTTCTTATTAACGTCGTGAATGATATCCTTAAAGAGTTCGACGTATATATCGATTTAATAAGCTTATAAAATGTCTTATATATATTTTATAAATATATTTTATAATTAATAAGCGGTTTAATAACGGGTTGCCTCGTCGATTATATATAAAACTAAGTTATTATTAATATATATAATATTTATATATATTGAATGATTGAAATCGAGGTCTTTATAAAGAGTAAATTTAAAACGGCTTAAAGAACGTTTATATTTCTAATAAAAGGAATAGTATTTAATTAAGTAATTAATTACTTATTTATCGACGTCGTTATATTTAAAATATTCAAAGACTTTATATAGCTTTTCAATTAACGGATGGCTGAAACGGCGGTATAAATAATAGATTTTAATATTAATAAAATAATACGGATTATAATTAAAAGACTCTTGAATATAAGTTTATAAAGCCTTTTTTTATATAAGAAATAAATGTTTGAAGCGTCGTATAATTAATAAAAAAGTAAATATAAAGTTAATTAAAATATCCGTAATATTATTATAATAAACTTATAGTCTGTTTATATTTATAAAATAAAGTAGAAAAAGAATGTCCGCTTTTATTATATAGAAATTAATTAAACCGACTGAAGTCTTAATTATAATTGATTTAATTAATACGATTGAATCGATGTCGAATTAAACGTTTACAGCTTTAATTTATATAATGTCGATGTCCGTATTATTATTTATAATAGCCTTATATATAAAGTATTGTTTATAACTTATAATAGACTTTTTAAAAGCACTTATATCGATTATAACGCTATAAAATTCTTTAAAAGTATAGCGTTCTATTATAATATATATAAAAAGGTCTTATTTACAGTTTATAATATTTATAACGGGTTTAACGAATGTATTTATAAATGGGTTTTCGGGTGTAATTGAATATATAAAAGAGCGGTCAATTAATACGATTATAATATTAAAAGTTTAATCGTTCGTAAAAAGTCCGTAAATAGTTAAAAACGCTTTTAAAGTGTCTTATTCTTGAGTGTTTAAGTCAAAGTCGATTATAAAAGCTTTTATTAACTCGTTAAAAGACTTATTCTCTCCGTCTTCTCTTTTATAGTTTTAAAGAAACTGAGTAATACGATTGTCAAGTCTCTTTTTATATTTATTACACTCTTTTTAAATATATTTTATAAATTAATATCTTTTTTTTTATATATATAATACTTTTTATTATTTTATTTATAAAGATACGCGTTCGTATAAAAACTATTATAAGAGTTATAAATAAGACTTAATTAATATAAATATCGTTAATAATAACGGCGGTTTATAAAGTAAATATTTAAGTCGATTTATAAGTTTTACGAGTTTGTAATAAAAGTTTAAATATTGTTTAACGGGTTTAAAACTTCGTATATTACGATAAAAGACTATAAATCATTAATAAAGTTAATTAAAGTATTTATAAGCTTATAATAAACGTATTTATAAGGTTTTAATTCTTAATAAGTTATAATAAACTTATTATATAAGAATTCGTTTATTTTAAACACTTTATTAAAGTTATATTATAAGTGTCGAAAGTCTTTAATGAGAATTTATAAATACTTTATAATTGACTTCTTTATATTCTTATTAATTACGGTTTATAATTTAAGTGTATTTTATTAAATAAAGATATTACGTTTATATTCTGATTCTTTAAAATAATTATAAATAACTTTATATAACTTATTAAAAGAGACATTAAAAGGATTGTTTTTAAAGTTAATATAATAATAGTTTAAATTAAACCGCGTAATATAATAAAATAAGCTTAATTGAACTCTTATTTAAAAATATTAGCCTTTTAATAAAAGTTTATAAAAATAATCAATTTAAAGTCAAAGTTATTATTTTCATTATTATATTTAATTTCGTCGATATAAAGTTTAATTAAATTGGCTAACTCTTTGCCGTAAGTCTTTATTTAAATAAATTATAAATCCGTGACTTAAATAACAGACGGGTTTTAATTTATATTTTAAGTTCTTAAAATATTATAATTTATAATAAAAGGATTTTAATTTATATTTCGAGTTTTAAAAGTATTACGGTTTATAATAAAAGGGTCGGGTATATTCTGACTTATAAGATCGATTTTAAAGCCGCTTTAATTTATAGCTTATATTTCTTTAAATAAGTCAATTATAAGACTAGTGATTTTATTGAGTTTAAAAGAGTTAAAAAGTTTATTGTCTTTGATTTATTCTTAAATCTCTTCTTTACTTTATTCCGTTAAGTCTTTCTTATTTAATATATTATAAAGAGATTATATAATAATAATATATTTATCTTTTTTAATTTATATATTATATTTATATAAGAAGTTTTATAAATTATAAATAATTATAAAGTTATTAATTCTGAAAATAGCTTTTATAAAGTTTATAAAGTCTTCTTTATATTACTTTTATAAGTCGTTGTTTATAAGCTTGAAATATTTATATTTAAGAGTTTTAAACTTAATATAATTATTGACGTCACTTATAAATATAAGGTCGACTTTTTAACTTTACTTTTTTTTAACTTTCATCGATTTACTTATTTATATCTATTATATTATAAAGTATAAAAGGTCTGTAAATAATATAAAAGATCGAAAAGAGTTTATAACGGATAAGATTAACTTATAACGAGTGAGAAAAGTTTTATAATAAATAAAAAGAGGTATATAACAGTTTATAAAAGAGAGTAACGGATTTATAACGATTTGTAAAGAAGTAAAAGAGTTTTATAAAAAGTTCGAAGAAGTTGAAGATATTGTGAAAAAGTATATTAAGAGTAAGGGATTTTATAAAAGTCTATACTCACGTTTATTATACTTTTAATAAACTATATTAAAACTTAAATAAGTATATAAAAGTAATAATAGTCTATAATCTTTAATTTCCGACTTTTTAATAAGTCGTATTAAAATATAAACGGGCGGTTACTTTTATATTAAATTCAATAAAATAATATTGACAGTTTATAATCTTTAACTTCCGACTTTTTAATAAGATTATATTAAGATATAAACGGTAATGAGTATTGAATACGTTATTGATCTATACGCGCTCATTAATCAGTGTTTATATTACTTAAATAATATAATAAAGTCGTATTCAAAGCACGTAATACGTATAATATTCTATACTCGTTTAAATAGTGACTAAAGTTTAATTAAAGTATTATAGAGTTTATATATATTGAAACCGGTGCGTTCTTTTAATTAATCAGTGCTTCGTAATCAAGAGTCAATATAACGAGCGTAGCGGCAGCGAGCGTAATAAGTATAATGACAGTGATTATATAAATATATTATATATATAAAAATAATAAAGTATAGTAAATCTTAAATGTTTAATACTCTTTTTACTGACTTTTTAATTACTTTGACTTATATAATATAATAAGGGCTTGTCTTTATATAAACGTATTTATATATAATTATATATATATTTTAATAAATTATAATTCTTAATTCTATAAGCATTATTTATTATTATTATTATCATTATCACTATTATTATTATTATATTAAAGTTAAAGTATTCTATATTTAATATCTAGACTTTAAAACTTTATAAGTATATTATTATAATAATTAATACTTTCTTTTTTAATCACTTAATTCACTTAAAAATAAGAGAGTTATTTATAGATTTAAAAGATATCTTTATTTATATTTATAATTAGAGTTTTATTTAAGAGATTCTTTTTATTAAAGAATTAATTAATAATAAAAGAAGACGTTAATAAATCGACTATTTTTATTATTATAAAGAGATTACAAATTAATAAAAGACACTTTTAAAAGATTAATAACGCTTTAATATATATTTTATAATAAATAATTATAAATTCAGTCTATATATCTCTCGATAAAAGTATTAAAATAATTAATAAACAATTAAATAAATAATTAAATATTATAATTATCTTTTAATTATTAATTTATATTTAATAAAAGCTTTTAAGATATACGTATTTAATTATATATATATTCATTAATTAATTAATATTCATTAAAGAATAATTGATTATATTACTTCAAATAATATTCTTTATAAAGAAAGTCTTTATTTTTATTAAAAAGAGTATTATAATTTGATTTAAAAAGAGATAAAAGCTTTATTATTAAATTAAAAAGAATATTTATATAAAATAAGTTATTAAAGATATCTTTCTTATATTAAATGAATAAATATATATAATAAGACGATTTATAAATAAGTTTTATATAAAATTAACATTATTTTTAATATTAATATTTAATAATTACTTCTTTTTATAATAATTAAAATCGACAATATAAATTATATATTTCTTATAACTTTTATATTTATTATTAATAAATCAATTAAATCCTTTTAATTTATAAATAAATATTTAATTAACTTATATTTTTATAACTGTCTTTAATTAAGTCTTATTTATAATGATTTTTTTAAAAAGACTTAATATTATAATTATAAAATAAATGGCAAAAAAACTTATATAAAGTATATAAATAAATAAAAATAGATTTATTAATATTAATGAATTTATTATAAAAGAGAAAGAGATTATAAAATTAAAACAGTTTTTAATTAATGATATAATTATTATTAATATTATTATAAAGATAAAAAGAGAGTATATTTATTTTTAACTTTATAAATAATATATTATTAAAATTATTTGAAAACGATTAATTAATAAAAAGTATTTTAAAAAAAACTTAAGAAGTATTAATTAATCTTTTAAATTAATAAATAAAGGCATTAAATTTAAAGACTTTTAAAAAAGCACAGAATAAGATTTTAAATTGACTTTAATTAAACGATAAGATATATTTATAAATATATTATCAATTAAAAGAATTATAATTTTATTAAATATATACTTATATATTTTTAAACTTAAAAGTCAATTTAATTCAATATAATAAATCTTATTATATTATTATTAAATAAAAGCTCAATAAGAATTTAAGTATTAATACTGTCTATAAGATTATTATTATAAAAATAAAGCTATTAATTAAAGAGTATAATAAATAAATCAATAATAATCAGAAGAATAACTTGACTTTAATAGACTTAAAAACATTTATAAAGACTAGTTCAAAGTTCACTCATTATATTATTAATAAGACTATAATTAAATAAAGAATTATTAAAGACTTTATAAATATTATTAATAATAATAATAAAGATCTTTTTAAGTTTAAAGAAGTAATTAAGTGTTTATATAAGTATGAGTTGTTATTATACTTTGAATTATTTTATAAGTATTGAATACTCTTATTTTACTTTTATAAAGAGCTTTTTTTTCTCTTTTATTTTTAATAGCTTTTAAATAGTCTTATCA
>Ga0302221_10001207_pt1 | contig 16953 bp, 3 predicted proteins | sample II_Palsa_E2_1_FD_193517 | JGI IMG/M metagenome (GOLD analysis project Ga0302221, IMG submission 193517) | Peat permafrost microbial communities from Stordalen Mire near Abisko, Sweden - II_Palsa_E2_1 | ecosystem: Environmental > Terrestrial > Soil > Palsa > Peat permafrost | place: Sweden... | reverse complement strand
TATTTAATATTAATATTATATATAAATTATATAAAATAAAATTTAAAGAATTTATAAAATATATATATATAAATTAAAGATTATTTTAATTAAATTTATTATAATTATTAATATAATAATAATAAATAATTTTATATATTATATTAATTAAATATAATATTAAATAATTTAATTTTTTTTAAATTAATTTTTAAAATTATAAAAATCTTTAAAATAAAAATTAAAAAAAATATAAATATTTTATTAAAATAAAAAAAATTTTAATTAAAAAAATTTTTTATAAAAAAAGACTTTTTTTAAACTAATAAATAATTATAATATTATAAAAAAAAATTTATATATTTAAAATAAATAATTAAGAATAAAATTAATTTATAATAATTAAAAAAAAATTAAATAAGTATTTTGCGTTTAGCGCTTGGACATGTGATCCTTATAGCCTTCCGTATACCTAGGTACCTAAGGAGTGTCAAAATTTACGGGAGTTTATTCCCCCGAGTGGCCTTCAGAGCCGAGAAATCTCGGCCCGAGATCCAGGATCGAGGATATTCTCCTCGTGCTCCTCTACATCTACCTCAGGTCAACGGGTTGGTAATTGGTCGGGCCTACCAGCGCATATAAACCTCTCTTAATGGAAGTAGCTGGACAGCCAGCGAGCACATGTGTAGGAGTAGGTGCGTGCGACTGAGTCTGCCAGCGACGACCACGTACATAGAGGGGCTCGTCGCAAGGCAAACTCCATTTGGTGAGGCTGAGTAATTGGCACTGCTGTACCGCCTTTCGCGCTGCGGACTTTCAACTTCTCTGTTTCCTTCTTCTTTTGCCAGATATTTTGGTTAATACTTCTTCCTGCCTTATTTATCTCCTCCTGTAAAAGTCGAAGCCAAAACTATATGATGAGCTTTCGGTAGAATGATTCCTCAATCACTACCTATTATTTCATCAGTAGTCTCGCCGGCAGTGAGCCTTGGACCTTTACTTTTTTTATACATTACTAGGTCCTATTAACTAAATATTAATTTTAATCAAGATAATAAGTCTTTATAGTTTCGGGTAATCGAGAGAGTACAAGAAATCTTTATATAATTCTTAAAAAACTATATAATATTTATATAATATCTCGAAAAAAAAAATTTATTTTAAATATTTTAATAATTATTAATTAAAATTATTAGTTTTATTATTATAAAAAAAATACTCGTGTTTTATAAATTTTTTAAAAATATATAATATAACTTTAAAGTATATTAAATATTATTAATATTAAATATTTTTTTATAAATATTAATAAAGTTTAATTTAAATTTAAATTAATATTAAATATTTTTTATAAATAATAATAAAGTTTATTTTAAAGATTAATTTTTTTTAATTCTTTAATTTAATTTTTTAAATCTATTAATAAATAAAATAAATTTTTATTAATTATAATAAAATTATAAAATAAAGTTAAAGTTAAAATCTTTAAAAAAAGATTATTAAAAATTAATATTATTTTAATTAAATTTTATTAAATTTTATTAAATTAATATATTTTTTTATAATATTATAAAATTAAAATAAAAATAAAAATATTATTATTTTTATTTAATAATAAAAATTTTTTTTTTAATTTTTTTTTAAATATAATTTATAATAATAAAAGTTTTTTTTAAAAGTCTATACAAGAAGTTATTTTTAGTTAAGAATTATAATAATATTATAATTTATTTAAAATATATTAAATAATTATTTAATATCCAAGATTATAATTTTATTAAGACTTAAATAATAAGTCTTTTATAAAAGATCGATAAAATTAAAAAATAAAATATAATTATTAAAATAATATATAAATTAATATAATAAAAAAATATTTAATTAAATAAATATATAAAGTCGATTTATAAATTATTTTTATTTATTATTATAATATATATAATTAATCTTTATAAATAAGTCTTTTAATATATTATATTTATTTAATATTATAAATTTAATTAATTTAATAAATTAATAAAAAATTATTAATATTAAAAATTTAAAGCTTTAAATATTATTAATACTTTTATATAAAAATTAATTAATATAAAAGTTTAAGATTAATATTTTATATATACTTTAATCTTTAATAAATAATTTTATAATTAAATAAAAAATATATTAATTAAATATAGTTTATATTAATTATAAAATAATTAATATAATTTAATTAATTTATATAAATATACTTAAAATAAAAAAAAATTAAAAAAATTAAAATTATATTATATATTTATAATTTTTATTTAAATACTTAAATTATAATAATAATTTTTATATATAATATTTATATTAAATTATATTTAAATCTCTCGAAAATAATTTATATATAATTATAAAATTAAAAATAATTTATAATAATATAAATATATATTAATTAAATAATTTTTAAAATATTTAAAAAAAATAATTTTATTATAATTTTTTATAAAAATATAATTATATAAAGACTTTATATTTTATATTAATTTTTTTTATTAATCTAAAAATTTATTTAATTTATACTTTAAGTAATATAATAAAAGTTTATAACTATCGATTAAGTATTAAAAATTATTAATTTTATATTAATAATTAATATTAGTTTTAAGTATAATTTTAAATTATATTTAATAATTTTTAAAATCTCTTTATTATTTAAATAAAACTCGTTATATAAAAATATATTAAACTTTAATTTATTAATATTTAATAATTATTTATTTTTTTATATTTAAACTTAATTTTTTTTATAAATATCTTTAATAATATAATAAATTAAAACTTTAAAATAAATATAATTTATAATTATAAATTTAATTAACTCGATTATAAAAATATATTATTTTAATATTAAGATTAAATAATAAATATTTAATATAATTAATATTTTATATATAATATTAAAAATAAAAACTTAATTAAATTTAAATATAAATATTTATTTATATTATAAACTATAAAGTAAAAATTAATTATTTTCTCGAAAAAAAAAATAATTAAATAAAATTTATTTAAATTTTTATATATTTTTAAAAATTAAAATTAAATAAATTAATATTAATAAAAAAATTTATAAACGAGTTTTAACTTATAGTTTTATTATTAATAATAATTTTTTTACTCGAGTATATAAGTTTTTTTTATTAATTAAAGTTATTTATAAATTTATAAATAATCTAAAATAATTTTTTTTATTTTTTGGGCTTTTTTTTTAATTTAGTACTTCTCGTTAATTAGTCTTTAAATAAAAGTTATTTATTTTAATAAATTTATATTATTATTAATTATAATTAATTAATTTATTTTATAATTAATAAGACTTTATAATATTATATCTAGACTTCTTATTTTAAGAATCTTCCGATAAGAATATTTGTCTCTTTACTAGCTTAGAGATCACGATTAAATTATTATATATTTTTTAAGTTTTTTTTAAATTAATATTAATATAAAGTATACGTCTATTATTATAATATCTTATTAAGTCGGATTTTATAAAAGTTATCTTCACGATAATATAAAGTAATAAGGATATTTAAAAAAATAAAATAAAAAGAAAGCTGGGAGGAAAGTAATTTAGAGAGGGGAATACTACCTTCTTATACTTGAACGGAGGGTCGGATGGCGTAGTTACGACAGACTCCAGGATTAACCTCACCAACATAGTTATATGAGCCTTTTCATGGGATGCCTTCAGCTCGGAGATATTGACTCGTTGGAGAATAGCCAGACGGAGGCTTGCACCGTCGGTTTCTTAACCAGGAATCCCCTTGCCAGGTGACAGCATGCAGCGCTCCTTCTATCAAACGCCCTCAGACTTGACAATGGCCATGGCTGATGCATGGATTAGGCAATGCTTCACTAAACCGCACTCGTCGAGGCTCACGTATCATTGTTCTATGATCACCGAAGCCTTGCGAGCTTTTTGAATTCCATGAGTAAATGGACGTTGTTGGACAGGTCGTACAAGCTTCCTTCTTGCTGAGTGATTATATCTCCTGGCTTCCCATTCCATCCGTATAGAGATATCACTTATGGTTGATCGAGTGGACTATATTGGCATTAATATATTATATATTATACGTAATCTGCCCGTCCTTGAAAAATAACCAGAGTACCTTATAAGAGCGGAGTCAAATCTCGACTAAGGCTTCGGCGTCCCTCCAGCATAGATTACACGAAAAGATATACCGCTAGATATATAGTATATGTGAGTGCATGCTGTCGCTGGGCCATCCTGAAAGACTTAAGTTACTTGGCGAGAGTTGATGATGGTTTAAATTAATAAAGTATTACTTTAACTTAACTCTCGTTTCTTCACCTACTTTGAAATCGTGATCAGCGACATAGAGACAACCACCACCCAAACCTACTATAAGCTTATATTATACTTCCCCTTCTCATCTTTACTCACATCTTCGCGAATCTTTAAACTGGCGCCTCTTCCTGTTCGATATCATCATTATAGCTTATCTTGACTTCATAATATTTTAAACTTTGTTTGCGGGACCACTAAATCATAAAGGATATTACGATCTTATCTCGTAATTAGCGGATAATGAGGTAATCAATTGGCGGAGATACTAAGCTACGACAAGTGCCAGTATAGCTAAAGTAATATATGGTGGTGAGTCCTCTAACGTTGGAAACTATGGAAAACGAAATTGGTGATGTTGAAGCAGAAGGCATGTTTTGGTGGGGCAGCGTGTCTAAGCGAGGTATTGTTGTCACATGTAGTAATTTAAATCGGACTAATAAGTCCCCGTCACAATACTATTATATTATGGTTTTACTATATCTTTAAAAATTATAATAATATTATAAATAAGGCAAGTGGACAAAATTTAATATTATTTCTAAGGTTATGCTGAGTTTATGCCGTTGCTGCCGTCAGAGATGATTTTTTAGAGGCATTCCAAGCTTAGTTGCGAGGAAACTTTTCCTATTGCTGCCATCTTTATTCCATAATATATTCCTCAAAATATCTAATCCAAAATCCATCCGTTCACTAAGGCAAAATCCATCTAACAAAACCAATAATAATAATTAAAATTGTCTTATCTAGAAAAACCCAAAATCTATAACAATCAGAGGAACTAGGCATAACATTATAGTTAACTTCTATATCTTCTTTTGTTCCAATATTATTAGTGATTATATACTATAAATTTTTAACTAAAAGATTCTGACTTTATATATTCAAGATTAGTATAGTAAGGCCTTTAAAGTATTTAACTAATCCTCATCCTCCAAACGATAGGAGTAATCCCTTTTGGGCATTGCTCACGTAAAGTTTTTATAAACTTTTTTTCTAGGGCTTTTTATCTTTATATTAACTCGAACACAGGAGGCTATTTATAATCTAAATCAAAAAATATCGTACTTCCACAATATCTAAATTTAAATATTAGTTTATTAATATCTCTTAATAAAGATTAATTTAATAAAATTTTAAAAAAGATAAAGATTAAATAACTAGGTTAAATTATAATTATATAGATTATAATATAAGATTATCGATCGAATTTCCTTTATCTTAGGAAATCTATATATAAACTAGGTGTCTCTTAATATATATTTTTTTTAGCGAAATAAAGAATATCATATATAAAGTAAAATATATTAGCCTTAATATAGATTTCATCTCGCGATCGAATATAAAGAAAGACTAATAAATAAAGAGAACTTCTTAATATAATTTTAAATAAATATATAATATTACTAGAGGAGTACCATTACTAAAAAAGAAGTTATTATAATCTTTACGGACAGTGAACTAAATAATATAGAAAGCTAAGAGAGTATATTACCAGATTAATTTCTAGATTTTAAGAGGAATTTTTCTCTGAAACGTCTCCTGTTTAAAGCCACCAGAGTCGGGTAGTAATCCATATCGAGATCGAGCTCTAAATAGTCGATTCTCCTTTTAAAAGTCCATATACTTTTGCTTGAAGGAGAGAGATCCGCCCTGCACACAGCCTTATTTCGATAGAGGCAGGGTTTGAAGGCTCCGTTAATATTGTTTGTGTTAACTCCTTCTCCACCTCTTCGTCCCTAGTCGAATCGTCCATCTCGGGGGTTCTCGAAAAGGTAATCTTACCTAGATGGCTAGAGACGATAGAAGACAGCATGTATAACAAAATCAGAAAGAGGTATGTTTATTTGAAGATCGAAGGCAACGGCCCTGAAGCGGCTGACCAGAAGTCATCCGACGTCAGGTTTGCGACCTTGTAATTCGAGATGATACCAAGATGGGAGTCACATCGATGTCCCAAGCTGACGTTCCCGGGGAGAAGACACGATAAAGCAGGCTATCGACGTGGTGTAAATCGCCTGAGGTATGGTGGGCGCGTTGTATCAACTGGGGCAAGGGAGGGATCTCACTGACACATTGATGAGACTTGGATGGTCTCTTTAGTAGATGAAGGCACGAGATAGTTCCCTGTTATCGATGCAGACTTTGAGACGGTGGAAGCAAATGGGCTGTGCAAATATTTGAAGTCGAATATTGAATACATGATCTTTCCCGTTATTACTTCACGCCAGCTATATCTCATTGCTCAATTCTGGACAAAATATAACACCAAGCAATATGGTAGTCCCATAAGGCAGTGTTATCGCAGGAGCCTATTGCCTGGAAACGGTAGTCGTCCTACGAACGTCTACAGTAATGGTTTCTTCTGTAGAACTTGAACGCTGCCTCTTCCTTTCTTTTGCCTTTGCAGGGTTCACTGTCATATCTAACTTAGTACTATCAGCCACCTCATCATCACTTGATGAGGCTTCTTGTGCCACCTGCTCTAAAGATGTCTTCTCTCTGCGTCCATGCACCTGGTTGGCATCCTCTATGCCCTTTGGCAGCCTCTGCAACTCACTTGGAGGGGTGGGCCTCTTCAGATCATCATGCGAGACAAGATCTTTGGGCCAGTGGAAAAGCTGGCCATTATTGAGCGTTGCTACATTGAAATTTTTCTCATGCGGATCTGTGTAATCCAATTGACCTCCAGGGATAGGTCTCATGAGCTCTCTCTTGTCAAGTTCTCGGAAGATTAAGAGCATATGAGCATGTGGAATCTCCTGGTTATGAAAGTCGAGATCCCCATCTGGTATTTCAGCTTGTGCAATTGGTCGTCCAGGTGCAAAATGCTTTGGTTGAATCGGCGGTGACTTGGCCAGAATAGTCACTAATTCGGGACCCTCATCTCCCATGGAGAAGTCTTGATTCAGGGGCTCGATTGAAGACGATGGCGGATTTATATGTTCAGAGGGCTCTTGACGACCTTTTCGAACAGGAGATGCTTGAGCATCGGGCTGTAAAATCGCTTTTGATGGCGATCCTAGTACATCTTTGGCATTGTCCTCCGGTGTTCTTTGGTATAGTTGGGCTGCTTGGGCCGATGTATCGAAACCGGCCATTATAGAGACCACTACACCCAGATCCCTGATCCCACTAAGTGCCTCAAGCACCTCCTCGTCGTTCTCTTCTTGTAGTTCCTTTGAGAGAGTAGCTTCCGTGAGTATTCCCCCATTTTCACATTCCACACCTTCCGCATCTCTCCTCTCTTGACATGTCAGCCATTTTTTAGGCATGTTTTGTCGGAAGGCCACATCAAATACTGTAGGCTTAGTGGTCGAATTTAGCTGGGAGTTGATCTGTACGGCGATCTCAGCTAAGCCTAGATGCCAAAGCGGAGACCCGTAGTCTGCTTTCCACCTTGCTAGCTTATCTTCAACCACACTATTGTCTTGCTCGGAAAGGGCTTGGGCTTGAGGTGTACGCGGGGACCCAAGAAGAAGTTTAACCCCATAGCGGCGAAGGAGGACAAGAAGTGCACCTGGGATATTGTTAGCCTCTAGTGAGAGAATGCCAGGTCCACGTGACATACCTTTAAACTCCTTTCCATTATTACACTGCAGAATATTTATAGGGAAGAAGGCCATGATGAATTGGGCTATACACTCTGCAATTGACTCGGCATGCTTATTACGGAGAGCATATAGCTGGGTGTACTTGCTGTAATGATCCTTGATATGCAAGACCCAGGAGTATTCTCCAGAAGGTTGGTGGCGCATGTCGATCAAGTCGACCTGTACCCTCTCAAAAGTTTGGTGGACAGTAGTAGTTAGAGCTTTGGCCTTGTGAGCAGAATTGAGCATACAATTCAAGCAATGTGCTTTGACCCCATGGCACTCCTCTCTCTTGATGCCATAGAACTCTTGGTCGATGGCATGAAATAGCACGTTCCGGCCAGGATGTCCAAGCTGGAGATGTTTGCTAACAACGATATCAAAGGCTTCATTTTGAGGAACAACATATCGTGGGTCTGGGTGTGTCTTATCAGGTTGGCGGTGGAGCGTGTTGTCGATCAATTCGTAGTAACGTCGAGCCTCAAATTTGATCTTGGAGTCAATCTGGTCTGTAGGTTTAAGGTCCGGATTATCCAAGAACGCTAAATATCTGATGATCTTGGCCTGAGGAACACGCTCTCGATTAATATATCCATCAGTAGTAATATAATCAAAAAATGCTTCTTTAACTTCAGGAGGAAAGGGGTTTTCCGGTTGCTCGTCAGACATAATGAATAGGAATGATGAACGATGAGAAAAGTAGGCGGGAAGGGTCAAAACTAAGTAGAATTTTGATCCTTAACCGCTATTTATAGTCAAGCTAGACTCATCTTCTATAGCTATCCCCGATTGGCATAGTCTATTCATGATTCGGCATCTATTCCTAATTAGTACCCTTATATTCATGAATAAGGATGAAAATCAGACAGGGCCTAATATTCATGGTAGTTCGGAACCAGTATTTCACTTGATGACCTACCTGCATATGATCTATTGCTGCCACTTGAAAAATTGGAACTCCTCTATGGGTATTTCAGCGTGATGACATGTTTGCATTGTTCCCAAAAAAAAAAAGGGACTATAGTGATGACTCTAGTGCCATCACGAGTAAAAGTGGACTTCTCTGGTGATGACATTTTTGCCTCTCGGGTCCCCTTCTCTGGTAAAACCGCCTAGCCTTGAATTGTTCTAGTGCTGATCCAAGCGCCCTGATAAGATGAAGAGAGAGGTTGGTAAGGTAGTCAGGATTTAAGACGTAACATGTTTTCGAATAATTCCTATGTCTAGTTAAAGCTCGATTAGTAACATGAAATAAGGAACAGAGACGCCTAGCCATTAATATTCTTCTCGATTAGGAGACTAACTTTACGAAGTTAAGCGATATCGAAAACTAGCAGTATAGGTAACGAAAGACGTTGAATTTGGCACTGGTCACTTGCATATAGAGTACTGGTAATAATTATTGCGTAAGAACTAATCTTAAACTTTCTATGTTAACCAGAATAGGTTATCACCTCTCGAGTCTTGATATTTAAGTGACACTGGCAGGAATGCGGCAAGACTCAACTCTCAGCGCGTTCCAAAGGTCTCGAGATAGAAGAATGTCTTCCAGCGTGATACGTGTTTGTTGATTTGATTTTGGACAGTTCGTTTTAACTATTTTAGCTTAACGAAATGAGCCATATATGCTTCTCGCTCGCTCTTGAGTTCAGCCTCGGCATACTCAATGTTCATGATACCGGGGAGGTTGGCGTGGAGGATATTTTCGATAGTCATACATTATAAAGAAAGTTATTGCTATTATCTTCGCTGACTTCGGGAGCCTTCGGGAGCCCAAAGACAGTTTTAGAGCAGAAGTTTCTCCTGCCCCATTGTTTGATATTGTGCCTCTCGTCTACATATACCGGACATGGTTTCCGCTACCATGGATTAATCATCGAGTATCGCATACCTAAAATTCTGCAAAGATTCAATTTTGCCAAGCTCGCGTGGATGTATCTTGTTCCTAGACCCACTTCCTCCAAAGTCTCGGTAGTCAGCATGGCAAATACAACCTTCGGAACAAGAAGGCTCGTATTATCAATTGACTTGATAACGCTAAGCATATCCTGGCCATATATAAGTTTAGTCAAGTAATGAGGGGCCTAAATTAATGAATACCCTGTGTAACTCATGAAGAGAATTATATTCATAAATGATATAGCCGATTTATAAATCTAAGTATTCATGTCTAGGTCGGGGCAAGAAGGGGCCTTAATGAATGACATAGTCGATTCATGAAGTTAAGTATTCGTGCCTTGTCCGGAACAAGGCGCGGAGACTAGTATTCATGAATGATATAATCGATTTATGAATCTAAGTACTGACAGACTTATATAATGGATCTTGTATATTATACTATAGTTTAGCCCTATCCAAAAAAATAAAGAATCCATATACGATTGGTAGTTCTATAACGCGATCTAGGACTATAATAATATACTCGTATATAAGCTTTATATCGCCTAGTCTTATATCTTGGCCCTGACCGGAGAAGGACCGTTACTAAGCAAGGATTGCCGAATTTGCCGTGATGTCAGAATAAGAACACGGGATGGCAAAGCCAATAAAGATAACGAGGATGCCGAGAGCCGAGGAATCACGAGGCAGCGCAAAACGCAAAACGCAAAACACAAAACAGCCCCACATGGCCCCACACCTCACTAATTTCTTTAGTGATAACTGCCTATAATTACAGGGCCTTCTTCACTAACTCGGCCTCTCGACTTCCGACTCACTCTTAATTATTTGTGTATCCGTTCAGCTGTCACCAGCGTTGCATGGTCCGTGCGCTCGGAGGTCCTCGCTTAATTTTTCAGTCAATCACAGTATCGGAACCCTTTCCAAAACACTTATATTTCTACTTCTCTTTATAAAAACTCTTAAAATAACTAATATTCTTATATAAAAAAACGTCGCACTACTTATACTTATAACTAGATTAATGATTCGTGCTTTTATAGCCCGAATTAATTATAATTTTACTTAGTATAATTTTTTTTAAAGTTAATTTTTATATTATAAGTTTTAATAAATTATATATTATTCTTTTTTATTTATTTTAATTTATTTATATAATTTTAATAATACATAAATAATTTTTTTATTAATCTTTAATATTTTTTATTTTAAGTATATATTTATATTTTATATAATAAATAAATATAAATTTAAATATTATAAAGAGACATATTTTATTATATTTATTTTTAGTGTTTTTAGTTAGTTTTAGGAGAGTCTCGCTATAGTAGTATAAAGAATATCACGTGGCCATTAAGGCTTAGAATATAAGAACTAGTTCCTAATATAATTTATAGAAAAACTTTATACTTCTTTATTTATTAATTATAGTCTAGTCTTCTTTAGTTTTAAGTTTCTTTATTATTATTATATATTTATATTAAGTTATTATTTTATAATTTTAAGATTATATAGTTTTAGATTATTTTTATAAGATTTTATTTATTATTATATCTTCTCCCTTATATATTTTTTAATAAATAATATAAAAATATCGAGTATAATTAAATTAAAACTTTTATAATTCTTTAAAGTTTTTATAAGACAGGACTTTAATCTTTAATACTTAAAAAAAAAATTTATTATTTTATTTTATATTTATCAAAATATATTATAATTATAATAAAGATATAATTTTATTATTTTATATTAATTTTTAAAAAAACTCGATAGTATAATATTAGATTAATTATAAAATATAAGTCTAATCCTAAATAAAAAAATAATATTAATAAAGACTAATTCGGGAAAAAAAAATAATATAAAATAAAATAAAAAATAAAAATTATAAAAAAATAATATAAAGTAATCACGAGTTAATTATAAATATTAATTCTTGACAATAAAATAATATTATTAATTTTAATATTAATCTTTATTATTTTAAAAATAAATATAAAAAAATTATTAATTTAGGCCCAAGAACTTAAATCAAGAAATAAAAATAAAGGACTAAAAAAAAAAAATATTTTATTTTAAATAAAGAAATAAAGAATACTCGGGAATAAACTTTAAAAAAAAATATAAAAATATAAAAAAAAACTAAAAATTAATAAAAAAAAAATTAATTATAAAAGAATAATAAACAATAAATAAAATAATAAAAATAAATCTATAAAAATTAAAGAATAAATAAATAATAAAAATAATTAAAATAAAATATATAAAATAATTTTTTAATTAAAAATATTAAATAAATTAATAATAATATCCAGGAGACAAGTATAAAGATAATAATTCTAAAGACTCTTATTTAAAATATTAATTTAATTATAATAAAAAAAAATTAAAATATAATTAAAGTAAAGTATAAATAATTAAAAAACAAAAAAAAAAAAAACTTAGGATTTTTAGATTTTTTTTTAAAAAAATAAAAATCTTAATTTATATTAAGTATTAATTTATTAATAAAGTCTTTAAAAAAATAATTAAAGAAAGACCTAAGTATTATAGGATTAATTATAATAAATCTTAATATTATAATCCTATAATCTAAGAATTAATCTTTTGTTTTTATAATTATATTTAAAGACAAGATTATTATTATAACTAATATATTTTTATTATTTTTAGACTAGTCGGGAATATCCTGATTTTAAGAAAAAAATATCTTTATTTTTTTAAAAAAATATAATAATCTTTATAATAATTATAAAATATTTAAAAAAATAAAAAAATAAAAATTATTTATTATATTTATCCTTGATATAAAAATATTATTATTATAATATTAAAATATATTAAAATAAATTATAATAAAAATAAATTTTATAAAACTTTAAAGAAGGAATATAAAAATAATAACTAGAAAATACTTTATTTTAATCAAGAATTTTTAAAATAAATTATTAAAAAAACAAAGAATAATAAATTAATTTTTAAGATTTATATAAATTTATTTAATTAAATCTTAAAGATATTAATTAATCAAGAAGAATTTAATAAAATATAATATATCAGAGAGTTTATAAAGAGTCTAAATAATATAATTAAGAATAAAATCTTTTAGAATATTAAGTTTAAATCTTTTAATATATAAATTTATAATTATATTAAAATATATAAAATAATAATCAAGATATATAAAATAAAGAAAAAATATTAATAATATAATAAATATAATAATCTAGACTATATAAAAATTAAATAAGTTTATTTTAATAATTAATATAATTAATTAAATAAATATAATTAATTAAATAAATTTAGTCAATAAAATAAATTTTTATAGTATAGAAGAAATTATAATAATAGATTTTAAGATAAATATAATAAATATAATAAATATAATAAATATAATAAATATAATAAATATAATAAATATAATAAATATAATAAATATAATAAATATAATAAATATAATAAATCTAGAAATAATGATTATAGAAATAAAAATTATTAAAACTCGGGATAAATTAAAGAAAAAGTAATCCAGAAGAATTTTCTTAAAATTATAAATAATATAAATATTATAAGATTTTAATTAATCAATAAAAAATATCCCGAATATTATAATTAAATTATTAATAAAATAAAAAATCTAAAATATAAAGATTATTATTTTTATAATTATTTATTAATATAATATTTAATAAAAAAAAAATATATTTATAAATTTTAAATTTAATAATATTAAGAATTATTAAAGTCAAGAATAAAAATAATATTATTATTTTTTAATAAAAATTAAAGATAATTTAACTAAACTCGAGTTATTATTTAAGATAAAGAGTTTAATTATAATATTAATATTAAATTAATAAATCTTTAAAGAATAAAAAAAAAATTTATTTAATTACTTAAGAATAAATAAAAATAATAAATATTTAAAAAAATTAAATAATATTATTCTTTATTATATAAAGAAATCAAGACGAGGGTATAATATAAAATAATAATAAAATTATTATTAAAAAAGATTTTAAGTATAATAAATATTAATTTTAATTTAATTTATTAAATAATAATAAATTAAAGAATTAATATAAATCTTTATTAATATTAATATCTATAAATATTATTAATAATATTATTATTATAAATAAAAAAGTCAAGATAATAAAGGGGATTAAGTAAATCTTAAAAAGATAAATATATATAAAAAAATAAATCTCGTAAACAAGATTATAAAATAAAGTAAAAGAATTTAATTAAATTATAAATATTATAAAAAAAATAAAAATAAATCTAGATTAAAATATAAAAATCTAAATAATATTAAATAATAATCCGGAGAAAATTATTAAATAAATAATAAAAAAAAAAAATTTCTTTCCTTAAAATTAATCGGAATAAAAAAATAATCATAGATATTTTTTATATATTTAATCTAGTTATAATCTTTAATCATTAATGAAAAAAAAAAAATATTTTATATATCCAAGTAATCAAGATAATAAATATTATATATAATAATATACTGGACTTAATAAAATATAAAAATAAACTTAAATATATTTTTATAAGATTAAGTTTATTAAAATTAATTATAATATTTATATTTATTTTAATAAAAAAAAACTTATTTACTTAAAAAAAATTAATAAAATCAAGATCTATAATATTATTTTTATATCTTTTAATTATTTTTATAAGTCTAGTCAAGAAATAAATAAATATAAAATTAATTAATATTAAAGTTAAAGTTAATATTTTTTTTTAAATAATTTATAAAAGAGATTAAATATATAATCTATAATATAAAATATTATATTATAATAATAATTAATAAAAAAAAACCGGATTTATAAGAATAATAAAAATTAAGATTAAAATTAAAAAAAAATTAATTATATAAATTTTTTTTTTTTAATCCAGGAGTCCGACAAGATTTTACTTAAATAATCTTTTATTAATTATATATAAATAATAATATTTTATTGACTAAATGATTTAATAAATAAAAAATTTATAAACCTTAAGACTAAAACTTTATATATAATTATAATAATATTAAAATTAAAAAAAAAAAAAAAATTTAAAGATTATAAGAAATTTATTATTATAAATAAAAATAATAATCTAATAAATAATAATATAAAGAAAAAATAAAACTTAATATATAGTCCGGAAGATATATTAAAAAGAATAAAACTAAGCTAAAAGTTTTAAAATTTTTTATTTATTTAGATTTAATAATATTTAAGATTTAAAAAATAAAATAAAATATTAAAGAATTTAAAAATATTTTTAGAGATTTAAAAATAAAAAAAATATTAATATAAATTATATTAAAAATATTCCCTGATATAGAAAAATAAAAAATTAAAAAATTATTAGATAAAAAAATTTTTAAAAAAAAAATATTTATAAATTTTTAATAATAATAAATAAATATTTAATTAAATATTTAAAAAAAAAATTTATAATTAAAAGAATTAATAATATAAAAATAATAAATAATAATTTTTTAATCTTAAGTTTTATTTATAATAATATATAAAGAATTTCCAAAAAATAAAACATTTATTAATTTATAAAATATTTTTAAAATTTAGTCACTTATAAGAATTATTATTATTATTATTATTTCTTTTATTATTAATCATTAAATTATTTATATAATTAAAATAATTTTTTATATATTCTTAAAATTATTAATAATAAATATATTTATATTTAATATTTTATTTTAAAAAAAATATAATTTAATAAAATAAATTAATTATATAGTCTTAATATATTTAAGATTTAATATTTTAATCTTTTTATAATAAAATATAATTATAAAAAAAAATATTAAAGATAAATAAACTTATATATAATTAAAAAATAAATTTAAAAACTCGTTAAAGGAATAATTAATAAATATAAAAAAAATAAAAAAAAAAATCTTAAAATAAATATATAAATTAAATTTTATTTTTTTATTATTTTTTTATATAAAAATAATTTTTTTATTTTTTATTTATATTATAATTTATTTATTTTTTAATATATTTTTTTATTTTAATTATTTAAAATTATATTAATTTATATTTATATATATTATTAATATTTTTTTTATATCTTAATATTTCTTTTAATAAAAATATCTTATTATTTATAAAAGATTAAAAATATACTTCTTGATTATTTTTTATTTTTATTTTTTTAATATTTTTAAAATTTTTATTTAATTTTATATATTTATTAATTATAATATATTATTTTTATTCTTTTTCTTTATTTTTTATTTTAAATTAAAATTTAATATATAATTTAAGTTTATTTAATTAATTACTTAATTACTTAAAATTAAATCTTTTTTATTATTATTATAAATTTATTATTTTTTTATTCTTTTAAGAAATCCGGTCACGTGAGTGACTTAATAATCCCTTTATAATCCCGCGAGTATATTTTTAAAAATTTTTATTTAATAATAATAATAATATTTTTTATAATATTTTATAAAATATTCTAAAAATTAATTTAATATATTTATTAAAAAGTCTTAATATTCTAAAGAGTTTATAATATTTATATATTAATAATTTAATTCTTTTATTCTTTATTAATATATTCTTAAAATCATTAATATAAAAATTATTAATATTTAAAAAATTTAAAAAAAAATTTAAGATTTTTTTAAAGTAAATAAATTTATATAAATTATAAAATTTAATAAAGATTTATTATAATATAAATAAAAAAGTAAAAAAATATTATTAAATTAAAAAAATATAATTAAATTTTTTTTTTAAAAAACTCTTAATTAATATATAATATTAAAAATATTAAGTTTATAAAAATTATAAAAAATATTAAAAAAAATAAATAAAATAAAAAAAAAATATTTAAAAAATATCTTTAAATATTAAGATATTTAAAATAAAAGAATTAAAATATTTTTTAAGTTTATTTAAAAAGACTTTAAAGATATAAATATAAATATTTATATAAATCTAAAAAATTTTATTTAATAAATAAAAAACATTAAATAAATTATTTATTTATTTAATATATATATTCTTTAAAGAAATTAATAAATTAAATATAATTATAATAAATTAATATTTATAATAATTAATATTAAAAAAATATTTAATTATTATAAAAAAA
>Ga0302221_10001206_pt1 | contig 16963 bp, 3 predicted proteins | sample II_Palsa_E2_1_FD_193517 | JGI IMG/M metagenome (GOLD analysis project Ga0302221, IMG submission 193517) | Peat permafrost microbial communities from Stordalen Mire near Abisko, Sweden - II_Palsa_E2_1 | ecosystem: Environmental > Terrestrial > Soil > Palsa > Peat permafrost | place: Sweden... | reverse complement strand
TAAGAGATAAGGCTTTTTAATTAAGCTTGTAATGTGCAATAAAGAAGCGTCTTAAAGTGCAAGATAGCTTAAATCTTTATATTAAGATGCAAAGCTAGAATATAAAGCTAAGATTTACAGCTAAGATTTAGAGCTAGGATTTAGAGCTAAGGTTTAGAGCTAAGGTACAAAAAGTGGGGCCGAGTTTGGGAAAACGTTTAATTTGCTAGTCGCTCACGTTTAAATAAATGCGAGGCTATTAATGTTAAAAGCTTGCTTTGCTTTAAAATTTTTCGTGCTCCGCGACATTTCCCACTTATTAAAGTAATCTTTACTACAAAATAAGAGAATGTTAAGCAGCTTATGCTTAGCACTTGCAGAAATCGGCAAGCGTTAGCATAAAGCTATATATTAGCCTTCTTATCTTTAAACTAATATAAAGAATGCATTTTTATATAAAATTAAAGTTTTTACTAAAATCATATAACTAAATCTTATTGCATTAATTACGCAATTAAAAATATATAAGCTAAAGCTTATAAAAACACCTCCCTCCTTTAGTGCTCTATTCCAAATTGCTTTAAACTCTTTTTACTATATAGCTTAACAATTATTTTAAAATAAAAGTAAGGGAGCAATTAGTAAAGAGGAATTAGAGGTTTTATAAAATATTTAAGACTTTAGCACTCTTTAATTTAATATGTGCTATTAATGCTACTATTCTCTCGGTAGCATTACTAGTAAAAGACTACTCGAAAGTTTTTAGTCTTATACTAATTACGCGCTAAGACAATAGCTACAAATTTAAAAGGTATTATTACTATTTAAGCTTTTTAAGTAAAGACTTCTTTCCTCTTATAAGCCCGAGATAACTTCCTCTTATTAGTGTAAGCACTAATAAAGCTACAAATGCTCGATAGTCTTTTAGCCTTTATAAGCATTATTCTTACATATTATCGACCGAAAATTAATCTTTTTAGTAGCTTTAGTGCTATTTATTATCGGGTCTATTATTGCAAGAGTTGCTAATAAGGTATCGCTATTACTTGTAAAAAGATGTGTATAAAGTGTTAGCAGTAAGGGCCTTATTACTTTCACTTATATTATTATTATTAACTTAATTACTCTTCGAGAGCGAGGCAAATACATGTCTATAATTTTATTATAATAAGCTATTAGATCTATTATTAGTCTAGTAATTAGTAGTGCTTTTGCAAAGAAAGTAACTTGGCAATAAATCTTTTAGCTTAATATTTTATTATATGTGACTAGTATTATTAGAATCCTTATTTGTCTTAAACTATATAAAAAAGAAGAGTTAATCTAGACGAAACTATGCTCTTTTAATTAGTTTAAATCGTTTCTCTTTATAGCTATAATAACTAGTTATCTTATTCTAATAATATAAGTTAATATATTATTTGCATTTTAAAGAATTATTTTAACATTTATAAGGCAATATAATATATAACTAGTCTTTATAGCAAACTCTTATCTTACTTATCTTTAATATCTTCGGCCTTATTAGCTTTATTATATATTCCGTTTATATATTAGCCGAACCGCTTATAAGGGGGACCCTCTTTAACACCCTTACTATAATCTTCGCTTATATTAGTACTTTAATATAAGGCTTAATTGTCTAATTACTCTTATATTATATGCCTCTTTACTTTAAAGTTGCAAAGAACTACTTGCTTATAACTTCTAGTATTATTATCTTCCCTTTTACTTTTATTGTCGCTTTTACTACTATTATCGTTAGTCTTATAATTACTAAGACTAGCCGCTATAAGCCCTCTCTTTAAATCGGATAGTTTTATATAACCTTTAGCATTAGCCTCCTTATTTACCTTAACTAAGCTACTAATATATTATCTTAAATCTTCCTTTCCCTTGTTTTTAGTACCGGTCTTAGTATGCTTTATAGTGCGCAAGGTTTTGCCGTGCAAGCCTTTGCCTTAGCTGCTAACTTGCCCTTTACTAGCGCTATATATAATTTCTTTTAAGTACTCGGGCAAATGCTTAATATAGCTATCTTTAAAGCCATCTTCTAAAATATATTTAAAAAGAAAATCCTCGCTATTAAATATTTGACATTTGCAAATAAGTAATTGCAAAATACTAGTTTATTTGTGCAAGTTATAAAAGCGTAAAGTAATATTAAAGAAGAAGGTATAATAAAAGAGGTAATAATTAAAGCTTATATTAAGAGTTTAAGGGTAATATAATATATTATATATGTGTTAGCTAAGGTAGCGTTTATTGTAAGCTTAGTATAGACAAGGGAGATTAGTTTAAAGAGGGAGCTAAAGACAAAATAAAGCTTTATCTATAATAGTAAAAGGAAAAGGGCAACTAATAAGGCTAGTTTAGCATCCTTATTAATGTGGTAAGCGTTTAATAATATAAAGTAAAAAAATTGTCCCTTTTAATTATATTAGCATATCATATATAAGCGCTATTATATTAAGAGTACTTAACTATGCACTAAAAAAAGAAATCGGGGTAAGCGTAAACGACATCTTATAAACATTGTTCTAAGCAAGCTTTGCTAAATTAAAGTGCAAGAATTGCAAGTTAGCAGCAAAGAGAGTTTTTATAAAGCAATATTAATAATTAAACTTCAAAATTTACCTCTTTGTTTCCCTTATAACCCTTAGCAACCCCTAGCATAGTCTAGAAAATTTAGTTTATTTGTAGTATCTATGCCAAGCTACTATTTAACGATATAAGATAGCCTAATATATACCTTCGAGCCTTTATTAAAGCTTAGCGCCGCTACTCTAATACTAAAAGTCTTTGCAACTCCTTTAGCTAATTATCTAATTTCTTATCTTTATATATGTAATCGAATTCCCCTTTTACTTCCTTAATTTCTTCTTTAATCTCACAAATCCGCTTATTAATAGCTAATAAAGGAGTATTGCAAAGGCCGCTTGCTATAAGGTCTTTCTTAAGCTTTAAAATGTATTACTAAACGTCTATTAAGCTAAAAAGATGTCATTTAAGCCGATTTAAGGCCGAGAACGCTTTAAAGGTTCTCTCTTTAGCTTTATACTCCTTATTTGCCTTTTTTAATTTTAATTTGGTTTTCTTAATAAGGCTATTAATATGCGAAATCGTTTTACTATTATGCTTAAGCAAAGGTTAATTGTTATTATTTATTGCTAAATTTGCTAATTATTAGCGGAATTAGCGCGAAATAGAGAGAAAAGTCTTATTACTATTATCATTTTAAGTAATAAGCTTATCTATTTCCTTATATATTTACTTAAATCTTAGATGTCGAGCTTTATCTTCCGATAATCGGCTTAAGATATCTTAAAGAGGCTCTTTATACTTATAAGGTAAGTAATAGCTAGCATAGCAAATAAACTCACAAGGGCTATTGCAACACGACTTCCCTAAAGGGGCTAATATTAGCAAAACCCGACTATAAGTTTAATTGCAAAAATGAGGGGGAAGACTAAGTAATAAAAGTGGCTTTACTTGCTTGCCGTATTAACAAGTATATTATAGCTTTTTAATTTAAGTATTATAACATATAAGGCAATATTAGCCTAGTAATAAACGCTTAGCTCGCGTATATTGCTTAACGCAAGAGAGATATAGCATAAGGCTGCAATTTTAGCAAGATTATATAAATAAAGCCGGCTTAACAAACTTCTTATAAAGGAGGCATTTGTAGCGTCTGCTACTAATATCTTTATATATACGTCTACTAAGACGTAATACTTCGGATCCTTCTTTAAATAAGGCTAAAGGGGTAAAGTATAAAGAAAAGGGAGAAGAGGGGTTAAGACAACGAAATGTCGGGATTGCCGAGTTGTCTTCCGAATTTAGAGGGCTTTAAGGCTAACTTTATAAGGTTATAATAACTATATCTTATCTAATAAAGTTTATAAGGTCGATATAAATAATTAGCAAAGCTAGTAATAAATTAGCTTAACTTAAAAAGAATTAGCTACTATCTTTCAATTGTAGCCTAAAATTGCGAATCTAGTTGCAAGAGCCGAAATCCTTAACTACATTCTCTAATAATGCTATAAAAATTATAACCTTAATTAGCTTAAAGGTTAGTAAACCCACTATTCTCTAAAATTTTAAGGCTTTTAGCCTAAGTAAGTTAGTAAGCTTAATTTAATTATTGCTATATAAGGGATTAGAATAAACATTTTTTGTAAGTTATACTCTTTTTTAGCAAACTTCCGTTTTATACCTCTTCTTATAAAATAAAGTCGAAAATTCAAGTCCTTCTTACCCGGGCTTAGCAATATAAGTATTGCAATATCTTAACAAGAATTATTAGTTTAACTAATAGCTTTAAATGCTAAATTAGTTAAAGAGTATACTTATACTATAATATAATTCTTGTCCGGTTCTTAGCTAAGCTAATAATATTGCCTTTTCGCTTAATATAATTAATATAAAAGTAAAGCATAGTTCTTCTTTGTATTTGCATACATATTTAAGCTTAAGCTACTTATCCGGACACTAGTTATACTTAAAGCAATTTTAACTATTATTACAAATATATAACTACTTTGCACAAAACAAATAAAATATAAAGCAATAAGCCTTATATCTTTATAGCTTAGCCTCTTACTTTACTAATTTATTACACTTGATATATTTATAGCAATTATTTCTAATATTTTCGTATGCTTTTTTGTTAGTTGCTAAAGTAAATACTTTAAATATATTAATAAGGGATCCGGGAGCTACAAGACTCGGAGTTGCAAGTAAAGGCTTAAAAATTGTCTTTACTAGAGATGCTAATACTAATATTAAATCTTGTGAAAAGTTAAAGCAAGTACTCTTATATAAGATGCTTTTAGCCGCTTGTAAATGCGTAAAGATTCTGTCTTTTAAGCTCCTAATAACCGCTTTAAAAGGTAAAGAGGCTATATTAGCTAAATCGAGTTAATTGTTATCTATTAAAAATGTTAACTAGTTAGTAATATTTCTGTTTAAGTAATAAGACATATACTTTAAGTGCTAGTCCCGTGCTCTTTTTATTGCGTAATATCTGCTATAGCATATAATCTCTTTATACTATGCTAATACTCCTAGTATTATATAACTTTAATTGTTGCATTATTAATTAAATGTCGAAGACAAGATAAATAATAGTAATTACTATTTAAAGACATTAAAGATATCGATAAAAACACTTAACATAGCCCCTTTAAGATTAGCTTATTTTAACATCCGGGGATTATAGTTTAATAGTAGCACTAAATTGAAAATCTTGTTAAAGGTGTTAAAGTCCTTAAATGCCCTCTCCTTAAAAGCTATAGCAAGCATTAACTAAATTAAGTTAATGCCTTATAAAACTACTAGATTCTATAGTGCTACTTTAATTGCCTTATATAATAAGACCGTTAGCTTAATTGCACTATTACATATAAAGTCAAATTAAACTTATTTTATAAGTTATGCTTTGCTTTAATAAACCCCTTTTTTAAAGTAAGTCGAATTTCTAGCTGCTTGTTTAGACCACGTGCAACTAAAATTTTAATATCTTACTAAGAATTATTAGTTTAACTAAGACCTTTTAAATGTTAAATTAATTTGAGAGTATATTTATACTATAATATAATTGTCGTCTATGTCCTAGTAAATCGGATAAGGCTGCTATTTTATTTAATATAGTAAAGCAAAGTTGCTATTCTTCGCTTATAGTAAATAATTAATATGTTATTAATAAATGATAAGTGATAAGCTTTCTAAATAAAAGAAGAAGTTTAAGAAATCTTAAAAGTGTGTGTTCCTTTATATATACCTCCTTATAATAACGTCCTCGGTTAATTTAGCTTTGTCGCCGATTTTGCCTTGCTCTTGCTTAGCATATACTTAATTATAATAACGCTTATGCCTTATATGATAGTATTAGTGCATAGGATTAGGGCAGCTCGAGGAGCAAATTATTTTTATATCTAGGTGCAAGCCTTTTAGCATTATACTTTTATATAAGCTAATGCTTATTACTATTCTCTAACCCCGAAAAAAATGCTGCAAGATTGCATTTCCGCTTAATAGCTTAGTAATGCATAAGTGTAAGTAATTAAAGGGCAAACAAGCTATATAAGGCTTACTTTCTTTATATGTATTTTAACTCTAATATAGCTAAACTTTCTATTAACGTGCTACGTCGAATTGCATAATCTTCTTAACCCTTTTAAAGAATAATAAATATTAGTATAGCACTTTCCGATAGCATAACTTTACTATTGTATAAATTTTAAAGTCTTTCTTATTAGCACTATTTTTACTAGCGTCGGTATACCTTGCCCTTATGCATCAAGATTTACTATAATCTAAGTGCTAAATAGACCTTAGCTATAATCTAAAATCTGCATTATTTAGCTAAATACTCCATTTAAGTTAAACGTCCTTATATAAGGGGATCCGCTATATTATCCTTAATTCTGCTCTTTTCCTTATCTCGGGGTTTGTAGTTAACAAGCCTCTAAATAGCTATAAGCAAGAGTTTAAAATAGGAGTATTAAAATTTAGTTACTATTAAATTGTGCAAATTTCTAATAAATTTAGCATAAACGTTTTTATACTTTAAATACTTTGTAAAACGACGCTAAGAAATAATATTATTTTTCTTAAAATTTAAAAGCTTAATGCTTAAGGCGACTAGTATATAGCTTTGCATCGGAATTTTTGTTATCCTTTTAAGTATATTAAATTGTTGCATAAAAGCTTTATATTTTATTTTCAAATCACTTATTAAAAGGTTAAATATTTTGCATATAATACTAAGCCGGGGTAAATTAACGCAAACTCTAATAATATAGCTCTTATTTAAAGCTCGGACTAATAGCTTAATTAAACCTAAATTCTTCTTCTTATCTTAAAGGCTAAGGGTAAAATGGGTCTTAACCGAGCAAATTAAACTTCTTTAAAATATATATTAATTTGCAAGAGCAATCGTTTAACTAAATATAATACTTACCCCTTATTGTGTTTTAAAATATTAAAACGCTTATATTTCGACTTTTATGCTTTTTCCTTATCGCTATCGATATTATTTATATTACTTATTATTCTTTTTCGATATATTTTGTCACAAATCTCCTTTACCTCGTCACGCAATTCCTTTGCTTTATTACGCAACTTCTTTGCCTTATTACATAATTCCTTTACCTCGTTAAATAGCTCCTTTATCTGCTAAAGAGAATTTGACATTTCAAGTTCGAAGACTTTACTTTAAAGATCGTCGAAATAGGTTTAAAAGCCTAAGTTAGCATAATCGGCATCTCTCTCGAGTTTAGCTATATATTCCTTAATAATAGCTTAAAGAGTAAGGTTACTGCAATTAGCAATAAGTGTGCTATTACTTACTATCCCGAAGAGCGTTTACAAATGCTTAAAGAAGAGCTTTTATAATATTAGTAAAACCCTTATTTTATTTAAATATATTATTTATCTTGCATTTCTAAGAATAATAATATATAAGCCGGCAAATGCTCTCGAGTATCGAATTGCTAATTAATAAACTAAAGAAGAAAACTTATATGCGATGCTTTCCTAAGTTTTAAGGGGCATTTGTTATTACCTATTTTAGCGTCGCTTAATATTTTTAAGCTATTTAAAGTCTTTAAGTCGCTTATTGTCGTTGCTTCAAATTTGAGGATAAAATGCTTAAAGCCGAAGTGTTTAAGGTTTATAAGTATAAATTATATGCTTTAAACTTCTCCTTAAGACATCAAGACACTATTATCCTCCTCAGTAGCCCTCGAGCTAGCTAATAATCTAAGCAGCTTGACAAATCCTTAAATTCGACAATTAAAATCCCGAATATTCTTTGCAAAATTATTGTGCCGATAAGCAAAGTAACGTGTTATTAATGCCGCTCCTTAGCATAAGTCTAAATTCACAAGAGCACTTCTTAGCAAGGCTCTTTAAATCAAGCATCTAAGAACTAAGTTAATTTAGCTATATAGTACCCCGATCCTATAAATGCCTCAAAGGGCTAAATAAAGTAACGGGAAGGGCTAGCACTAAAGCCGAATCCCTCGGCCCTAAACCCCCTTCTTTAGCCCCTCTTTGCAGCTAAGATTATAGCATCCTTTATTTATGCTAAAATCGGTTATATTATCTTTATTCTTGCATCGAATTATAAACAAGCTCGCCTTGCTAATATTCGCCTCCGTAGCGTGATAGCTAGCGTTTCTTACAATAAAGTAAAGGATAGTCGTTAGTTTAGTAATCTTAATAGGGGTCTATTATAGTAGCATTATTGTAAATATAAACTTATATAATATAATTTATGCCTTAAAGGCAGCTGCCACTTGCTAAAGACGCAGCTGCAATATAATCATGTGTAATAAGATAAAGCTAAGCTAAATCGCATAAACATTATCCCGCCTAGTAGCCGGGACTCGGTAGTAAAGCCGTGCTAGCTAGTATATATAAAGGACCGCGGTAAAGTGATTTTCGTGGGCAAGTAGCATTAATGGCATTAAACGGGTTAGCTCAAATTAGCAAATTATAGGCTAAATCCTGCTAAAACGTTCTTTTAGCATATAGTAGCAGTTCGGCCGTTGTCATGCTCGCCGAAGCATTTAAACGTGTAATAGCAGCTTAACTTGCATTATACTAGTAGAAGGATAGTTTATATTATGCAAATTAAGGGCTAAAACTTCTATGTCTCGTTTTAGCAGTTTAACGTATGCTACGCAAACTGCTATAGTAGATCACGGACTAGCTAGTCTAGTTTTGCGGCCGGCTATATAGCGATAAAGCTGCAATAGAAGGTATACATTAAGGGTGCTAGTGTTTCTTATTGTCATGCTAAGTAATAAAGACGTTAAGAGTTTGCCTTAATCCTCCTCCCGTTTGCTTTAGCTAAATAGCGATTATTATGCCGAGTAGTAAAGATGCTATAAGTTTGCCTTAATCCCCCTCCCGTTTGCTTTAGCTAAATAGCAATTGTTATGCCAAGTAGTAAGGATGCTATAAGTTTGCTTTAATCCCCTTCCCGTCTACTTTAGCTAGATAGCGATTGTTATACCGAGTAGTAAAGATGCTATAAGTCTGCCTTAATCCCCCTCTTATCTACTTTAGCTAAATAGCGATTGTCATGCCGAGTAGTAAGGATGCTATAAGTTTGCCTTAATCCCCCTCCCGTTTACTTTAGCTAAATAGCGATTGTTATGCCGAGCAGTAAAGATATTATAAGTTTGCTTTAATCCCCCTCCTATTTGCTTTAATTAAATAGCAATTGTCATATCAAGTAATAAGGATGCTAAATCTGCTAGCATAGCTATTAGCTTAATTTTAAGAAGATAAGTAACAAGAATTTGCACCTTTGTCTTTAAATTTAATATCTTTGTTAATACTATTATTGCTATATTACCACGTTTATAACTACCTTTATTATAAACTTTATTACTACTTTTATTACTATTACTTTTATTACTATTTTTATTATATTACTATCTTTACTATTACTTTTATTATTATTTAAGATTGTTTTAAATACCTTATAATATGCTTCCTTATAAGCTTAAAACCTTAAGATTATAACCGGCAAAGACTATAATAATACTAGTAAAATCTCTAACTTTAAAGAGCCTCTCTAAAAACTAGCAAACTCTATCAAGTATTATAGTAAACCCGCTATCGAGAAGAGTCCCCTCTAAAGTTTTGCTAGCTTTAAAAAGCCTTTATAAAGACTAACTTGCTTTAGAAAGTCCGTTTAAAGATTAGTAACCGGCAAAAGACCTTACAAAAGACTTATTAGCTAAAGAAGTTTCCAAAGATTTGCTAATTATAGCAAGTCCTTATAAAAATCAACTAACTATAAAAGGCTTATTTAAAGACCCGAAACTAGCAGAAAATCTTACAATTGCCTTACCCGCTAAAGAAACTCCCTTTAAAACTTTACTTGCAAATGAGCCCTTAGTAACTTTATTATAATTAAGTCTTTCCGAAAATATATAAAGCATAAAAGACTTATTTAAAGACCCGAAATTAGCAAAAGATCTTATAATTGCTTTACTTGCTAAAGAAACTCCCTCTAAAACTCCGCTTGCAAAGGAGCTATTAATAACTTTATTATAGTTAAAGAGTCTCTTTAAAGGCTAACCGACTATAGAAGTTTAAGCTAAAAATCAAAAAACTGCAAAAGGCCTTATAGCAAATTAACAAGTAAAGAAAGCTTTTAAAGATATATCAACTTCGGAAAGTCTCTCTAATAGCTAATCTCTTATAAAATGCCTTACAATAAACTTATTAGAGGGAGAAATTCCGAAAAAGCTTATTAAAAGTTCCTCTTAAAGCGAATTAACTACTAAGCGCCTATTTAAAGACCTCTTAATAAAGGATCTTCTAATTACGCTAACTATAAAAGCTCTCTTAAGTTTAAGAGAGCTATCAAGTAAACTCCCTTTTATTACCTTTTACGCATTTTTTAATATTTTTTAGATGTCCTTATAGCTAATTTAAATTAAGAAGATTAAAAGGACTTTTTATTTAATTTACTAAGTTTTAATATCGTTAAAGAAACTTTATAGCGCAATAATTGCAAAGTAAAAGGGCAAAAGCTTAAAGGTGTAAATTCCCGAAAGAAAGCTCGGGTTTTAACTAAATAAAGTAAAGTAAAGAAAAATGTTTTTAGTAAGTTATACTTGTTATATATAAAGTATATTAGCTAATTTATTATTTTTAAGTAATTTACCTCGACTTTAACAATAAAGATATAAAGATCTTAGCTTCTTAGCTAACCTATATCTCGTTTAAGCCTTTAGCTAATAATAGCTATCGCGAACTTAATAGCGAACAAATGCTATGCAAAAGGCTTAAATATGGAATAAAAGACATTAACCTTTTAGCCTTTACCCCGCTTAGCTCCCTATTAAGCTCTATTAAAGCTTTTAAGGACAAAGCTAATAGTCGACGAAAAACAAATTCACGCACTAGGGTTATATCGTGTAAGTTAAATAATTATATAAATGTAAAAATAGGGTAGCTAAGTGCTTCTTTATTAAGATATCGCAAAGTTAGCTAAAAGATTAAAGCTTATAATAAGCTTATAGCATTACTTGTAGCTATTAATAGCGAAATTGAGCAAAAAATTAACCGAGTATTAGCTAATGCTCCCTTATTACAAAAAATGCGCCTCGAGGTTAGAGAAGAAATAAAAAGGCTAAAAAGAAAAAGGAGGGAGTTAATAAAGGCATAACGCTAAGCAATTTGCAATATTAGGATAAAGGCAATTTTAATAAAATAAAATCTATAGTAGTAGCATAAGCAAGAGAGCAAGTTTATAAAGTAAATCGAGAAATCTCGTTAAGAATTTATAACTTTAACTACATTTAAAGATGTCCTTCCTTAAATTTAAACTTATAATATATACTTATTTAGTTAACAAATAAACTTATTACCCGAGCAACTTCTCAAATTCTTAACAGTTTTATAGCTACTAAGTAATTTAATAATAACATTTATAGCTTGCCACAAAAGCGAGTAATCCCTTTAAATTATATAAAAGAGGAATAAACTTTTAATATTAAATATAACCTTATAGCTTGCGTAGCTACAAAAGCTCTCTTAATAAAAGTGATTTACTTTTAAATAAGTCACGCTTATATTAGCACTAAACTTAAGACTAAATTGTGATATAAAATGCTATTATTTCAATATCTTAGTTTAAAGCATGCTATTAGTATAGCATTTACTAATTTGGTAAATCGATCTTAAATTTGTCTAGTTACTAATTATAAGTTATTAGCTACTATTATGCTAAGTTTAAGAATAGAAGTTCTTGTAGTTCTTAGTCGGGGATTTTATTTTAGTTAATAATTTATATTAAAACTTGTACTAGTACTATTCTATTTTAATTAATTTTTTGCAACTTTTCCGGGCTAGCTAATGTAAATGCAAATAGAAAAATTGCATTGCCCTTAAAAACAAAATAATAAAAGTTAAAAGAGTATAAAAAGGAAAGGTTTAAAGATGTAATAAACTAAAAAACGAGGCAAAGGTAAACAAATAGTCTCCTTTTTAATAATTCCTCTAAATTTAGAACTTTACTTACTCGAATTTAGCTACTTAATCCCGACTTTAGTCGCTAAAGCGTCAAGTATTCCCGCTATTTTGTCCATTTTCTTATTAAGCTTAGCTGCTATAGTCTTTATAAAACTTAATCTCTCTTTTAACTTTAAAAGTATAAAATCTAGTAAGCTTCTACTAACTTATAAGGCTTGTAAATTTTTAAACTTCTTTTTTAAAGTAGCAAATTTATCCTTAAGCGACTTAAGCGCTAAGTTTCTTATTACTAAGGCTATTACTAAGATATTTGGTATATATAATAAGGGTGCTAGCCCTTTTTCTGCAAGCTAAGCTTAAGCTACGAGAATTTTCTTGCCCTTTAGCACTTTTTTATTTTTTACCTCGATTTCTTATAATAAAAGGATACCCTTCCTTTTGCAATACTCTTCGATAAGACTTTTCGCCTTCTTCTTTTTAATAATATTTTCTAGATTTGTCTTTGTTAAAATATTTATCCCCCGCTTCTTAAATCTCACGCTATAATAAGTTGCGGGAGCTTTGTTGCCTTTGCTAAACATATGCGTATCGATTGTGCCCCTTATATATTATAAAAATTCCTCGAAGTCATCCTTGTCTTTCTATGTTTATATTTAAACGTTATAGCTTATTTTATCTTTTTTAGCAAGAAGTTTTATGCTATTTAATTTGAAAAATTCCTTTACTTCAAGTGCACTAATATTTAAACTTGTTATTGTTTCATAAATTAGGTCGTCGCTTAAATTGCTTGCTACAATTAAGGTGCTTTTGTCTTAGGATTCCCCCCTTTTAGTATGCTAGCGACTTATTATAATCCGCCGGCTATTTGTAGTATTAAGAGTCTTTTACAAGTATCTATTTGTTACGTTTTTCTTCGCTGCCTTAGCCTCCTCCTTTGCCTTCTTCCTCGCCGCTTTAGCCTCCTCCTTTGCCCTCTTCCTTGCTACCTTAGCCTCTTCTTTTGCCTTCTTCCTTGCTTCTTTATCTATTTTATTCTTCGTTTATACTTATGCTAGAATTTCTTAAGTTAAGTATTTTATTATCTAGTCCGACGGAAAGTAGTACTTGAGATTAATAACCTTTAATTGTTTATTAAGGCTATTAACTTTCGACTTCGCTTTAAGATTAAGAGACTAGCTTTTAAGCATATTCTAAAGACGATTAACGTAAGGCTTAATAGCCTTAAACTATTTAATATACATTTTATAGTTAATAGTCTATTAGTCAAGTTTAATTCTATTTTTCTTGTTTTGCTCCTTAATTCTTTTATTTAAAGCATCTAGCGCACTTATCGCTTTACTGTCGTCGGGATTTATATACAGTTTGCTTAACTCCTTTGTAGCTTTTTAATATATCCCTTAAACGAAGTTTATAAGATATAGTATTTTATTTTTATTATTTAACTTCTAAGCTATAAGGTCCTTTAAGCCTTTTTAAGTTTTAATTTCGTTAATATTATTATCTTTAACGCTTAGCTGCTTAGCTGCTACTAAAACCCTTAAATGAAATTAGCTTAATGCAAAAAGAATAAAGGGAATTCTTACTTACTATTATATGCCTTTCTAGTATTATTGCCTTTAATAAATTCGAGATATATTAAAGTTTTAAGCTTTTTTATAGCATTTAAGATATTTTCCTATTCGGCACTTAGTATGTTATATTTATCTTAAACTTTTAAGATATTTCGGTAGTTATCTTTTTTTAACTACAAAATTCTTTATATAGCTTAATTTTGCTCTTTATTAAAGTCGCTCTTATTATCCCCCTTCTCCTCCTTATCGTCGCCCTTATTAGGCGGGGGCAGGGAGGGGGGTTACTACTTATAAGGTAAACTATTTAGGGGGGAGAAAAGCTTAGTGCTAAAGTTTACTTAGTATTTGTTAGCTATATCTAATATAAGCATAGACATTTTTAAAGGAGGAGGGTTAAGCGAAGATGGAATTAGGTTTAAATTTTATAAGTTTTGTCGAGAATAGCTTTATGCAAAATAGCTTATTTAATATTAAAAAGATTTTAGATATAGTTGTAATTTGCTTAGACTATAAAAGAATAAAAGTAAATATATAAGTGGTTTAGAGACTAACTAATTTTTAAGGATCCGATTTTGTAACCCTTAAGGTTTAAGAGAGCTTAAATAAGCACTATTATAGCCGAAATAATAGCTTCTTAAGAAGAGCATATATTATAAAGGCCGAATCGGTCACCTTAAGTGCTATATTTGGCTCTTTGGCCCTATGCTTATATCATCTTCCTTTAAGATATAAACTTTATTTTTTAAGAAAAAGCAAAAATCTCTCCGAGTTTTGGCTTTTTAATTATTAAAATGCAATTCTTTATCCTTTTTTTAGTCGTTTTCTTCTTTAGCTTAAGCCTAGCATATAACAAACCGAGATTTGGAATGCATTTTTAAAACACGATTATATCTTTACCGACTACTACTTCCCCGAACTTTATTCTAGTAACAAGTAGCTCATTTATCGAAGAATTAGCGACTATTTAAATCTAAATTAGCAACTTGTCTAAGTTTAGCGTTATTAACTTTAGTAATATTGTTACGACACCCGAAGTAGCTTAATTAAATAGCTTGCTTAACTCGACTTCTTTCTTTAATTAAGCTTACTTAACTAAGACAAATTCTTTGTAGCTAACATCTTATCCGCTTAATACTACTACTACCTTTCCTTCCGGGAGTATATCGGCCCAAAACTTTAATATAACTATAAGAACCTTTACCGGCAAACTATCTGCGGAGCTAATATTACTTGCTTTATAAATATTTACAAGCTTTAGCTCTTGTATTAATGCTAAACTTATAAAATTTCTAGCTATTTTATTTGCTTTTATTATTTAAATTGCTATTATATTACTCGTTTAAAGCTATTAACTTATAGAAGTTTGTCTTTAATCTTCTCGCTTAAATAAGCTATTAACTAATTACACCGGATGCAGAGGTGTATTAACGCATTCGGTTGCACTCCCCTTCTTTTATATAGCCAAGTATTAATTTAGCTATGCAAAGATAATATATTCCCGTCCCAATTTAATAGACGTAGGACTAAAGTGTAACGTCTATCCCTGCGTCGCGAGACGCACCCCGTGGCGAGACGAATCTATAATTTTAAAATTATAAAAAAATTCTTAGCAAGTTTATAAAGTTATTATTAATATGTTATTTTCTTTAACTATTTCTCCTTATAGAAATTACTTAGCTATATAGAAAAGACTATAATTAATTATGCTATTAATTGTTTTAATCCCGCTACTAATTACCGTTTTAGCTAGTCCCCCTTGTTTAATTACAACTACTAGGGTCTCTTTACAATTCGGAGCACTTAAAGAGAGGTTTTATAATAGAAAAATATGGCTTCAAGTTTTAAAGATGCTTAATAGAGAAAAGCGTATATTCCGGGAGTTATGCTATTTAAGGAGAGGGGTATAATCGCCACATGTTTTTGCTTTAGGATTTAGTATACTCGCTTAAAGGGCAAATTACTATATTCACGCCTAGTCTCGCTACCCTCCCTCTAGCTATAACCCTTAAGCCATATCATGTGTATAGCGTGCAAGGCAAGTTTCTCGAACTTTCTATTAGCGGGGCAGCGCTTAAGCGGCCTAGGCACTAGCGTGCTGCCGCTTGCCGTCGTCTCGTCGTCTCCCGTCTCCTCCTACGCCACTATCACGACGGTAGGACAATATAGTATAGACAGGGCTAGTTAAGCACTAATGCAAGGCGTGCCTCTTAGCATACCGACATTATATCGTGCCTTAGCAGATTATAGCAATATGCCTCGCTTTACCCTCTATTATCGTGCTTGTGGACGTCGCTTAAAAGAAGCAAAAGACTAGGACTAGTAGTACTTTAAGCCGTATAAAGAAGATGTTATCGTTAAGTTCCTAGTACAAATAGCCAACTTTACATAGCTAATACGGATAAAGTTTATCCTGTCGATTATATTTAGCGTTACCCGCTAGTAACTTGCAATAAAAAGACTACTAAAAGCACCCGGCAAAAACTAGACAAAGGCTTTAAAAAGGCGCCACCTAATCCTTGTAGCAAGAAGACTCGGGGCTATAAACTAGAACTGTTATAACAAGAACATTTATAAGAAAGTTACACGCTAATTTAAAGTAATCGGAAAAGTATTATAAAAGCCGAGCGTCTTAGCCGAGAATGTTTATAATATAGACGAGACCGGAGTTATATTCTTAATACTAAGCTCGGTTAAAGTCCTTATAAGTAAGGATAATAAGCGGAAGCATAAAGGTGTGCAAGTTAAGCGCACTATAGTAATTGCGATTAAATATATTAGTGCTAATAGTAAGTATTTAAACCCGATAATCATTTAGCTAGCTAGCACTTATTAAAGTAACTAAACTATATTCCTTACTCCTAAATAGTACTATACTTGCTCTAATTTAAGCTATATTAACTTTAAGATTAGCTTAGAGTAGCTTAAGCGTATATTTAATCCCGAGACTAAAGCACAAGCTAACAAGAGACCTCGAATACTAATTTGCGACGGCTTCGGGACGCATAAATCCCTTAAGATTTTAGAGTTTTGCTTCGAGAATAATATTCTTTTATATTATCTCCCCTCTTATACTTCTTACAAGCTTTAGCCTTATAACGTAATAGTGTTTGCCCCACTTAAGAAGGCGTATTATGCTTAAGTTAATCGATTAAAGCGAGGAGGGGTAAATATAATCGGCAAGTAGCATTTCACCTCCCTCTTTAGCCCGGCAAGGGTAACTGCGTTTACGCTAAAAAATATCAAAGCCGGCTTTACTATAAGCGGCCTATTCCTCTTTAATCCGGACAAAGTACTTAAAAGTATGCTAATGCCCTTAGCTAAGCTTGCTCTTGCTATTCCGAGAGCTAATAAGATAATAGTAAGGTCTTATTAGCAAAATGTAAAGCTGCTAATACTTAAGATAC
>Ga0302221_10001202_pt1 | contig 16977 bp, 11 predicted proteins | sample II_Palsa_E2_1_FD_193517 | JGI IMG/M metagenome (GOLD analysis project Ga0302221, IMG submission 193517) | Peat permafrost microbial communities from Stordalen Mire near Abisko, Sweden - II_Palsa_E2_1 | ecosystem: Environmental > Terrestrial > Soil > Palsa > Peat permafrost | place: Sweden... | reverse complement strand
ACCTATCGCAAACGGCAGGATACGGTTAACTTCGATTAAAGACCATTTTTCGGCGGACACCGTAAGCGATATTAATGGCAATTTTAAATTCACAAACCTGGATTTTGATGATACAACCAAAGTGATAATCAACGCCAAAAAAACTAACGGGGGCAAAAACGTAATAATAGCTATTAATCAGCCATCCTACCCTGCCGTAAATAAAACCGGGGATATTAATTATTTAAACGCAAACCTGTCTAAACCTGTACTTACGGCCTTAAAAGAAACTTACATCGCCGGGCAGCAACAATCTTTAAAAAATGTTATCCAATTAAAAGAAGTAAAAATAAAATCGGGAAGGAATACATATTTTAACCCTATCTATTCCGACAATATGAAGTTTTCCTCCAATTTAAACGGGCCTGGCAATGCTGACCAGGTAGTGCTTTCAGATAAAATAACAAGGGACGGCGGCGGCAAATTATCGGATATTTTACAAAGCAAAATATTTGGGTTAATATGGATAAACGGATTACCCCATAGCATATCACATGCAACTCATATAGGCGATTATAAGGGCAATGGCATTGTCCCTCCTAAGCCAATGGCTTTATTTATTGATGGTGCTCAGGTAAGTATTAACGAACTGGACGATATTAATCCCTACGATATTTACAGTATTGAAGTATTAACCAGCATTTCTTATTTAGCTATCTATGGTTCAAATGCACCTCTTGGCGCTTTAATTATTACGCTGAAACATGGCGCTGACCCTGTTGATATAACTAAGGTATCGGTTAACGGGTTAATTACTTATAAATTTAAAGGCTTTTATAAAGCGCGCGAGTTTTATTCGCCCAAATACAACTTAAAAGATACCGCCCGCGTAACTGATGACCGCAAAACTATTTACTGGAACCCCAATATTATAACTGATAAAGATGGGAAAGCATCGTTTGAGTATTTTAACGCCGGCAGCCCCGGTACTTACCGTGTTGTTATTGAAGGCATTGATGTGGACGGGAATTTGGGCAGGCAGGTTTTTAGATATAAAGTGGAGTAAAAATTATGATCAAAAAACTCAAACTATTGGCATTTGTCTTTTTATTAACATCCACGTCTATAGCATTTGCACAAAGTAACAGCCTAATATTAAACAGGAATATTAATGCGTTGCAGCAATATGCAACAAAATATCCCATAGAAAAAGTACACCTTCATTTAGACCGTCCCTGGTACGGCCTGGGTGATACGATATGGTTTAAAGCTTATACAGTTATTGGCAGCAATCACCAATTATCCGCGTTAAGCGGTGTGCTTTACACCGAACTGATCAGTGCAAATGATACTATATTGCAGCGTTTAACCTTGCAGCTTAACCAGGGCACCTGCATGGGTGAATTTGTTTTGCCTTATACCTATAAAAGCGGCACGTTCCGCATAAGGGCCTATACCAACTGGATGCGGAATGACAGTTCCGCTTATTTTTACGACCAAAAGATAATCATCGGGGGGATCAACCCGCAGCCTGATCAGCCAACTGTTGCCAAACCAAATTCACCGGCAAATAATGTGTTGCAAAACCACGCAGAAAACCCTGATGTGCAGTTTTTTCCCGAGGGTGGCTATCTTGTAAACGGCCTGCGGTCAAAAATAGCTTTTAAGGCGATTAATAAAGACGGGTTTGCAGCAAATATACAAGGTGTAATTATTGATGAAGATAATAACGAACTGGCTTCCTTTAATACACAACATGCAGGCATGGGGCAGTTCCCGCTCACGCCGCAGCCTGGTAAGCAATACAAGGCAAAGATAACCTGTGCGGATGGCAGCAGTTACCTGCTTGATCTGCCAAAGGCAAAAAACGAAGGGTTTACTTTATCTGTAAATAACACAACGGACAGCCTTTATGTAACCATAGCAGCCAATGATGTATTATATAAGAGCAATTTGGATACAGCCTTTTATTTAATAGCCCAGTCGGGCGGGGAGCATTACTTTGCCGCAGGCGGTAAACTTATAAACCATGTTTTCACCGCAAATATTACCAAAAGCCGCTTTCCATCGGGCATTGCCCGGTTTACCCTTTTTTCACAAAGCGGCGAACCGCTTAACGAACGCATCGTTTTTATACAAAATCCCGATATGCTAAACCTTGCCGTGACAACAGAAAAGGAAAGCTATACGCCCAAAGAAAAAGTAAAGATAGGTTTAGCAGCGAAAAATGAAGAAGCCAAAGCGGTTACAGGCACTTTTTCAGTAGCCGTTACCGATGAAACAAAAGTGCCGGTTGATGAAGTATCCGAACATACTATTTTTACCGATTTGCTGCTTACACCGGAATTGAAGGGGAATATTGAAAAACCTAATTACTATTTTATTAATAATAATGACAAAACCCGCTCCGATCTTGACTTGCTGATGCTTACACAGGGCTACCGCAGGTTTGAGTGGAAAAGAATATTAGCGGACAGCAACCCTCCAATAAAATATCAGCCTGAAACCGCTTTAAGCTTATCGGGCACTATAAAAACACTTTCCAATAAACCTATTGCAAACGGGAAAATACGGTTGACTTCGGTCAAAGACCTTTTTGTTACCGATACTTTGAGCGATGCCAACGGTAACTTTACATTTGCAAACCTTTATTTAAACGACACAACTAAAGTGGTAATAAATGCCAAAAAAGCAAACGGAAAGGATAATATAATGATAGCCATTAAATCGCCATCCTACCCTGCAATAGATAAAACTGCTAAAACAACTGTTAACTATCTAAGTGCCGACCTGCCTGAGCCTGTCCTTACGGCATTGAAGAAAACCTATATTACCGGGCAGCAGCAATCTTTAAAAAATGTTATTCAATTAAAAGAAGTAAAAATAAAGGAAAGAAGGAACCTGTATTTTAACCCGGTTTATTCTGATAATATGAAATTTTCATCAAATTTAAACGGGCCGGGCAATGCCGACCAGGTAGTACTTGCGGATAAATTAACAAGAGACGGGGGAGGGAAATTATCCGATATCTTACAAAGTAAAATATTCGGATTAAGTTGGGTCGGAGGTATACCTTATAGCTTACATACAACTCATTTTCACCAGCCCCCTTTGTCTCTATTTATTGAAGGCGGTCAAGCAAGTATAAACGAACTGGACGATATCAATCCTTATGATATTTATAGTATTGAAGTATTGACCAGTATTTCTTATTTATCGGTATATGGCTCAAATGCCCCGGGCGGTGCCTTAATTATTACGATGAAACACGGCAATGACCCCGTTAACAATGCAAGTATTGCAGTTGATGGCTTAATTACCTATAAATTTAAGGGCTTTTATAAAGCCCGTGAGTTTTACTCGCCAAAATACAGTTTAAAAGATACCGCCCGGGTAACTGATGACCGCAAAACTATGTACTGGAACCCTAATATAATTACCGATACAGATGGCAAAGCATCGTTTGAGTATTTTAATGCAGGCAGCCCCGGAGTTTACCGGGTTGTTATTGAAGGCATTGATGGAGATGGAAATTTGGGCAGGCAGGTTTTTAGATATAAGGTGGAGTAGAGGGGAGAGATTCGCGTAGGTGAATGTAAATACCTGTTTTGAATAGAACACTTAATTTCAAGGATTTATTATTTATTACGAATTTAATCAAAATAATGCCTTTTCCTTACTACAAACAACCCGATCAAATGGACTGCGGCCCAACCTGCCTGTGCATGGTAGCTAAATATTATGGACGTAATTACAAGCAAAAAGCCTGGAACAAAATGGCAGAGATTACCGCTACGCAAACATTATTGCTTAACGGTTCCCGCCTGCCTGATTTATACCAGCTTACCGATTTAAAATATATGCTTGAATAAAGCACATAAAGATGCTTGTGCACAAAGTAAAGGAGTATGCACTTTGCAATACATGCCGTTTTTTTTACGTACTTTCCGATACGGCGCTTCGGAGAAAATCAAATTATTTATTAAAAATTTAAAAAATTAATTTTTATGAAAATTGAAAAAATGAGCTTGAAAAGCATTAAAAATGTGCTGAGCAGGGCTGAAATGAAAAAAATTATGGCAGGAAGTTCCGGTGGCGGCTGTTCCTGTGCCAATGAATGTAATTCAGATGATGATTGCCCGGGTAATTCAGATTGCCAAGGACCTCAAGTGACTTGTCCGGGTGGAAATGGTTGCACCTATAAAGTTTGCTCGGGAAAGCAATAACTTTGAATAATTTAACTTATAGGGTATCTATTTATAGATACCCTATTTAAATAAATTCATCATACAATAGCATTTTATATGAAAAAAAAGCATGGATTAATTATTATCTTGTGTAGTCTGTTTGTGTTGATCAAATTAACACCAACAGCGTACGGGCAAAACAAATTCGTTAAAACATCAGATCAAATTATCCGGCTTAAAAGGTTAACAGCTGCTGTAGAATCTAATCCTGATAGTATGAAAGTACATGATGATTTTATTAAAGTAATGAACATAAACGACCCCATGCTGCCCGAACAGTATGCAATATGGATGAAAAGATTTCCTAAATCGGCGATAGTGCCTTTTGAATTAGGAAAAACATACGAACAATACCACGACCCCCGTTGTAAAGAAAACTTACTTAAAGCATTAAGCCTTAATCCCAATTTAGCCGGGGCATGGGAGTATCTTTCATATTATGCAACGTTTGCTGGTGATAACACCGCCGCATTTGAGTACATGCAACATGCAGTACAAGCGGACCCGAAAAATGCTGTGTTATCTTTTAGGTACGCTTCAATGTACAAGGACAGTGTCACTGCAAAATACGACTCCTTAATGGTGAATGTTGCTTATCATTTTCCAAATGATGAAAAAGGCGCCGAAGCGCTTTGTCAGCTGGCTAAAATCCGTTTTAATGAAAATGAAAAAACAGCTTATTATGAAGCGTTATACAGAATGTATTCAAAACAGCAATCCCCATGGTTTAGGGCAGGTATGAGGGATTATTATGATTATTTGTTGAATACATCGCCTGATAAAGCCTTTGACCTTGCTTTAAAGATGGTTTTGGAAATAAAAATTAATCGTGGTGACTGGAAACAAAAACTTATTGTAGCGCGGGAATTTGTTGAAGCAGGTAAATTATTAGATGCCAATAAGCCTAGCGAAGCGACAGAAATACTTAAGCATGTAAATTTAGGAAACAGTAAAGTTGATGGAATGCTGATTGATGCGGAAGAAACGCTTGCCCTTTTCAAAGCAAAAGTGGCCAATGCCGGTAATAAAACCAGGGAGGCATACGATAGTGTTGCCGCGTATTATAGCAAAAAGCCATCGGACAGGATATATCAAATATTGCGGACATACGCGGCAAAACTCGGCATAGATAGTAGTAAAGTTGATACTGATGTATGGAAAATAAGAAATAATGAAGCCTGGAAAGAAACCGACTTTACACTCGAAAATTTTGATGATCAAAAACGGGTTTCTCTTTCTGACTATCGTGGGAAAGTAGTATTGCTCACTTACTGGTTTCCTGGCTGTATCCCATGCAGGGAAGAGTTTTTGCATTTTGAAGCAATATTAAAAAAATACAATAGTACAAACATCGCCTACATGGCAATAAATATTGAAAACCAGGAAGATGATTACGTAATGCCGCTTGTAAAAAAAAATGGGTATACTTTTGTCCCCTTACAGGATGATCCGAACAAGAAAATAGGCAACTTACCTGAAGGCAAGGATGTAGGTGCGCCGACAAACTTCCTGATCGATCAAAGGGGAAGGGTAATATTTTCGGATTTTAAAATAGACGATAAAAATGAGCGCACCTTAGAACTAATGATAAATGAATTGCTGAAAATGGGCAGTATTGCAAAGGTTGCTCAATAAGAGGTTAATTAGATTTAATTAAAAACATTTTAAAAATGATAAATCACACATATAAACTTTTTTAGTCCTTTCCTTGAAGATATAAGAATATGAAATTATGCAATCGTACTGGTCGTGTAATCAAGAAAGCTTATTGCACTTCAGCCCAGGATGGTATGCTCCTGAATATCATTTAATGAGTTAGGCATTAAATTGCCTGCAACTAAGAAAATACTATGATGATGTAACATTGAATTTAAAATATTGAATACGAAGATGAATAATAATAAAAGCATGGCCATTATAATCTGCTATTATGGCAAATTTCCCTGGTATTTTGATTATTTCCTTCATTCATGTAGTTATAACCATTCGGTTGATTTTTTTATAATTACCGATATTGATACCTGGTTAAAGCCTTTGCCTGCAAATGTTAAATTTATTTATAAAACGCTTAAAGATATTAATAACATTGCCGCAAACAAATTAGGGTTTAAGGTCAATATTGAAGATCCTTATAAACTTTGTGATTTTAAACCTGCTTACGGGCTCCTTTTTTCAGAATTACTTGTAAATTATGACTTTTGGGGGCAAAGCGATATTGATATTATTTATGGGAATATTAGAGATTTCATTACTGATAATGTGTTATCAGAATTTGATTTTATAAGTATCCGTCATGATTATACAACAGGTTGTTTTGCTTTATATAAAAACATTGCATTCGTAAATAATCTTTTTAAAAGAAGTAAAGATTATATAAATGTATTTACAGATAATAAACATTTTTGCTTTGATGAGTGCAATTTCGTACATGGGTTTTTAGAGGATGGGGGATCAATTTTAGAAATTGAAACAGAAATAGAAAGCTTCACGCGTGTTGTTAAATTGGCTGAACGTAATAATGAGATAAAAGCCCACTTTGACTTTATCTTAATAAAAGGCACTACCGGAAGGGTAATGTTTGACAAGGGCCGGGTTTTTTATAAGAGGAGATTTGAAGGGATTTTATACCACATGTTTTGGTTAAAAAGGATTTATGATCCCGGAAAGTCAATTCTTAATATACCCGAAACCTATTACATAAGTCCAACTAAAATATATCATCGTTCAAAATCTAAAATTATGGCAAATGAGTTTTAAATTTTACAAACAGTTTGATGGTATGGACTGTGGCCCAACCTGCCTTCGCATGATTGCAAAACATTTTGGCCGCAATTATAAACAGCAAACGCTCAATAAAATGTGCGGGATCAATAGGGAAGGTGTTTCCCTATTGGGCATAAGCGATGCGGCGGAGAAAATAGGTTTCCGCACTTTGGGCGTTAAATTAAATTCGGAGCAGTTAAAGGAAGCAGAGTTACCCTGTATACTGCACTGGCGGCAATACCATTTTGTGGTATTGTATAAAATTAAAAACCATAAATATTATATGGCTGATCCTGCCGCTGGGTTAGTTATGCTTGACGAAGCTGATTTTAATCGCAGCTGGCAAGCGGATAAAGAAAACACAGAAGGTATTGCCCTGCTATTGGCCCCCACCCCTCAATTTTATGAGCAGGAGGATGAAAAAGGCAGCGAGGTACGGTGGTCGTTCTTGTTACGTTATTTGATCACTTACCGCAAATTGGTTATCCAACTGTTATTTGGGCTGGGCATCGGTAGTTTACTGCAGCTTATCACCCCGTTTTTAACACAATCAATTGTTGATATAGGCATCAATACCCGCAACCTTAATTTTATATACATCATTCTTATCGCCCAAATCGCGCTTATTATTGGCCGGGTAAGCGTTGAGTTTATACGGAGCTGGATATTGCTGCATATCAGTACCAGGGTAAACATCTCTATCCTTACTGATTTTTTAATTAAGCTGATGAAACTGCCCATGAGCTTTTTCGATACCAAAATGACCGGGGATATTATGCAGCGCATGAGTGATCAAAAAAACATACAAACTTTTTTAACCGGCTCAACACTCACTACCGTATTTTCAATGTTCAACCTGCTGGTGTTTTCGGTAGTGCTGGCTTATTATAACATTTCCATTTTCTTTGTTTTCGCAATAAGCAGTACGTTATACACGGCCTGGATTGTGCTTTTTTTAAAGCGGCGCAGGGCGCTTAACTATAAAAGTTTTGAAGTATCGGCCAAAAACCAAAGCAGTATTGTACAGCTGATTGGCGGCATGCAGGAAATAAAGCTGAACAATTGCGAGCAGCAAAAACGCTGGGAATGGGAGCATATACAGGCGCGTTTGTTTAAATTTAATGTGAAAACGCTTGCCCTTAGCCAGTACCAGCAAGGGGGCGCTACTTTTATAAACGAGGGCAAAAATATACTCATCACTTTTTTAAGCGCCGAGGCGGTGATCAACGGTAATTTAACTTTAGGCGCAATGGTTGCTGTACAATACATTGTAGGCCAGTTAAGCAGCCCTATTGAGCAATTGCTGGGCTTTATACAGGGTTTCCAGGATGCAAAGATCAGCCTGGAGCGTTTAAACGAAATCCACCAGATGCAGGACGAAGAACCGGCAAACAGGGAATGGAACCATATCCTCCCCGAAAATAAAAGTTTATCCTTAAATAACCTTACGTTCCGCTACCCGGGGGCAGGCAATGAACCAGTGCTCGAAAACGTTAACCTGCATATCCCGCAAGGAAAAACTACGGCCATTGTAGGCATGAGCGGCAGCGGTAAAACCACTATACTAAAACTATTGCTCCGCTTTTATGAACCGCAAAAAGGGGACATAAAGGTAGGCGACCAGCAGATTAATAATATTGGTTTTAAAACCTGGCGCAGCCAGTGCGGCGTGGTAATGCAGGATGGGTTTATCTTTTCGGACAATATTGAACGTAATATTGCGGTGGGTGATGAATATCCTGATAAGGTAAAACTCCGTCATGCCATTAAAGTGGCCAACATACAGGATTTTATTGACGGATTGCCTTTAGGACTGAATACAAAAATCGGCGCCGAGGGGAACGGCATAAGCCAGGGCCAGCGCCAGCGGATGCTGATAGCCCGCGCTGTTTATAAAGATCCGCAATACCTGTTTTTTGATGAGGCCACCAACGCCCTTGATGCCAACAACGAGCGGGTGATCATGAATAACCTCCAGGAGTTTTTTACCGGTCGTACCGTGATCATAGTAGCGCACAGGCTAAGCACCGTAAGCAATGCCGATAATATTATAGTGCTGGATAAAGGCCATATTATTGAACAAGGAACACACCTGGAGTTGACATCTCTTAAAGGGGATTATTACAGGTTGGTGAAAAATCAATTGGAGTTAGGGATGTGAAGTGTGGTTGGTCACGAAACTTTGTCATTGCGAGTGAGGAACGAACGTGGCAATCGCGAACTATGCACAGCGGTAATGCATAGTTCGCGATTGCCGCGCTTCGCTCGCAATGACAAGAGGGGGAAACCTGTCACAGGTAATACGGTTTAGACATAAAATTTAAAATATGCCATCTATTTATACAGATACGAATCTTTCTTCCGTTCATTCGGATGATATGCAGGATATTATTACCACCGTACCATCGTGGATATTGCGCTGGGGTATAACTTTATTTTTTTGCGTATTGCTACTGATTGTCGGCTTATCGGCTTTAATACGATACCCCGATATAGTAAAAGCAACTTTAAAGATTAATTCACCTAATACTCCTAAGCCAATTCAATCAAAAATTCAAGGAAAATTGGTGAAAATACTAGTAAAAGAAAATGAAAACGTTAAAACAGGACAACTTTTAGCTTATATAGAAAGTACCGCTAACCATAATGAGGTAATTAATTTATTGTCAATGCTGAAACAAATACAAAAAGATGTTCAGTTAAACCGGTCTTTAGCCGGCACCTTCTTGAACGGGGCAAATATTACACAACTTGGCGAATTACAGGCATCTTATCAAACTTTCTTCCAGGAATATTTACTATTTCAATCCTCAACTAATAATGGGTTTTATCTTAAAAAGAAAGCCTACCTGCAAAAAGATCTTATAGATTTAAATCAACAGAAACTTCAAATTAACGATGAGAAAGTACTTCAACAAAGAGATTATACGCTTGCAGAGCAAGAATTTCATATTTATGAGAAATTAGTACAGGAAAAAGCAGGATCGGCTTCAGAGTTAAGGAATGAGGAAAGTAAATACCTTGCAAAAAAGACACTGCTGGTGCAAACTGATGCCAGCTTAGTTTCGGCAAATACGAACCTTTCGTCAAAGCAAAAGGAGATTTTAGAATTGGAAAATCAAATCGTCCAGGAGAAATCTAAATTCTTGCAAGCGCTTTATAACTTGATCAGCCAAATCGATGATTGGGCGAATAAGTATATTTTAACAGCATCACAAAATGGAAAATTGATTTATGCAGGTGTTGTTCAGGAAAACCAGGAAGTGATACCGAACCAGGAAGTATTTTACATTAACTCTGGCAACGAACATTTTTTTGGAGAAATGGAAATCCCACAAGATAATATGGGCAAAGTAAAAGAAGGGCAGGAAGTGCTGGTAAAACTTAAGGGTTATCCTTTTGAAGAGTATGGAATGATACGTGGTACGATTAAATACATAGCGGATGTACCTTATAAAGACAGTGTTTTTATGTCGAAAGTAGATTTCAAAATAAAAAACTCATCCGATCTGAAAAGGCCAATCCATTTAAAACAGGGGATGATGGCCGATGCCGAAATTGTAACGCAGGATGCAACCATTTTGCAGCGTATAAGCAGAAGTTTTTTTAAGATTATTAGTACTAAATAATTTCGGATTTTTCGCTATTATTTATTTTTTTTAAGGTGCTCAAAAGGGCTTCGCCGTTTCGGATGTTCGATTTCGGATTTTGGTTTTCTGACATCCGACTTCTGGCCTCCGATCTCATTTCTCTTCAATTATCTTCACCCCCCAGGCGGCAATTTCAAGTTTGTCCTGTGAGGTTACTTTTGTATTATTTAACAATTCCATACCGTTTTTATGCGGATAGGTAAAAGATGATGGCATGGCCGAATAATTAAAATAATAATGAACAACCTTGCCTTGCCCATTAACACCCGATTTTACAATTAAAGGGAATTTTAGTTCCTGGTCAGCGCTCCATAGCCCGGCAGCTTTAACCACATTTTCCATTATCCCGTCAGTATTAGCATCACTGGTCATACAGCCAATATAGGTGGCCAAACCTTTACCATAATTATTTTGAGTGATAGCCGCATATTTGCCCCATACCGGGTGATCATAATAAGCTAAAACCTTTGCTGTGGTTGGCGTGATGAGCTCCATCCAATTTTTTACTGTATTGTCTTTGCCCGCATGGAAAGGGTCATCCTTTAAAGAAACATTTTCGGGAATGGTAAACTGGCTATACCCGATACCGCAGGCTTCGCTTATTATTCCGGGCTGTTGTATATACCGTACTTTTACATTTTGGTCGGAGAAACCGCTTTTAAAAGTGTAAACTATTTGTCCGCCATTTTTTACATAGCGGTTTAACCGTTGTAAAAGGCTGTCCGGAGCTGCATAAAGGGCAGGCACTACAATGAGTTTATAATCTTCTATATTGGCGCTTGTCGGGTCTACAAAATCAACCCCAACATTCATCCGGTAAAACGCATCATAAAGCGGCCGTAAAATATCATTATAAGTTTCCCGTGAGCCCCAGCCAAACGAAAATGCATTAAAACCGGTAAGCGCCTCATTGCTGAACAAAATGGCTACCTGGTTTTTCTTTTTAAGATTGATAGGCTTCGGGCTTAGCCTGTCAAAATCAGCCCCTATGGTTTTGGCTTCGTCGTAGGTAGGATTTGGCTCGAAATCATGGCTTAATAACCCCTTCCAGTAAGTTTCTGCCGAGTTGTGGATAGAATGCCAATGCCAGTACGAAATCATATCAGCCCCCGAAGCCAAATGGCTGAATGCCTGCAGGCGCAGTTGACCCGGGTAAGGGAGCCATTCTGCAAAGCCTTGTGCCTCGGTTTCCATCACCAGGTAATTTTGGCCTCCCTTCATGGAACGTGCCATATCACCGCCAAAGGATATTTCAATGCCTGTCAAATGGTCTTGTGTTGGGTGGTAAATATCCACACCGGCAATATCCATTGCTTTTGCGGCAGCAAAATGGTCAACATCCGGCTGGATACCGTAGGAATATCCCCGCCAGTCGAAATCAAAGTTTTGGGTGATAAACTGATCAGGGCGTTTGTATTCCCTCACAATACTTGCCTGCCAGGCTAAATAATCGGTAACTAACTGACGCTGAAATTTGGCGAATTCGGATATTAAACTCGCGTTGATACTCCCGTTTACCGAAGGGAAATCGTCCCAGTTATTAATTCGGTTACTCCAGTAATCCAGGCCAAAAGCTTTATTAATGGTGTCCAGCGATTTGAATTTCTTTTTCATGTACGCCACAAACAACTGCTGCACATTTGGCCCGCTGGTATTATAAGCCTTTGTTTCATTATCAACCTGGTAGCCAATTATTGCCGGACTATCCTTTACATGCTCCATAATTTTACGGATCACAGTTTCGGCATGTTCCCTGAAATGGATATTGGTAATATCCATATTTTGCCGGGCGCCGTATTGGTTTTGCCCGCGTGGGGTAATGGCCAATACGTCAGGGTATTTCCTCGCAAGCCAGGTCGGGACAGCATAAGTGGGAGTACCGAGGATGACACTGATCCCCGCTTTATGCATGGCATTTAAAACACGGTCGATATGGCTGAAATCATAAACGCCTTCCTGCGGTTCAACCGTACTCCAGGTAGATTCTGCAATGCGTACCACGTTGATCCCGGCAGCCTTCATCATCACGATGTCTTTATCCAGGCGGTCGTATGGCATGTATTCATCATAATAAGCTACGCCGAATAACAATTTTTTTATGTGGGTTTGCGCTTTTGCAGGTGTAAAGGCACTTAACAGGATAAACGAGGCACATAGAAAGGAGATTGTTTTTGATTTACTGATCATAATACTGGAATGTAAACAGTGGTTGATAAAGCTAATAAATGTGAGGCAAGAATCAAGAGCCAAGAACCAAGAGTCAAGAAAAAAGTAAAATCCTAAATAAATCTATTGAAAGAACAAAGTTAAGCAGGCTGTGCTACACTGCTTCGTTAATTAATCGTTTTCATCCTTTTTATCTTGACTCTTGGTTCTTGGCTCTTAACTCGTATAATAAATCAATTATAAGAATATTTTTAATAACCCGGATGAAATAGGCTAAATTCATTGTGTATATTTGACACAAGCGCATTCAATCAACCAATTTTAAATACATTGCATCATAATTCTTTCCCGATGAAAAAAATTGCATTTTCAATTATTGCCATTGGCATATCCCTATCGTCAATAGCCCAGAAAACCAAAGTTATATGGGTTAGCACCACCGAAACCGACAATTGGGCGTTGCAAAAAAGTATACAAACTACCATCGCCAACGGTAAACCGGATGCAGAAATTGAAAGAACCCAACCCCTGCAAACCATCAATGGTTTTGGCGGATGTTTTAACGAATTGGGCTGGACATCCCTTAAGCTATTGAGTGAGCATGACCGCCAGAGTGTTTTAAAAGAACTTTTTGCTCCCGGGTTTGGCGCTAATTTTACAATTTGTCGCATGCCTGTCGGGGCTAATGATTTCTCGCTGAAATGGTACTCTTATGATGAAACTGATGACGATTTTGCCATGAAGGATTTTAGTATAGCCAATGACTTGAATACGCTGGTGCCTTTTATAAAAAACGCGAAAAAATATAATCCCGGCTTAAAATTATGGGCCTCGCCCTGGAGCCCGCCCCAATGGTTAAAGAAAAACAAACATTATGCAGCGGCCATGGTACCTTCAAAAACGGTACTAAAGGCTTACGCAGATAAAGGCTATAAAATGGACGGCATGGATTTTTCAAATGTAGAAAATGGCCTTACAGCCAGCCAGGTTGGTAAAGAAGGCACGGATATGTTTATCCAGGATCCGCAATATTTTAAAGCTTATGCGCTTTACTTTTCTAAATTTATTGATGCCTATAAAAACCAGGGGATTAATATTGGAATGGTAATGCCCCAGAATGAATTTAATTCGGCGCAGATTTTTCCAAGCTGCACCTGGACAGCTAAAGGGCTTTCAAATTTTATTAGCTACTTAGGCCCGGAATTGGAAAAGAAAGGTGTAAATGTGTTTTTTGGTACGATGGAACGGGCCAACGAGAAGTTGGTTGATACCATACTTACAGCCCCTGCAAGTGGTAAATATATAAAGGGTGTTGGCTTTCAATGGGCAGGCAAAGGCGCTATAGCAGGCATCCACCAACGGTATCCAAACCTCACACTATACCAAAGTGAGCAGGAATGCGGCGATGGTAAAAACGACTGGAAATATTGCAAATACACCTGGACTTTAATGAAACATTATTTTAACAGCGGTGCAAATGCTTATATGTACTGGAACATTTCGCTTGAACAGGGCGGCATCAGTCACTGGGGATGGCGGCAGAACTCGTTGGTGAGCGTTGATAGCGTTACCAAAAAGTTCAGCTTTAACCACGAGTACTATTTATTAAAACATTTGAGCCGTTATGTTAAGCCCGGCGCTAAACTGTTAACAGTAAGCGGCGACATTAATAATTTACTGGCGTTCGAAAATCCTGACCATAGTGTTGTGATCGTCATCCAAAATGATGGGGATGCCGATAAAACAGTGACTCTAAAAATCGGCAATAAAATGATTGCGCCTTTGCTTAAGGCTGATTCGTTTAATACGCTGATGGTAAAGGGAAGTTGAATTAAAGTTTTGTGATTGAAGGGTAATGGTTATGGATTGTGTCTCATTTCCCCTCTACGTTTTTATAATGTTATTTATGGTGACAGTGTTTTGACACCAAGAAGGGGTCGATTTTTGGCAATTATTTTCTATAAAAAACTGTAAATGAGGTGTTCACGAAATCGGTGGCGTGAAAAATCGTGAACATTATCATCAATTCTGAGGGTCGAAAAGCCGCTTAAAAAAGCGATTTCCGGATACATAATATCCGAAATTCTCCATCCTCCAACATTTTTTCATACCTTGCATACTTCAGAATAACAGAACTTGACTTTCCAGGATTTTAATTTTAACGAACATCTATTAGAAGGCATCTTAAGCATGGGGTTTACCAACCCCACCCCGATACAGGAGATGGCCATCCCGATCATATTAAAGGGACAGGATATTATCGCCTGCGCCCAAACCGGTACCGGCAAAACAGGGGCTTACCTGTTGCCTGTTTTAGATCATATCAGTAAAACAAACAAGCACCAGATCAGTACGCTGATCCTTGCGCCAACGCGTGAACTGGCCCAGCAGATAGACCAGCAGGTAGAGGGCCTTGCTTATTTCACCGGCATCAGCTCCATTGCCGTATTTGGCGGCGGCGACGGTATTGCTTATGAACAGCAGCGCAGGGGCATCCAAAATAATGTAAATATCATTATTGCTACACCTGGCAGGCTTATCGCCCACCTTACTTCTGGCGTACTAAAGCTTAACCATTTAAGCCATCTGGTTTTGGATGAGGCCGACAGGATGCTTGACATGGGTTTCCAGGATGATATCATGAAAATCATCAGCTACCTGCCAAAAGAGAGGCAAACGCTGTTATTTTCAGCTACCATGCCGGGGCGCATACGTTCGTTGGCCAAATCGGTTTTAAATAACCCGGCTTCGGTAAACATTGCCGTATCACAGCCGGCAGTGGGTATAGACCAGCAGATATACCGGGTGCACGACCAGCAAAAAACACCTTTGCTCCAAATGCTGCTAAAGAATGGTTCGTACGCAAGCATCCTTATTTTTTGCTCGAGAAAGGAAATAGTAAAATCATTAGCAAGGGAGTTAAAGTCGGCACGCATGAATGTGAGCGCTTTTCACTCTGACCTTGAACAACGGGAGCGTGAAGAGATATTGCTTAGCTTTAAAAATAAACAACTGCCGATAATTATTGGCACCGATGCCCTTTCGCGCGGGATAGATGTGGAAGGCATTGACCTGGTGATCAACTATGATGTGCCCGGCGACCCGGAAGATTATATCCACCGTATAGGGCGCACCGCCCGCGCTGAAACTACAGGTACAGCCATCACTTTTGTTAACCACCGTGATGAGCGCAAACTAAAAAGCATTGAACAACTGATTGATAAACCTATCCGTTTAATTGAGGTGCCCGATGAACTGGCAGGCCTGCAACAGGTCAGGCATGAGCATACTGCCAATAAAAGACCACAGAGAAGGCAATGGGGGAATAAAAGGGGTAAATAAGTTACCTGATCTACGATTTCAAATCAATTCGTTCAGCGTCTTCCGGTTGTATATCCTCCTCAAATTGTCGCAATTATCCCTTTTTAGAAAAGACATTTGATTTACATTTGTAAGGGAACAAAATTAAACCAACCAATCATGATGCTTCAAAACAAAAATGCAATTATTTACGGTGCAGGCGGCTCAATAGGCAGCACGGTTGCCAAGGCGCTTGCAGGTGCCGGTGCAACAGTGTTCCTGACCGGCCGCAATCTTAGCTCTGTTCTAAAAGTAGCGGATGAGATCATTGCTTCAGGCGGCAAAGCGGAAGCGGCCCAGGTGGATGCCATGGATGAAAAGGCGATCAACGATCATGTCGAAAAGGTCGTACATAAAGCAGGGACAACAGATATTTCGTTCAATGCGATCGGCCTGGAGGTTGTGCAAAATATGCCACTGATAGATATGAATGTCGAAGATTTTGTACGCCCGGTAACTATCGCCATGCGAAGCCATTTTTTAACGGCAACTGCCGCAGCAAAGGTGATGATAAAACAAGGATCGGGGGTAATTTTATCCCTTACGGCCACCCCGGGGGGAATTGGCTATCCTTTAACAGCGGGGTTCGCGCCGGCATGCTGCGCAATGGAAAGTTTCTCAAGGAACCTGGCTTCCGAATTAGGCATATATGGCATCCGGGCGGTAAATATCCGCTCAGGGGGTTCGCCCGATTCAAAAGTATTTAAAGACGCGATTGAAGGCAACCCCGATGCAATGGCAGTTGTTCTCGGGAAGATGGAAAGCGATACCATGCTTAAAAAACTCCCTTTAATGGCTGATATAGCCAATGT
>Ga0302221_10001201_pt1 | contig 16982 bp, 31 predicted proteins | sample II_Palsa_E2_1_FD_193517 | JGI IMG/M metagenome (GOLD analysis project Ga0302221, IMG submission 193517) | Peat permafrost microbial communities from Stordalen Mire near Abisko, Sweden - II_Palsa_E2_1 | ecosystem: Environmental > Terrestrial > Soil > Palsa > Peat permafrost | place: Sweden... | reverse complement strand
CAATAAAAGCATGGGTCAATATAAACCTTGTTTCATGGCTTAATGGTATTGGCGATAATTCGTCAAGTAGCTTTCAATCCGCTTATTCATGTATGAACTATTTTGTCGGAACATACGCAGGCGGTGCAACAGACCCTAATGCTCAAAATCCAGGGGTCGTTATCGATGTAACTGAAACAATAGTTGCCTCTACTACCGCCCGAATAGCTTTTACTGATACGTTAACAATAAACTGGCAGACCGATATTGTGCCAGAGTATACCAAAACTTATGCCGAGTTATTTGGGAACGGATTGCCAATATACTCTTTCTATTCATCTTCATCAGGTGAGTACGATGCTAATCAACCACAGTTAGCTTTTGTTACGAGTGGGGGGCTAATTACGACGGCGACTTGTAATCAACCGGGGAGTTGGGTTTTGGTGTTGCAGTAGTTATCTTTTATTTGTTGCAAATCATCGTCCGTAAAAGTAGGCACTCTTTCTTTTAGATAAACTTTTAATTGCTCCATATTCATTACCCTAATTGTACGAATACTATTCATATCACGTAATTTTTTACCATCTAAGTCTTCAATATTATATCCATTGCCCTTGTCGTCGTAAAAGTCATAGCTAAATTCAACTGGATTAATGTGTTTTATTTTCATAATAAATCTTCGTATGGTGTGTTAAGTTGTTTTAGGGGGTTGTGGTAGGGCATCAGCAACCAGTTTTATAGCCCTTATAACCAAATCCAATTCATTAGGAGTTTCATTGCCCGTAAGTACGGAATATCCGGCTTGTAGGGCTTCCTTTACCACTTCACCCATGCGCTGTTTGTGGGCGTTGTAGCCAGCGATAAAGCCATCTTTTGCATGTGTTCGTATTGGGTATGGTTTAAGGTCTTCATCATACCAATAAATATCCTTACCGCCTGCATACTTATTTGCCAGTTCTTCTACACTTTCTTCCTTTTCGGGTGTTGGGTTATTTTGCATGGTTAGTTAAGTTAAAGGGATAAAAAATTAGGGCTTGTAATAAAATCTATCACTGCATTATATGTAGCATCAATCAAAGTTTTGCCTTCATATACAGGGCATCGATTAAACCTAACTAAAAACTTGCCGTCTATTGTTGATTTACCAAATGTTCTTAAATATGCATGATCTTCACCATTATCGTACTCATGTGTGATTATCTTCTCAACTACCGGCATTAATGCGTTCCAGGAAGTGTCGTATATAAATGAATTGATACTACACCAATCTTCGCTCTTTTCATAATGCTCATTAGTAAATTCATTTTCAGAAGTAGGAACATATACCCAGCCGTCGAACTCCGCTATAATCCTATTACTTTCTTTCTTTTCCATAATTTTATTACCGATAATGGTTAGGTTAAATAGGTTTAATTATAGTGCTTTGCATAGCCTTTAATTCTCTTAACTTATCTTCAAGCGAAGCAATACGTTTTTGAGTTTTGGTCTTTAGAAATTCGGTTCGACTTTTAATCGGAACTTCAAAGTCTTTTTCATTTGGAAGCAAGTCCGTTGGAAGCACATTTAACGCCTTTGCTATTTTCAATAAAACCATACATGTAAAACCATGTTCCCCACTCTCCATGTTGGCTATACTTACACGTGTTAACCCAACTGTAAAAGCTAAATCATCTTGTGATATACCCGCCATGTTTCTTAACTCTTTTAGGCGCTTTGCCATGTGTATTTGCAATTCTAAATCTTTATGACTTTTCATCCTCTTTATGCCGTTTATGGGGTTAGGAAAGGTTAAAAGGTATTGGTTGAATATCCGACTTGCAATAAAGTGGATGCTTAGGACTTCCGTTCTTATTGATAAATAAAGCGCAGGCATTCGGAAACAGCTTTTTAACTTCTTCATCTCTACCAAATACATTGAAGTTACCCCATGCAAATATTACTTTATCACATTTTTTGGCTGTATCCATTAACCAACCATCAGCATTATTTACGTTACCCTGTTTGATATTTAGCTTTTTAGGGTCGGTTGATATGAATGTAAACAGATTCATCATATACACGCCTCCGTAACCCCATGACTTAGCCATTGATTGAACACGCCTAATTGTTGGATCGTTAGATGTTTCATTGGCAGTAGACGGGTTTAAACCTATAAACATCACTCTCGGCTTTTCTTTATCCCAAATTCGAGATAACCAAATTCTATGCACCCTATCTGATGAAAATAAAGCATTATCTTCTCTATTAAATAAATCACTCATATCATTTAACCCACTTTTTAAATATATTCTGTTCAATATCGCCTTTAACCATTATGCAGGCGTAGTCTACTCTCGGTCGGTCAGCAATAAATTTGCATATCTTAATGGCATCATCGTAGCTAAAATAAACGCTATCGTTTCCTTCCGATAATACAAAACCATGGTTATCGTGGTGTTCTAAGTGCTTGCCCATATCAATGTCAAGTACTTCTATTTTGGTTAATTTATCGCCCATCTTTTCCTAACTTTTTGCAGTAATGTTTAATTGGTTGATAAGGGCATACAATTCAGATAACTTAATGTACTCGACTTTCCAATCTGTTGAGTTGCCATAATACTCATGTTCCGTCTCGTTATTGTCATGTATAAGCCCTGTTATTGCTCTGTAATGAAGATAACTTATGTTAGGGCATATTTCAGCCAAAACCAAATCAAGAACTTTCATTCTGTCAGATGGTGGTTCTTCATTATATGGTTGCGGGTCGCTATCATCCCAACAAGAACCGCCACTATAGCCACCTGTTTCATATCGGCAATAAATAACCTTTTCTTTAATTCCAATAGGTATACCGTATGGTTCAAAGAATATGCCTTGATTATAAGGACATTCGTTATTGATCTGTTTTATTTGCTCTTCTGTTAATTCCATTTTCTCTTTTTTCTTAATCTTAAAATAACCGCCCGTTAGGGGGTGTTAAAATCATGTAACCTTTTTCGAAATAAAAATCTTTAATAACGCCCCTGTTAACCATGCCCATTAAACTACTATTAGCACTGGTTAATGAGCCATAATGATGTTTAACAATGGATAAAACATTTTTAGATAAATCCTTACCTTGTTTCCTTTGCAAGTGCTTTGTTATCTCTGTGACCGTATTGCTAAAGGCCGTTATACGACCAGATTGCACACCTGCTGTATTTTCTTTTTGCCATTCTGCCAATTTTGGTTTAATTATTTTACGATTTAATTTGGGGGCAAGCGTTTCATAAGGCTGTCCCATTTCACCATCATTCATACATAAAACCTCAATTATACCTATACCATATTCTTTACATATTTGATATGCGAATGAGCGACTTTTTGTTCTTGGTATCAGTACATAAGAGTAATTGGCAAACATTTTGTTTTTAACAGCTTGCTCTATAACATCAAAACTAAAAGAAGTTTTAGCCTCAAAAGCTGTAATAATATTATGTTTAAGTGTAACAATATCAATAATACCACCACAAGGCACTTCTTTAAACACTTCATGATCTAAAAGATATTTATCAATAAAATGGGTAGCTAAAGCACTTTCTGATTTCTTCATATATTTTTTTTTCCTTTTTTATCCTCCAATTAAAGGGCGGCTTTGCCTTGCGCTACACCGCCCTAATGTTTCTGTGGAGATGGAGGGATTCGAACCCTCGTCCAGTCATAGTAACAACAATGTATTTCTTACAGTTTAGCTATTTAGAGCATAGCTGCTTATTAAAGGGTCAACCGATTAGGGTTGAGAATCCACCAACCTGTTTTAAGTTCAGGTAAACTATTGATTGTCGCTTCTTGCCTCTTAGGCTGCCATGCGATACTCGTTAGAGTTATCGATTATTATTTGGTATACATTATAAGCACTATAATACCATTGTGCTACTGTAACATTATCATTCTCTATCCCGTCAATTCCAGTCATCCCCAAATTAAGCCTGCCGTCACTATCGCAGATCGGGCAGGCTATAAACCTAAACTATCACCTTATCATATGCAGAACGCATATTGGAATCGAACCCAAGAACTACCATAGTCTTTCAGCGCATCCGCTTACTTTTCCGATTCGAACGGCATCCGTATATCTACGGGAGAAACCTTTACTCACTGCTTTCACCACCAAATGCCTAAGTCCCGAAGAACGTTAGGCTAAACCGAGGCGCGGTAGTATTCCCCACCAGACAATTTGGTTATTTTTTAATAGGTATCAACAAGTGTTCTATTTCGCATTCACCACGTAAATATTCAAGTCCTGACATTCCAGCGAGCCATAAATCATGCAATTCCATATCCTCTTCATCTTCTTCATTTGCTGATGGGTATTTGGAATACACATAATCTTCTGAACGTTTATTTTTAATGGTGTCAATTCTAACATCATGTTTAGCCCAATTATCAGAGCCAAACATATTGTAATGTTTACACTCCGATTTATTGATTTCTAATAATTCAACCGCTTTTTCTATTTCAGAATCGGTACGTTTATATATTTCTGTTTTCATATCTATTTGATTTAATTTATATATTTCTCCCAAAACTCTTTATCTTCCGTTGCACCAAAGCGTTATGCAATTTCATATACTTAAAGAACATTTTCCAGTCGCCTGCTTCAAAAGCGCAATCAGCCATGTAGATTGATTTGTCGAATAGTGGTTGATAGTTCATTGGTTATGAATTAGCGGTTATGTAATCTGTTAAAACAAAATCAGTATTATCAGCTAAGTACTCAAAAGGGTTAATATAACGCTCATCCATGCCATCGCACTCGGGGTTTTGCATACGATAATTGATAAATGTTTCGTGGTTTAGCTCATTTTGTACAATGTGATTAACCAATGAATCCTCACTAATCTGCATAGTAACATTATTTTCGTTTTCACATGATTCATCCCAATAATCAACGGTATAAGTACTGCCTTTTTTATTTACCGCTAAAATGTCTATTTGTGCTGTTTTCATAATACTTGTTGTTGATTGTGATGTAAACATACATGTATATTTTAATATACCAAATATTATTGTAAAATAATTTCAATTTTTTTTATTTCATCAGCATTTAGCTTACGCCCATGGGCATTCCTTAGCTTGCTGCTTAGTTTTGCCATAGCTGATTTTATAGGCAAATTAGGGTAAAGCCTTTCCGCTACCCATTTTTGGGTAAACTTTCCGTTGATTAGGTTTTGTATTTCACTCATATGTTATTTATTATACTTAACGTTCAATAAATTGAACCCCCATGTTTTTATTAGTTGAATATAAAAGAATTCCCAAAAAGAGGGATAGTTCATCGTCTACTATATCTATTATTTCAAATAAGGGAGTTATATTTTGAGATTTTAAATAAAAAATTTCATTAGATATGGGAGTTGAATTCGGGGTATTAAAGTGGCTTACTTTCCTATTATTAGGATCGTGTGTTTTAGTTTTACCTATGTATATTATTTGTTTAGAAACAGGATTAGATATTGTATAGATATATGTTTTTATACCCTTAATGGTTTTCCAATCTTTATTTTTTTTGTTTTGACACTTTTTACATATCCAGTGCAGCCCTGTGGTTATATTTTGCTTATTCAATGAATATGAAGCAATTGGCAAAGTCTGCTTACAAGCCGTACAATACTTTCTATGTTGCAGTGGCTGATAGGTTATATTGTTTAATATTTGCGTAACCATTTTATTTATTTTTTTGGCGAGTTGCTCAATTTAATTGAAGTGTAATGCCTATGCATGTCAATAGCTTTTTTAAGCGAGGCGTAACCACGTGGTAAATTACCGCCGCCGCTTGCGCCAGTTGGCAGGCTATAAAATATAGTTTTTAATTGTAGCATGGTGTAGTCTTTAAATAAGACGTATTCATCATCTATAAAGTCGTTTTGGTATTGCTCTAAAATTTCATTCATGTCGTTGTGGCTATTTGCTTCTTTCATATTTCCATTTGTATACGCAAATATACGTTTTATATATCGTTTTTTCAAATTATCTTTAAGCCATGTTTAAGCGATTAACACTTTTCATCCTCCTATGCATCCCGTTCGCTGTAATGGGGCAGACAGATCCGACACCGACCGCCCCCGTAGCTAAACCTGTAACGTCCTATCAGCAAGTCCTAAGTGGCGATACTACTACATGGGCATATCAAAATACAAAATGGTTCGAGTTAGTTAACAGGGCGTGGCTGAAGAATAATTATGTGTCTTTAGCGGATAGTAATGTGTTATTCCCTACTATAACGTACTTTAATACGCATCCGGGCATAGCAGCTACCCATTACGCTGATAGCCTAAGCGCATTATCGCCACGTTTATTAGGAAATAATTTTTTTACAGGCAACCAAAATGTTAATGGAACAGTACAAGCCACACAATTTGAGTCGGGATTTAGTACTACGAGTGCTAACACTTACAATTTTTTGATAGCGGGAAGCGATAATATTTTAAAATATACCCCCAATGTATTTGTAAGTACTGGAACATTAGATGTTAATTTACCAGTTCAATTTTCAGCCGAGGTCGCCGGGTATTCAACTCCGGTAAATAATAACGATTTTATTAGATTGATTGATTTACCTAGCGGTATAGTGGGGGGTACAGTAGTTAATTCGGTAACAGGCACAGCAAATGAAATAATAGCTTCTTCGGCAACTGGATCGGTGACTTTAAGCACACCACAACCGATAGGGCTATCATCAACACCAACATTTGGTGCCACGTATCTTAGTAACCAAACCGCTATTCCGGCTACCACCGGATCAACGGGCACATATTTATTTAGCTATAACAACCGAATGTCATATAAGAATTTGGCAACTGGATATACCCGTAGCGAATATTCAAATTATCCCGGGACGGCGGTTTATAAATTTCCTTATTTGGCTGCTTCGACGCTGGCGGATAGTGCAAGCGTTCAATCAAAAATATACATCAATGTTGGCGATTATCTACCAGTCGGATATGTAGACAGTGTTACCGATGTTACAACGGCCATAAATAGCGCCTTATCAGCCGTTCCCGCTGCAGGTGCAACAGTGTACTTTCCAAGTCATAAATATATTATATCGGGGGCGCTGAATGTCAATCCGTTTACCCATATTCTTGGTAACGGCGGTTTAGCCCCGTATTCCGGTTCGGTTGGCACAAGCCCGGTAGGTGTATATGCGGGGGGTACATCTGTTATTATTCAGACAAGTCCAACAGCAAACGCCTTTTATATAGCCAACGGCAGAGGTGTAAGTATAGAGGGCATAACGATAAAAAATGCAAGTACTACAACGCCTACGGCGGGTGCAGGTGTCTATATCGCTGCAAACGGTAACTCATTCCGAATGAATAATGTTTTTATTGGATATTTCTATGACAATTTTTATACGCTATCCCTTAATGAAAGTCGTGTAGAAGGCTGTCAGTTCGTAAATGATATACAGTATAATATGTATCTCTCCAATACTATAAACGACGAGGGAGATAACGATATTGACGATAACTGGTTCAACAGTTCAAGATCATCTACCGCCGATGATATTTATGGAGCGTTTATAGGGGGGTTGAGAATTAAGAACAATAAATTCCATATTGGCGTGGGGGAGCGTGGAAATGGATATAAAGCCAACGCTATTGTTCTTGTATCAAACTCAACTACAGCCGATGTTCAAATCCAAAATAACAGTATTGAAGATTTTAAAAATAATGCAATAAACATATCCAATGCTTCGGGATTTACATTGGCTAACACGTTAATACAGAATAATCAAATATCGCGTGATACAACCGATAACGCTAATGATGTAGTGATAACCGGATTTGCTGCCGGAAACATAAACAACGTTAACTTCACTGGGAATACAGTAACGAACGTTGGTACTTATGCCAGTTTTAAAGCAACCAATGTAAATGGAATAAAGTTTGATGCGGTAACAAACACATTCAATAACCAAACCGCTATACTTGACAGTTTAGTAACCTGCACTAACTACGGTAATGTGACGCCATATTTAAGTTTTGCCAGTAGCGAAGCGGCCTTCCCAAGTGGGTTACCAATACCTATTATATATTCAACGCTGGCATCAGGCGTTTCCTATCCTTTTTTAACCGCAGGTAATTTAGAGTTAGAAAGTAGATCGGACGGTACAGCCCGGGATATTGATTTTGTTACTGGTACAACCCCTACATTACGGGGTGCGGTTACAGGGACTGGGCATTTTCTATTTGGAACAAGTACCGACAATGGTGCAGATTTGGTACAGGTGAATGGTAACATAAACACCACTTCTGAAACTATTGGTACAACGGCTACTTTCTCCTTTGGGGTGTCTGCATTTAACACCACATCCACCACACCATTGATATACGGGTCGGCAAGCTCCGGTAGCGTATACCCATTTCTTACAGCAGGCAATCTTGTTTTACAGAGCAGGGCTACAGGTGCAAATAGGGATATTGTATTTGTCGGCAACACTACACCAGTGGCGCAGGCTGAAATTTACGGAGCAACGGGTGATTTTCAAGTAGGTGGCACGGCCGGAACGGATGCAGGGTATGGTGCCTACATCGGTAAGAACGGCATTAATGGATATTTTTATGGGAGTCCCAATGTAAGTATTAATACAAGTGGCAATCTTACATTAGGTGGTATTCCAACGGCTCCAACAGCCGCAGTAGCAACCAATACAACACAAATAGCAACAATGGCTGCTATACAGGCGGCTATCGCTTTAACACCACAGATAAAAGGAACGGCAGATTTAACTTCTCAAAGTGCAGCAGGTAATATAACCACATTCACTGTAGGGGCTTCCACGGCTACTTTTGATGTGTCGGGGTATATAAACGTTACTGCGGTTACAACTGATGTTATAGAGGCTCAAATAACCTACACAGATGAGAATAGCACTGCTCAAACAATAACATTAAGCAGCATAAGCGCAATAGGAAATAATTCATTTAGCAGTGGTAAAATCAGGTGTAAAAATGGTACTGTTATTACAGCTAAAACAACATTAACAACTGGGATTGGTAGTATAACGTTTGATGCCGGTGCAAGAATTGTAATGTATTAATCCTTTAAAAAACATATCATGGCAAAGAAAAAAACAACAAAAGTCGCACAACCGAAAGAAAACCCACCTCCGAAATGTCCGCAGGGACAGGTATGGAGTCAATCATTACAGAAATGTGTTGATGACGTGGGCTGATAATATGAAATGGGGTGTTTTAAGCCTACTTGCACTCTTGATTAATGTGGGGGTGTATGAAGTATATCTATACGAATTATTCTTTGGTACGTGGGAGATGAGGGTTATTAAGGGTCTATTCTACCTGACAACGGCAATCATTTTGTCATTCCTGACTTATTTTGATATATTTGGTTATAAATCATGCTCTCAATTTGAGATCAATACCATTTGTAAATTCTCTTTGATTATAAACTTTTTATTTTTTGCTCTAACACTATATGATATTTTGCCCAACCATAGATTATATTTATACACCTTTAACGGCACGATATTGGTAGCATCAATAGCAATCTTATATTTTGGCGTTAAATATGAAACTTTCGAGGATTGATACAATGACAGATACACCACCTCCACTCTTTGATTGGTCTACGCTAATAGAGGTGTTTACACCGTGTATAACCATTTTGATAGCTTTTTTTAAGTATATTGATGTTTACTTTAAATCCAAAAAGGAGGAAAAGACGGAATTTATAGAAAAGATTGCGGAGGCTTCTGTGAACAAAACTTTAGATAAGGTATTTGCAGATCAAAATAGCAAAATTAGCACGTTGTTTGAATATCGTGAGAGTGATAGAAAGCATTGGGATGATAGATTTGATGGGATTATGAATAAATTAGGAAAATTGTAGTAGGTCTTATACCATGAAACCAAAACACAACATCAGAATTTTAATAGCAACGGGATATTTCTAACACATATAATCTCCAAAAATGATAGCTATAACTATAATTGTTTTAGTGTTATTATGCTCTGCCACACTATTTATGAGTAACGGTAAAAAACCATGAAATCACTTGTCAGACTGATTTTCATTACGATTTTAGTTTGGCTTGCCCTTGTGTTAGGCTTGCATTATTTGGCTGGGATGAAAGATATTAAAACACGAAAATCGCACATTTGGATATATAAATATTTTCATAGAATTGGATTTAAAGAATATCTTTGTTTTATAAATTACGTAAAAAATGAAAAAACCACTTAGAATAATCTGCCAACTTATTGCTTGGCTTATGCTTATTATAAATGCTGAATGGTGTAATGGGCAGCAAGTCAAACACGTATATCCCGGCTTCACAACCTACTGGAACACAAAAACACTTATCCCTGATAGTGTGGTATATTTTGCTAAACCACATAAGAAAGTTGCACCCCGTTTGCCCTCATTCCACGTTGTTGGTAATATGGTTAACGAAGATAGGGATTATGCCAAATCGGGCTACGATCAAGGTCATTTATGTAACGCCTCGGACGAAAACGGGTCGGTAACCGATGAATACAACTCATTCGGTCAAGACAATATATTCCCCCAAACACCACAAGACAACCGATTAACTTGGCTTGCTATTGAAAATTACGTAAGGCAATTAGCTGTTAAATACGGTTCAGTAAAAGTTAAGATATATTGGCAAGGCATTGAGGGTTATATGGGAATTGATAGGGTAACAATACCTGCTAACTGCATTAAAGAAATTTGGTACTCAAATCATTATGAAAAATGGGTCGTGCCTAACACCACAACCGTTAATAGTAAACTTTTTACGACCTATGAGGTTGTTAAGAATTAGCGAACATACGATATGACAACAATGGGGATATTTATAGTAAAGCTTGATTTCGGAACTATAACTATTAAAACGGGTAAATGAACCGTAAATTTAAGACATAAAACATGCAGGTCACAGTGAATAGGTTAACCCAAACCAAAGATGATACAATTAGTGCAGTTGAAATAAATGGTAGATTGAAATATTACGGCCTTGAAATTCTTAAATGTATTCCGCCCGGCACCTATCCCTTAACCCGTTATTTTTCACCTGATCATAACTTTTACGTACCACTTGTTAATAACGTTCCCGGTTTTGAGGGCATAGAATTACATATAGCAAACACCGTAAAAGATGTAAAAGGTTGTTTAGGATTAGCCGATAATATAGAAAGTTTAGAAGACATAACAAATTCATGGGTGGCTGTAACCGAATTTTATACGGCTTTTTTTGCTGATTGTGCCGATGGGATTGAAAGTACAATAACTTATGTAGATTTATTTTGAACAGAAAATTTAGAAATAAACTTATGGCAAACTTTAACGAAGCGCAGGCAATAACAGGTAAAACTGAATATGGGTATAATCCGGGTATTGGAGAAGCGCAAACAATAAATGGGGTTGACAGGTCGCAAAATCCTAAATGGCAGGGATGGACTATTGTTGACAATATATTGAATAGATGCCCACAATTAACGCCACATCAATTAAATCTTATTTTTGATGCCGATACCGAACTACAAAACATGATACTATCTTTCTTTAAGGTAAATTACTGGGATGTTTTATCACTGGACGAGGTGAACGATCAACAAGTCGCCAACACATGCTACGATTGTTCAATTAATCAAGGATCAGGAATTGCAGCACGTTTTATGCAGATTGCTTGTAACGCATTGCATGTACCTGTAATTGTAGATGGACAAATAGGCAGTAAAACACTTGCGGCCATTAACTCAATCAATCCTGTGGCTTATTACGACGAAATAAATACTTTACGTGAAGCGAGGTATAAAGCAAGTAACAATAAAGAATGGATTGCTGATTGGCTCTCCCGCCTCACTCCCTATATTTCCTAAAAAAGCCGGAATATCCGAAGATAGACCGGCTAAGAACCGAAAGGCACAACCACGAGCCTAATCGGTGGTTTCTTTTGGCTTACCTATCAATCCCATCAACTCATCACACAATAATTCAGGCATTTTGCTGCGTTCGTAACTGCCTTTTTTACCTTGTGTGCCTGTTTTGCTTCCTCTTGGAGCCGGTTGGTGGTGACAGCCCTTATTTCCATTATGGCAAACAGGCTTTGGTGTCCAGTCTAAATTAGTCCATATATCGGTCGGCTTTGCCCTATCATCTCCGTATTGGCAATACCAAATTGTATACCGAGGCAATGGCAACATGAATGGCATTTTACGAAGCATACCACGAGGATTTTCAATTGTGAACGTTATATTAGGATTTAGCTTTTGGTAATATTCAATTAGTTTTAACACATTTTGATTAACTCTATCACATTTTTTAGCATAATCACTTTTAGGTTCTATGTCATTCCTATGTGTGCTTATTGCTGCTATGGTATAGGTGGTGCAATCAAACGAGGCGTGGATATGGTCAGGAACAAATTTTATTAGATCTGGAGTTAAATATTCAATATCTATTTCCATATTAATATCTTCGTATGCAGTCCAATCTACGCTAAATACTTCGTGACCTAATTTTTCGGCTGCTTTACCAATACACCGAGAACCGGCGAATAATTCTAATACTTTCATTTTTGTGGTTGTTTTAAACCCCTAATCTACAAAATCCTTTTCAAATTTGCAAATGTGGGGGGATGGGTGGTATATTTGCAACAAGCATGGGTGCTGAAACGGGGCTATGTATTACGGTACACCTTTTAGTAGGCACTTAGCACCACACACACACACCAAAGCAACGGCGGCTAAACCGTAAAGGCTGTGTAAATTAGCGGTTATGGGTACTTGGCGTACACGACCGCTTTTTTATTTCGGGATAATTTTGTAGGTTTGGGGATGAAACAATCATGGCTTGCAGATAACATTAAGAGCGTTACAGGGCTTATAATAATTATAGGTGTAATTGTTTACCTTTTTATGGTAACGTTAATCACAACCGATACAACGGTTCATAGCCAGGCTTTAATAGCCATGGTATCTTTGGGAACTGCGGTTGTATCATACTACTATGGTTACTCTCAAGGCGCAAGTAAAAAAGACGATGCAGCAGCCAATTTAGCGGCAAACAGCCAAACCACAACAACCGCCACCACGGTTACGCCTGTTAACCAGCCTACTGATAATGCGCCGACGGCTTAGTGAGTTAAGGCATAGTACCGAGGGTAGCTATTTCAATGGCTATTTTATTGGCGTTCTTAATTTTACGCTGTAACTTAACCAATTCATCTGGGCTAACTTCCATTAATCGGTAATTAAGGAATTGTATATAGCTATGTAGCATCAAGCCGCCTTTTTCTTGGTTACATTCAAAGCAACAAGGTTTTATTATTTTACCGCCCTTACTTTTTGGTATAACATGCTCACGTGTTTTATGGGTAGGGTCTTTGATATGATTATACGTTAATTGCACCTCGCAATAACAACAGCGCCCATAGTCTTTTTGGTAATTTACTTTTTTAGGGGCTATATAAGCAACCGATAATTTAGACTTTATCTCTTTTATTTCATTATTAATCGCTATTTTATGAACCGCCCTATTTGGCCTGCCTATACCTAAAAACTCAACATCATGGTGCATTTTAAGTATGGCTAAATCCTGCGATGCTTTGAAGTACCACTTCTCTCCGTCAACTAAATATACAAACCATTCATCTAATTCAACTGGCTGCGTTTTGCTAAATAGCTTATTTCGCCTATCCTCATTGCGCTGGGCTTTGTTTTTAGGTTTGAAAGCAGGTATATTGTCAAAAAGTCTTTCTATATCGCTCATAGTTTAGTTTTTTCTTTAAAAAGCCGCCCCTTTCGGAACGGCTTAAAAAGTGTGAGGGTAAGGGTCTCAATAAACAGCGCCAAGTACAATGCCGCTTATAGGCTTTAAATGGATTTCCGCCCATCCTGTTTACCCATCCATAAAATAACGCATCCTTACATGCTGCACTCGCTGAATTGCTTCGTGGCTGTACCATTTTACTTTCGGCACTTTTGTTTTTTAAAAAAGGGCATCCATCGCAGACTTTACTGCCAAAACGTTTTAACTTACCATTGTATGGTATATGGATGCCTTTTTATCTTACTTCGCCAATATCGGCTTAACCCGCAGAAAACAACGGTTTAACCAAATCCAAATAAACGTATTTTACCACGTTCATGGCGATAGTTATTTCATTGCCGCCATTTAATATGGTTGCGGCTATACTTGCACCTGCGTTGCATATATCAGCCCAATAACCGCCTAAGCCGCCTAAATATCCTTGCAAGGCTGTTAATAAAGCCGTGCCGCTCGATGTGTCTGCAATGGCTATATTAAAGGCTTTGGCAAGCCCCGCCATTACACTGATAACATCTGCTTCATTTATGCCAAACTTTGCTGTAATGGCAGCTAATACGGTTGCATAGGGGCCAGTTAGGTCTGCATTAATTGTGGCAAGTATGCCCGAGCCGTTTTTTAATGCCGCCTGTACTTCGGGGCTAAGTTTTTTGTAGGCTGCTTCTGCCTTGTTAAAAATTGATGTTACATCTTCTGCCAGTTCTTTAGGCAGGTCTTCGATGAATGTTAGTACGTTGCTCATTTTATTTTTAACGGCTACCTATACGCCGATGGGTGTTAGTTAATGTAAATTGTTTTGATAGCTTTTGGTAATGTTTGAATTAGCTTATAAGCTTCTTGCCTATCTGCTCGTTTTTGTGATTGTTTTTTAACTTTATCGTTCTTGCCTTCGGTTTCTTTTAGCAATGATAATATAGTTATTTCAATTCCACTCGGTATTCTGCCTGCTTTGGTTAATCGCCCTGTATAATGCGCAACTTTCATATTCTTTATAACCGCATTTTCAGGCGGTCGGCTGTTTTTATGTAAAGTTAAATATTTATTTAATGATTTGTAACCGCCCTTATGCTATCAACCCTAATCACACTATCCAAACTCTTTTCAAAGCGGTCGGTTACAGGTTGTATCGGCTGATATTTCGGATGATACTGTAACCATACCGCTAAACAGCATATTAGGATTGCCATTAGGATCAAGGCGTTTTTGTTGGTGAAGATGCGGGAATTGTTCATTTGATTAATATGGTTAGTAAAGCAAACAGATTTAATATTGCTAAAATAAAGGATAAAAAAAATAAAAATGATTTCAACAGCTACTGTTAATAAACGGTCTAAAGTGGTAAAATGGTTCATATCAATTGGTTTAATTCGTTTAACAATATCTTGGCTTGTAAGAGGCACCGACTAATTGGTATATATCCTTCTGTTTCTTCGTTTTCAGTATATGCTTCATCAATCAGTGCAATCACCGAACTTACCCTATCATTCAAAGTCGGCACCTTGGCTTTTACTATTTCGCCGTTTATTAGTTTGGAACCTTTTTTCATTTTATTGTATCAGGTAAAATTAAAGTTGTTCCATCAATATATAATACTGCACCATCTTTGGATGGTAGTGTTAAATCATGCGTGTAGGTTACGCTTCATGGTTTAATTCTTTTAAAGTTGGTAAATAGCCGAATTGTATTCTTACAAATGGAAGTATAATGTTGTGAGTGTAACCACCGGGTATAACCTCGTAAACATCTTTCCAGTAACCTATCCCGATTATTGGAGCTAATTTTATGTGAAATGTTTTCATTTTAAGCGTTCTCCTCCATTTGTTTTACAAAGGCTTCGTATTCATCATCGGTTAATTGTAATAACGTAATAGATATGCGAGGTCTGCCATATTCAGGCTCAAAGTTCGGCTCGAAATGCCCCCATTCATCCTCGATAGCCTCTAATTGGCTTTTAATATCGCTAAACTCACAAATAGTCCACGTGTATTCTAAAGCGCAATTGATAAACTTTATTCGGGTGTAGTTTTTGGTTTCTTCGCTCATATCTTTAATTTTAAAATGGATTGTTTGTCGACCTGTATATTATCAGCACCCGATTGATGGTGTTTAGTTGGGTAATTATTCTTGGTGTATCCGTCATGGTAGACCATTGTTGCGCTCTCCGCAGCATCTTCAATAGCCCTGTTGTATGCAAGTTGCATGGCTGTGATAATCTCATCATGTGTGTAAGAACGGATACTTTTATAACCTAACCTATCCTCCAACAACTTTTCTATTTTCTCTTTCGGTGTCATAATCAAATTAGATCGGTGGTATCAGGGTGTTCAATACATAATTCATGTCCAAACATTTGCATAGACTCAAAATGGTTTAATCGGTTAATTTTAATGGCACAATCGGGGCAGTACCATTTACGGGTAGAAAAGTTATAATAACTCCTACTGGTTTTTGACAATCAGTTCGGTTGCAATTACCGTCCTTTTGCCCTTTAAGTTTTTTCGCTGTCATAATTGTTTGATTTGTGTTAGTAAGTCCGTTAAGTCCGATGCCAAAACTAATACGTGAGTTCTGTCTATGGTTGATTGCACTGCTTTTAGCACATTCTCAATCGTTTCTGCTTTTGTTTGGTCGCAAGCCTCGGCAACTTCATTTTTCGTAAACAGGGTTATTTTACCATGTTCAACTATACCTATGCGTTCTAAACCTTTCATACTTTATTTTTTAAATATGTTGTTGGGTTGTGAGGCTCGAAATAATTGGAACAATAAATATTTGCCTCTCTTTCAACCGTGTCTTGATTTACCTTTTCTATTATCGCCAAAACTTCATCATCCGTATAGAGCCTTTTAGCCGCTTCGTTATAGCCTGAAAAATGCTCTTCCATTGCATTGTAAATGCTATCGGTAACACCATTATCTTTTTGCCATTCATGGAATGTTCTATCAGGATTTGTTCTACCAGTATGAAATGCACCGAACAACGTATTGTCAATTATATTCCAATATGCTTGTTTTTCTTCCGCCTTTTTCTGTGTTTCCATGTTGGGGTTATTTGGTTTTACGGGCGATGTACTTGTCAATTTCAGCCTCGGCTATTTTAGTCATAGGCATACGGTCGGCTTTGCATAGTTTGTTAAATTCATCATATTTAGCACTTGTCATATAAACAGGTAGCGATACAATATCAGT
>Ga0302221_10001200_pt1 | contig 16982 bp, 10 predicted proteins | sample II_Palsa_E2_1_FD_193517 | JGI IMG/M metagenome (GOLD analysis project Ga0302221, IMG submission 193517) | Peat permafrost microbial communities from Stordalen Mire near Abisko, Sweden - II_Palsa_E2_1 | ecosystem: Environmental > Terrestrial > Soil > Palsa > Peat permafrost | place: Sweden... | reverse complement strand
AATAACAGCATTCAAAATTGGGCAAAGGAGTCTGCCTAGGCGTTCTTTAACGCAGCTGTCAACGCCGATGCTTAGCTCAATCCTTCCCGCTCAAATCCGTTGGCTACGAACTTGCATGGACCCCAAAATGTTGGCCCTGGCTTGCATTTCACACCGGCCGGCTCGGACAGTGAAGTCTTCCCCGGGCTGTGCCAACGAGGCATACTCGGTATCATGGAAGGCCCCGGAAGGGGGCTTCTGGCCGAAGTTGGTACCGGTTCCCGCTGCTGTGATACGATGAGGGAATTCGGTTCTTGCCGCGAGCTTCGCCCTGCTCGGTACAACACTACAGTAGTAGGACGGTGACTCCTACGACCATTCTGATTCCAGAGACTCGGCTTGGCAGGGCTGCGTAAGCAAGGTTTAATACCTCCCAGAAAGACGACGTGCTTGGGAATTTTTTACCAGTTATGTTAGATAAAAGCATAGAGAATAAGAGTACAAGAACATGTATGAAGTGAAAAGAGGGGTGAAATTTTGCCCACCCTTTGATGAGGCTCTTCGGCGCGGTGAGCCTTGTCACGTGAGACCGCGTCATGTTTCAATACTTCGCCCAAACCATCCCAACCTAATTCACCGACCCCTACTCCTTCCAATACGTCCATGACAGACCTCACAGCTGTCCTTCCCGGCTTTCCAACTCACCAATATGTCCGTCTACTCCCTTCGCTGGAGAAGAATTTGGTCACAACTGCAGATCTCCTCACGCTAGATTGTGTGGAGATAGCAAAACGCGCTCAGCTGCCTCTTCTCGACGTGAAGAGGTTGTGCAATGCAACTCTCGAGGCACTGCAAAGATCTTTGGGCATTGCAGAGGGTGAAGGAGTACAACAGAGCTCGTTGCTGAGAAAGACCGGAAAGGAGATTCTCGGTTCATGGAGGACAATCAGCACCCTTGACGATGATCTCGATCGGGCCTTGGGAGGCGGTATACCCACTGGCTATATTACAGAAATTACAGGGGAGAGGTATGCGACCTTTCTTCTGTATTTTGTCATAATTGACAATCTTCTCTAGTGGTGCAGGCAAAACTCAGTTTCTCCTGACCCTGCTTCTCGCCGCGCAACTTGACGCACCTTACGGACTCTCTAGCTCTACACTCTACATCTCAACCGAAAGCGCTCTTCCCACTACCCGAGTTTCACAGCTTCTGCACACACATCCCGTTCTCCTCTCTGCGAATCCAAAACCTACACTAGACAAAATCATCAGCATCGTAACTCCGGACCTCGAATCCCAAGATCACATCCTGCGCTATCAGGTACCAGTCGCCCTTCGAAGGCATGGTATCCGTCTAATAATCCTCGACTCGGTAGCTGCCAACTACCGTGCTGAATTTGAGCGTCCTGGAGCTGGCAATGGGCAGAACAGTGGTGCTAATATGGCCCAAAGGAGTTCGGAACTTGTGAAGTTGGGACAATTGCTGAGAGATCTGGCAAGGAATGAGAATTGTGCAATTGTGGTTGCAAACCAAGTTGCTGATCGATTCGCTGGCGGGGGCAGTCCGTTTTTGAATAGAACTACCCAGAGCAGTCCGTTGGCAAGGAGAAGTGCGGGAAATAATCCCGATAGCTCGATTGGTGCACCATTGTCAAGTTTACCTGGCGTTAGGGGTGAAGTCGAGGTTAATACAGCATTTCCTTTCAAGAGCACAATGGATCCGATGTCTCTTGATCACCAGCAGAGGTGGTTCACAGGCTGGGGAGACGATCCACATCCTTCTCATCTCACGATCAAGAATATGAAGACACCGAGTCTAGGTTTGATTTGGACAACGCAGTTAGCATGCCGGGTAGCATTGATCAAGAGACCGGTTTATGGACCTGGAATACTGGCAGATGAAGAGAACGAGAGGGGCGAGCCAGTGCTTAGGAAATGGAGGAGATGGATGAAGGTAGTGTTTGCTCCTCATGTGGCACCCAGTGGACCAGGATTGGAAGGCGCTGTGGAATTCGAGATTAAGGGAGAGGGAATGAAAGCTGTCAAGAAGAAAGCGAAGAACAGCGACGATGATGACGAGGATAATGACGAGGATAATGACCTCCAAACATAGCCCGCTGTTCATTCCATCATGATATCACGTTTGTGATCTTGCAAAAGGGTCCAATTGGGCATGGTTGGTTTCATTCTCCTGTCCAAACCTTTCAGGATACGCTCGTCGAAGCTATGCTCGAGTATCGTGGTTTTGCACCACTGCAGCTTCAGCCTCGCAGCCTGCACCTCACCGACATTCCCCTCCTACCCACATGCTTCCGATGGTAAACAGCACTTCACATATTTGTTACCTACATTCACGGCTATAATGGTTTATACCCCACTCGACCCAACTCAGAAGGAGATCAGGCTGCTCCACCTTGCGCCCGCCCTCAACCACGATGATCCTCTTGTATGCAGCTTCAGCCTGGCATCTTTCGACGAAGATGTAGATTACGAAGCTTTATCTTATGCCTGGGGCGACGTGACGCCCGTCATGCCGGTCAGTTTCGAGGGGAAGGAGGTTCTTATCACCAAGAATCTCCATTCTGCGCTTTGCCATCTGCGGTACCTTGACCAGCAGCGAATCCTATGGGCTGATGCTTTGTGTATAAATCAATCCGATCTGCGTGAGCGCACTCACCAGGTATCCTTGATGAGTTCTATATACTCGAGAGCGAGTTTAGTGTTGGTTTGGTTGGGCGAAGCCTGGGAAGGTTGTGAACTTGTCATGGAAATGCTCAAGCAGTTGGGGGGCAACGAATCTCTCCATGTGTTCAAATCATTGAATCCAGGTTTCTCAATACACGGTATGGACTTAGGTTCTGCCGAGCTTCGAGATCACCTGTATCGTTTCTTTTCTTCACCCTGGTGGAACAGGCTGTGTGAGTGCCCTAATTCGGTTTCCCGCTTATGCTCATCTTTATACTCCTGGCCAGATGGACTTTTGCCTCTGACCAATGTCACTTTCGACACCCAGCCAGACATGACGAGTACTAACAGCCAACTTCTGCTAGGGACTGTTCAAGAACGTGCTCTAGCGAGTGATGTAGTGTTCCAGTATGGTCAACACACCCTAAACATAGAACTAGCGATCAGGGCAAGGAGGAATATATTGACACATGTTGTCTCTCTTGACTGTTGCCGCCAAATAATGAGGGCAGATGACAAGCACAATTATCAGGAGACAGGGGAATGCTTGAATGCTCTATGGTTTTCATATGTCGTCAAGGCAAACATGAAATTACGAAGCATCATCTACTGGATATCTTTATTCGCTTCCCGAGAAGTGTCGGATCCTCGTGACAAAGTATATGGCCTGCTAGGCCTGGCCGTGGGTGACGAAATTGGAATGATCGAGCCCGACTATACTTCTTCTCTCGAAGAGGTATTCTATGCTGCTGCCCTTGGATCTATTGAGAGGAACAAGAACCTGGATGTTCTCAGTTACTTGGTTGGGGAGCGAGCAGACCAACTGCCATCCTTTGTTCCTGATTGGACACACCAACCCGATTTTAAGGAGTACTGGCTCCGGCTAAATTTTTTGGGCTCGTTTTCAGCTGCTACCGACACTATAGCGAGGGTGGAGGAGGTCGCCACCGGGAAACTGGCAGTGACAGGCATACTCGTTGACACCATTCTAGAGAATGCTTTCCCGTATGAAACGTGGGAAGAGAAGTTTGAGAAATATCAGCTCTTGTTCTAGAAGGGCAATTCTCCCAAAATTATATATCATCACACAGGAGAGACACGAGAGATTGCATGGTGGATTACTTTATGCGGAGGGATGGATGCAGATCCGGATACGTATGAAGTTACGCTTTGCAGAATGAGGTACTTGAACGACCTTTGCAGATTTCGGGAATTTGAATCCTGGCTGAAAACACCGACCCTCGACCTAAATCATCTCGCTCCCGAGGTTTTTCATGTCAACCGAATCTTTCGCAATGCGACATACGGCAGAAGTCTAATCTTCACTGAGAGGGGGTACATTGTAGGTATTGGGCCAAAGCCCGTTTTCCTAAATCAGATCGTCTCATGATTTTCCTTGGCCATTGTTCACTTACGGCACATTCTCTGATGAGCAATTACTAACTCCACCGGTACCTAGGGATTGGCTCCGGTGCAATGCCAAAAGGGTGACCTTGTCGCAATCCTCGCTGGTGGAAAAGTACCATACATCTTACGGCCCAAAGCCGCTTCGAAATCTCCAGGAGAGGACGGGAACCTGGGCCGATGCTATACCGTTGTCGGAGATGCATATATTCATGGCATCATGGATGGGGAAGCACTGAAGGAAGTTGAGCAAAGGGGCAGGAAGATGGAAGAAATCATACTCGTGTGACAGTAGCACCGAGACTGGCAGATCAATTATGCCCGAACTGCCATAATTAAAGTTTGAACACATATATAGAGGCGTCTGATAGGCTTCGATGACAGACAACTCGTCCCATTGCTGGTAAGATTTGTGGTCATCAGACACGCCTGGGAAAACAAGGCGTGCAGAATACAAGCCTGCTGCAAGCAGGAAAACAATATGCGAGACTTGATAGCAAGATTCTGACTTCAGAGAGATGTTTTTGGTTCGCTTTTGTATCATTTGCTCGAGAGCAGGTCCACAAACGAAGAAAGATATGGGGAAATCCAAGTTCAAAGATGGTAAACTCTACTTTTTGCAAAGTAATGAGCCAAAAATTGATAGCGGACGATTCAATCCCAGCTCTAGGGTTTGGTGGTCGGGGTTGGGCTGCGGTGCGAGACTAGCAGGAGGCCGAAGTTTCCTTCACCAGCCCGGATCTATCTTAAGCAAGGAGACTCTCCAGATTTACACAGAGCCTGCAGAGCGTTATCTATACTGCGATCAGAGCCAAAGACAAAACCATTGCTAGCTTCGGTCACAATGAACGGCAAGACCGCTGTTCATCTTTCCTTCAGCTCAAGTATGCCTAGTAGTATTCTCAAAATCGCTGGATTCGCTCTGTCTTCCTCTCTCTCTCTCTCTCTCTCTCTCTCCACTTCTTTGGCGAACGCTGATGGTGTTCATCTATTAAAAACATTGAAATCCCCTCTGGCGGAGAAATCTTTCTCTCCTCGGATTTTGCGGAAGTCCATCAGATATCCAGAATAGACAACTTGGCTTTTTTTTGGCCTTACTCCAACAAATCTTTACCCAGAGTGAACAGCTTTGAAAATAAAGTTACTCTTCTTTGACGGGGTGTAGTAAAAGTGGCGGCATACAATCCCCACCAAGATACTTACGCCACTGGTTATCTGCACCATCGGGTGCAAACCAATAACTTGATTGCGGCCAAGGTCCATCAACCCATCCTTGAGACGTATAAGATGATGAAATCGCATGTCCGCCGGCCTTGGTATGCTTTGGACCACGATTGATATTCTCAGCAAGTTGCTGGGCTGTCCAGTCGTTCGCAAACATGATTTGGTGAGGTATCGTCACTGCTTTCAGGCCATGCAGCAATGCAAAAGTCTCCAGCGTTGCTTCACTGGCGATCCACTGACCAGTTTCACGTTGTGCCGCGCTGATAAGCTGGAGGAGACGACGCGAGGAGCGCGTAATGCTTACAAAGGCAGCTCGACGAGGAGTTGCTAGCCCGTCAGCAAAGCCATGAATCATCGATTCGTAGATCCAGTCAGTTCCGATAGGATCTATGGCTGGAAATAAACCAACAACATCGGCGTCTTCGTGAATGCCCCAATCTTTCTCTGACCGAGGAGGTGGCTTGGGGCCCTTAGGCATGAAGTCTGTCGTCACAATAGGACCCCAGACACCCGAGTCGCCAATTTCATCGTCGACAGCCTTAGTGAAAGCATCGTAGGATCCATGCAGTTCCGGAATGTAAAAGCGGCCGTTACGCTCCCAGAGGTTGCGCCGTGGTTGTGACTCAGCGAATGCAACGGCATTTTGCAGGCTATCGTAAATATGGCCAGTGAAACGTAGGTCCATTTCCAGCTGCCAAAAATGGGTGAAGTGTGGAAATTGGTGCGAGAAGATTTGAAGTGCCTGATACATCTGATTTTGCGCGCGATACTCCTCGACTTTTGGGTACCACTTCTCCACCGTCCTTTCGTTCCACAACACGGCCATATCTCGAAACTCTTCCGGGACGTATTCTTCGAGTGCCTGTCTATAAGCCGCCTGATCTTCCTCAAGCTCTGTTGTGTTGTCCTTTACATTCACCATAAGGAAGACTTCGTAGTGACCGCCCGAATGCAGGGCAGTTTCTGTGATTAGAGCTCGGAGCCAAGCTCGTCGGGCATCGTTGTACTCGTAGTTGTCCCATGTTCTGAGGACGACCGCTGTGCGTCCTCCTTTCTGCCATGTTTGGAGATCCGTCTGGGCGGGGGATGGTGGTTGGCGCCACAAATCGTAATTACGTGTGCTGTCAGTGTTTATCTCGTCGAGGTAGAGATGTTGATTGTCTGCAGCACAACGCTTCTGGACGTTTCCTGTTATGGTCAGCTAAATAACAAGCACGAGCTCTAAATGCTCACCCCATTGCACTGCATTCCAGTTATAATCTTTAGTCGACGACATGCGATACACATCAAGTCGCGATTTGGCTTTTAGGCATCTATCCGGATTTCCCAAAACCTTTGCATCGCCTACCGAAGGCAGCTGTGCCTCTTTGGTGTTGCAATCATCATAGCGAAGATTTTCACGGTCTGAAGCATTCCATTCTGGCCATATACGACAGGCTTTGTGATGTATTATGTGACTCTCCGTACTGAAGCTAGCAGGTTCGTCATACCTTCCACGGTAGAATCGGGTAAAGGTAAAGACAAAGATTAATAAAATACAACCGATGACTATCCTCGGAGATATGAGTCTTTGGCGCATGGTTGAAAAAGAAAAATAGATGGATGAATCTTCAATTGAAGATCAGAGGGTTTGAATGTACATAGCGAAGCAGAATTCAGTAGAACTCCAGGAGGATATCACATGCAGTACGTCAGATTGCCCAGATTTGGCGCCGGTTCTCTGTGTTGCTTTTTCCTGCGGCCCAGCAGGTAACCATTGGTTCTCAGAATACTCGTGCGGTCAACCAGGGTTTAATTGGACGTAAAACAATCAACATACGGTCAGCCGTGTTGCGAAAGTCTCGATGCACAATTCGCCAAAGCTTTCCCTGCAAACTCATTTCACTTCTCACAATATGAACTTTTACTTGCGTCTAAAATGCATTTTCGAAGCGAGTACGATCATGTTATAAAAACCACTAAACGACGTGGACATCGATATGCGACATGGACATTTGGAAATAGCATACAAGTAGGCTGTGAGCAGCCACGCTCACTGCGAGGCTAACCAATTTCGTGACCGACGCTCGGGCGGTTCTAAGCGAGAAACTTTTGGGAACAAATTCTATTCCTATACTTAATTGGACTTTGGAGTTGCTAAAACTTGGAATAGAGGTTCTTTGGGGTGCTTTATATTCCATGCTTGATTTGGAAAGCATTTTAATAGACGTAGCGGTTATTGTGGAGGTGCAAACGCAGACAACCAAAATTTGGCGTACGTCGGTAACAAAAATTGGTTAGCCTCGCTGTACCTCCGTAACCGAATTCCCGCGCCAAAGCACGCTCTGCACCAAAACACGCTTGAACGCGTTTTACCAACCACTATAAGATACGCGATATTTATGCCAAAATACTTTGTATCGACAAGGCAGTGGCCGTAATTCAAAGAGGGGAGTTTATATATTACGAAAATATAGCTAATTATTATAATTACTCATGTAATGCAGTCTCTCGATAAATTAAAGACTTTATTAAGTTAAAGAAGAATATTAATTTATTTTAATATTAATATCTTATTATTAAGTAAGAGAAAATATTAATTTATTAAATTAATATTTTTATCGATCGGGAAATATTTTTTATTAATTATATTATTAAGAATCTTATATAAGAATTTAAGAAAAAAAAAATTAATAAAAATTAAATAAAATAATTTATTAAGTATTATAGAATTAGATTAAAAAATTTATATTTTTATAATATTAATAATTTATATATTAATGTCGAGTATACTTTTATATTTTAATTATTCTTTAATATTATTAATTAATTTTTTATTATTATTTTATATATATATTATTTAAAATATATATTAATTTATTTAATTTATTTAATTTATTATAATAATTAAAAAATATTAAATTATAGCCAAAAATATATATAATTTTAATAAAAAGGAATTTTTAATAAAATTTGATTAATCTTTAAAGAAAATTATAATAAGAAAAATTCTTAAATTAAAATAAATTATTAAAATAAAATAAAATAAAAGCCGGAAATTTATTTTAATTTTAGTTTATATTTTAATAATCGGGAAATAAATATTATTATTTTTTATTTATAAGAATAAATCGAGCGATTTAATAAATACTTAAATAAATAATATTATAATTAATTCTAAGATATATTTTATAACTTTAAGTAATAAATAATTAAATAATATAATTAAATTAATATAATTTAAATAAATCTTTAAATATTATATTAAATCTTTATATAAAACTTAAAAACGTCTTTTTATTATTAATAAATATTTAAGTTATATTAATATAAAGTTTATTAACTAAATTAATATTTATAAAATTATTTTATTAATTTAATTTTTTTATATAACTTAATGTCTTTAATTATTTAATATTAAACTTTTTTAATTATTGTCGACTTATTATTTTATTAAATTAAATTATTTAATAAATAAATTATTAAAATATATTATTATATTAAAAAGTTTTTTTTAAGAAATATTTAAAAAGATATAAGATTAAACTTTTATAAAATAAAATATTAAGTATATTTTTTAAAAAATAAAAATATAATTAATTAATAAAAATTATATTATTAAAAAAATAACTTGTCCGATATTTTTAATATTATAAAAAATCTTTAAATTATAAACTTTAAAAATCTTAAAAATAATATATTAATTTTAAGCTATATATAAAAAAAAATTAATTATCGATAAAATTAAGATTTTTTTTATTATAATTCTTTATTTATTCTCTTATATTATTATCTTAAAATATAAAAATAAAAATTTATTTAAGATTATTATTTTTTAAAAAAAAAAAAATTAATAAAATATTTATTTAAACTTAATAAATTAGCCGAATAAGGATATAATTAATTATTACTTACCTGATTAAATTATAAAGACTAAAAAGTATTAATAATAATAAAAATAATTAAAATAATTAAAAAATAAACTAAATTCGATTATAAATAACTATAAGATTAAACGAGCTATAAATATCTTTAAAAGGAAATAAGAGACTCAGGAACGGGTAAAAAGAACAAAGGAAAGACGTATTAAAGCTACTAAAAAATAACTTATAAAGGAATTAGATATAATAAATAAAGTAATAAAAAAGTTATTAAAAGAAAAAGTTGTTTATATTAAAATCAAGGCTAAAATAATTACTTCGATCGTATTAAAATAATATAAGATATCTATATTAATAAAATCACGATATAAAGTACTTATAAAAATTATAATGGTGGAGTAATTATAAGAGTATATTAAAGGGGAAGTCGTAGCGGGAAATTCAAGCACGTGTATAATCAGGCTATCGTAATACTTTAGATAAAATTCTGAACTATATAATATTGAGATCTTAATTAATTCTATTTCTATTTTTAATTTTAAAACGAACGGACGTGTGGTTATTTAGTAATTAATTTTTGAAGTTGATGGTGTACTGCAAAATAAGCGTGCTTTGGTGCGGAGCGTGCTTTGGCGCGGGAATTCGGTTAATTGAAACTCCGAACGACAGGAGTTTCAGTGCACGGACGAGACAAGCGAGCGCTTATTCCACGACCGTGACCTACCCGTTGCCGAGTGAAGGATCTATATGATGTCAAGGCTCAGCTTTCGTCGATCAGTTCGTAAGCCGGGGTTAGACCGTCAAGGCGACTAGTGCCTCTGAAATGACACTATTATTGTAAGCTTAGGTACTGTACATAACCCCTAGCTCTTGGTGGCACTTCAGTGTGGCCAGTCCTGTCGTAGATCTATTCATACCACCTCTACGAAAACAAGTATGAAACTGAATGCATGCATGCTGGAGCACAGGCTTGTATCCGTGTTTCCTTCCATTCTCGAGGACAGAAGTCGATTTCACGCTCGTTCACCGGATAGGCAGTTGCAATGCAGTTGTTTGTCTAATAATAGTCGGGGAAAGCAAGTGTCCGGTTGACATTTTTATATGGGGAACCCCACCGAAAAAAGGTTTGGCCACTATCGCGCCTGCTGTAAAAAAAGCTTAAAAGTCACTAATTAAAGCCACACGACCAGTCTAAACTGTATTCTAACGTGATGCAAATGTTTATACACACACACTTCTACATAGATAATTATAAGCTCCTGAAGTGCAAAGGTAGTGGAGTTGATTGTTGCTCAAGGTTTCTGCGACCAAAAAGCGTTCATTTAAGTAGGGTTTCCTATTCTAAAACCTTACCTGGACACTTGCTTTCCTCGATTGTGAGCAACGCGAGCAGAGGAGGACGAACCGACTATTAGTCTATCGAGCCATATTTCTCATAAGTGCGTAGAATATTAGACTTGCAAGGTGATGAGTTCATGAGCTTAGAATATTATCATGTTTGCCATTGTCAATCGTCAAGGAATGTACACTATGATAGTTATCAATACATACAACTTCCAACAACTTTATCCTCCAACCACTCCTTAGTGGGCTCAAGTAGGCATCTCGTAGTAAGGAGTCTTCCGCTGCCAAGGCTCGGGCACATTGCCGTACATTTCTCCCGGTTTTCCCTCAGTAGCAGCACCACCATGACTAGGCATCTCATAGAATGCATTATTCCCCTCCCCAGACCCAGGTACCTTGCCGTGCATCTGGCTCTCAGTAACAGGACCACCCTGATGTGTGGCTCGTTTTTGGTTATGCCGGCGAAATATCAGGTAGCCAAGGCCAATTAAGAATAGGGCAACCAGCGCAGCTCCTATGCCGATCCCAGCTTTCGCACCACCAGTGAGGTTGGCGCCTTTGTGAGCCTCTGCCGTTCCTGTCGCAGTTCCTGACGAAGTTCCTGACGTAACACCCGACTGGCTTGTTGTCTGCGGCGGTATCAATCCCGACGTTGTCGTTGGCGTAATTGAGGAGGTTGTTGTCCAGGCTGGATCGGTGCTCGCTCTTGCGATAGCAATTCCATAAGCGTAGACGACATCTCCCGAGGTCGCCGTCGTGACTACGCTGCCCACTACAGTGCTGGCCCCAAAATATGTACTTGAAATTGTCAGGGTGGTTTGAGAAGCGAGAGTTGTGTAACAGGCGTAGATCTCATTCAGTTCACCAGTTACGCGGGCATTGGCACATGTGTATGAGCTGTTGGCAACCACAAACACATTAGCAACGCCAGATTTATATCACTATAGTAAGTGATGATGTGATGATGAATCACTAACCTGGGGCAGCATGTCGCTACTGTTGATCCAACGACACCATTCGTCGTCGAGGGAAGTACCGTGCAGGCATAGTCGTATCCAGATGGACAGATTCCAGGTGAATAGAAGTAGTCTGGTTCGCGGTTAAAGTTAGAGAGCGTACAGCCAGTGTTTTGTGCGAGCGCGAGCCAATTTGCACCGGCATTTACTGCGTTATAAATACTCGTGCAGGTCGGTACGGATGGTGTAAAGATTGTAGTGAGCGGGCCAAGGTTAGTACTTGTAACAGAGGACATTGGGCTTGTTGGCAGGCGATGTTGAGCTCGTCTGTCTAGTCTTTTTTCTTGGCAGGGGTGACAGGATAATAAGGGAACACCAAGTCTTATAAGAAAACACGGAAGTCAGCTTAGCAAAGGTTATTGGGGGTTGCAACAATGTCCCTGTTACATTTAACGCTAGGACCCCGAATCGGACTAGGAACCAACATGTTGAACGCATTCCCATAGCCTTCGCTGACCAATTAAACGAGGGGAGAGATAAGCGCTAAAACCAACTTGTAAAGAATTGGATGAATAGGATCGGGAGAGGCATCGCTTCAACTCCCTACATATGGCATTTCTAGCACATGGGCCCATGTTTAGCTCGAGGGAATTGGAGAGGTTCGTCGAAGTGAAGACTGACCTTCTTCATCAGGCTTGGCGGGGTTCTGTACGAAGTCACTTACAGTAAAGTCAGTGGAGTCGACGCAGATCCTACTCCAGGGGTCCAACACTTTTGTGAGGGCTGGCACAGGCACAGGCACAGGATCTACCGCACCGCTACGAAGGCCCCGGTCATATGTCTAGGTAAGACTGTTTACAGTGCCTCAAGCCCTGTAATGCCCTGTACTTCTAAAATCGAACATGGCTGCTGGGGCTGCACTGCCACTGCTGCAGCCTAACGAGGTAAGAAGCTCCCTGGAAGCAACCCAAATTCCGCCCGACTACGCCACGGCGTAATACTCGCTAAGCCCGCCTGTAAAGCGCTGCAAACGCCTGAAACCAGTGGCGGCTGTTTTGTGACGCCTGCCGTTACAGTTATCCGTTAAGCTGCCACCAGGAACGCACCTCGCTTACTTGAAGGAACATCAAAAGTCTCGCATTTCAACCCCGGATTACGAAGTTAAAACCATATATGACCTAAGGCAAACTTGAGAAGCGTATAGTTCAAATGACTATTAATCATTGTACAATAGTGCCCCCAGCGAAACGTACTATTGGGTGAAGTATCCAGGAGAGATATAGAGGGGAAAGTTGTAAGCGAGTGTGACGGCGGGATCACTGCAAAGGTCGAAGAAGCACAGAGTTCAGTATAATCCAGTTATATTTGAAAATACTAAGCTGAAGCTTAAGGACAAGAGGGGAATCTCGACCTAAATACTCCTTTCGCCAGCTTAGCTAGTTTTATATTAAGACATTAAGTGTCTTGGAGCACGGCAGATCCTGTAATAGCGTTAGTCGTTATATTATCCTTTCCTTAAAGAAAATCTAAATATCTTTATTTAGATTATATCCTGACGCCGGAAATCCATAAATCATTATTTTTTAAAGTATCTAAATATACTTGATCTTAAGACGACTCTTTATTATAATAATTTAATTAATAACTTAATCCGATTAATTTTTTATATTTATCGTATATATAATCTTTATACTTTAATCTAATAATATTTTAATATATATAATAAATAATTTAGTTATTTTTAAAACTATAATAATTATTTTAAAATCTAAAATAAATAATAAAATTAATTAAAATATTAAAATTATATTTATAGTTTTTTTTTTATTCTTTATAGTAGACTTCTTTATAATTAAAATAATAAATTTATTAAATCTTTATTTAAACTATTAAATTTTCTTCTTTATTAATATTAATTTTTTTTTAAAGTAATAATCTTTTAATATTCTTAATTATATTTTTTTTTATTCTTATTATAATTTTTTTTAATAATAATAAATTAAATAATCTTTAAATAAAAATTATTATAAAAAATATATTTAAAGTAATTAATATTTTTAATATTAAATTTAATTTTTTTTAATAAACTAAATAATTTATAATAATTTAATTAATATTATTAAAATATTTTTTTTTAATAATAATAATAATTTTTTTTTAAATAAATATTTTATTTTAATATTTTTTATAAAGACTAATAAATATAATAATTTTAATTATAAATATAATTAATTTCTTATTAGCTAAAAAGAATTTTTTATTATTTTTATTATTAAAAATTATATTTTTATTATATTTAATAATAATTTTTTTTATTATTTTAATTAATAATTATAATTTTATTATTATTATTAAATAATTTAAATTTATTTTTAAGATTATTAAAAATATAGTTTTTATTGTCTTTAATATTATTATTATACTCGGGAGTTATAATAATTAATTCTTTTTTATCGTTATTATTATTTTTAGTTTTTTTAATTATAATCTCGTTAATTATTATTTTAAGGATTTTATTATATTAAACTTAATATATTTATTATTTTTAAATTATTTTCTTTATAACTTTATTATTTAAATAATTAATTATATATATTTTTTTATTAATTATTTTTATTATAAAGATTAAATAATTAAAATTATTTAATTTAATTAAAATATTAATTATTCTTTAATAAATTTTATTATATAATATCTTAAGTCTTTTATTATATTTTAAATATTTAATTTTTTTTTTAAAGATTTTAAGATAAATTAAATTTAAAGTTAATTATTATAAATTAATATTATTTTTATTTTTAAAAAAATAAAAATAAACAATAAATAATAAAAATTAAATCTTAAATAAAAATTTATAACTTTAAGTAAATAATTATTATTAATTTATCTTTAAGAATATATAAGTCGAGATATAAAATAAAAACTTTAAAAAAATATTAAATAAATTTTTTTTTAATAAATATAATTATATAATAAAAAATAAAAAAAATAATATTAAAATTTTTAATAAAATCTTTAAAATATTTATTAATTTTATCTTTACTTTTATTAATAAAAGTTTAAGTATTATAATTTATTATTATTTTTATAATCTTTATTAAAATTATTTTCTTAAATATAATAAATTTAAATATTAAGTTTAATTAATAATCTAGTTTTATCGGGATTTTATTTATAATAATATTTAAGTTTAAAAATAATATTCTTAAAGTTAAAGATAAAATATTATTAATCATTAAGATTTTATTCTCTTTACTCGACTTTATAATATAATTTATTAAAAAATAATCAAGAAGATAATATTTTTTTAATTTTTTATTTTAATTTATTATTAATTTTTTTTTATTCTTGATTTAGGATTAACTTAATTAAATAATAAATCCCTTAAGTTTTTATATAATTTATTTATATAAAAAATCGATTAAATTTTATAAAATATCGATAATTTTAAATAATATAAATATTTTTTTATTTTTTGGATTAAGAATAATTTAATTAAAGAATAATTAAGTTTATTTAATAATTGATTTATTTTTTATATTTTTTTAATTATATAAATATAATCCTTTAAACTAAAGTTAAATTTTTATTATTTTTTATTAATTTATTTAATTTAATATTTTTAAGTTTATTTTATATATATTTTAATATATATTATAATATTATTAATTTTATTTATTTATTATTATATTTCTTATTTATTTAATTTTTTTTTAATGTCCGGAACTCATTAATTATTATTGTTTAATTAAAGTTTAAGTAAGACTTATAATTATAATTAATTATTAAAAGAAATAAACTTATTAATTCATGAAAGTAAATAATTCCGGCAATATTTAATATAAATAAAAAATTAATTTAATTATCTTAAAAGTAATTAATAAATAATTTTAAGTAAGTATTAATAATCTAATTAATTATTTTGATTTATTCGTTAATTTAAATATATTTTATTATCGAGAGCTTTAATTTTATTTTTATTAACTTTAATAATTTATTTATAAAGTCGGAAATAAACTAAAATTCTTAATTATTAATAATCATTAAAGAATAATTTTAAAATCTTTAAATATATTAATAATATAAAAATATTATTATTTTAATAATTATATTTTTATTTATAAAGAGACTAATATATTATTTAAATAATTAATTTATTATAATAAAAATATTATTATAATTATTATTAATAAATTTAAAAAAATAAAAATCTATAAATAAATTATTTTATATATATAATAAAATAAATAAAAAATAAAATATATTTATAAAATTATTAATATATATAATAATTTATTATATAAATATTAATATTATTATTTAAATTTAATTATTAATAATAAAGTTTAATTAATTATTTTATTTTATTTTTTTCCGGATATATTATTATTATTATAATATAAATTTATTAAAAAATCCACGTTTTTAAATTATTATAATTATTAAGAATTATTAATTTCTTGTTATAAAATAATAATTTATTATTTAGTTTTTAAAAAAAAAAAAATTTTAAGTTTTTATTTATTCTTTATTTAATTTAAAATTAAAATAATTTATTTATAATATTTTCTTTATTATTTTTAGATTTTTAATATAAAACTTAATAAGATTCTTTTTTTTATTATTTTTTACTTTAATTAATATTAAAATTATCTTTAATAAAAGAATTATTTTAGTTTTTTTAATTTCTTTTATTATTTTTTAAGTCGATATAAATTTATTCTTTTATAATAAAATATTAATAATAATATTCTCTTTATTAAAATAATAAATAATTTAATAATAAAAATATAATAATAAGTCTATTTATTAAATTTATTATTTATTTAATAAAAAATTTATTTTAAAATATTTTAATATTTTATAATTAATAATAATTAAAAAATTTAATAAATTAATAAATTTTATTTATTATTCTTTAAATATTAAAATAATAATAAATATTTTTTATTATAAATCTTATAATAAATCTTTATTCCTTAAAAGACTTTTAAATAAAAAATAATAAAATATTATTTATTATTTTAAAAATATTTTTAAAAAATTATTCCGGCAATAATTAAGTTTAAGTAATTAATCTTAACTTTAGTTTTATAATTATACTAAAAATAAAAAAATAAAAAAATTAATATAAAGACTACTTTTAATTAACGAAAAATATTTATTTATTTTTTATTTAATTTTAACTTTAATGATTTTTTTTTTTATTAAATAATTAAAGAATCTAAAAATATATTTATATATTTAAATAAATTTCTAATAAAAATTATAAAATTTTAAAAATAATTAAAAAAAATTTTATTAAAGATATTTTTTAATTTTATATAATAATAATTTTAATAAAATTTATTTATATATTATAATCTAATATTATAAAGTCTAAAAATATTATTTTAATAATCTTAAATTTATATTTATAAATATTAATTTATAATTTTATTTCTTAAAGTTTATATAAAATTATTTTAATATATTATTAATATTTTTTTTTATTCTTAAAAAAAAAAATATATTATTAATATATATTAAA
>Ga0302221_10001198_pt1 | contig 16992 bp, 13 predicted proteins | sample II_Palsa_E2_1_FD_193517 | JGI IMG/M metagenome (GOLD analysis project Ga0302221, IMG submission 193517) | Peat permafrost microbial communities from Stordalen Mire near Abisko, Sweden - II_Palsa_E2_1 | ecosystem: Environmental > Terrestrial > Soil > Palsa > Peat permafrost | place: Sweden... | reverse complement strand
TAGGTTTTCCCTGGATCCAAGACGGAATATATCGCTCGAATGTTTCTCGAATAATACTCTTCTCTAAGGCAAAGACAAGAGCTGAATAATATATTTATAAGGGCGCTTGTTTGATTATTGATTGGTTAGATATAGTAAACCGCGATCTATCTTTTATAAATATATGCAAATCAGGACTTTTATTATACTTCTTTAATTAGGATAATCCGATAATAATAAGATTATATAAAAACTATACTTAAAGATTTTCGAGCTTTTGAATTATAACTATGCCTTCTGATATACTTTTTAATAGGCTTAGCGCCTTAAGCCAATACAAGAAGTATTAGTGAAAAAAACTATAAATTAAGTCATTAGCCTTGAGGTCCTTGATTATATCTTTTCTGGTTTAATATTCTAGTAGATGATTAACTTAGTAAAGACAAGAGTATTATATAGTGGCGAAGGGATCTGGAAACGACAGCTTGACTTGGTCGATAGAGATTCCCGGAGCATATAGTCTGTAGATATCATGTCGAAGTGTGTTTGACATAGCTAGCACTGACCGTGAGAAGATAGTATAATGTATATTATCTATGCCTAAAGGAAAGATCTCCTTGGATGCCTTCTTCATTAAGAAATCCTTTGCTGACTGGTGGAAGAAAGAGATAGTGTCTTCGCGAAAGGATAGAAAAGAGCCACAAAGTCCTATAATAGATGTCAAAGACTTATAGTCACTGGCAATATCGACGCGCGTCTCGATAAAAGAGGTGGTTTCCATGAGAGTAATTGGTCGATATACCGTTGATGCAATAGCCAGAATCTGCTTACAGAGATCTGCATCGTCTGATTCGCAAATTTAGTTTAACATCCGCTGGTAAAGCAAGTCAAGGCCGGGAGGAAATTCCTTCAACTTCGCCAAAGTCTTCCATCGTGGCACATCCTTCAAATTTTCGCACACCAAAGCGACCCAAAGGAAAGTATTATCTGCATTTGATACTAGATACTGTAGGACGGCGTCGCGGGTTCTATCGTCGTAGTCCTTTCCGTCCGCCAGCTGACGTGTCTTGTACTTAATATAGGTACGAACAGCCGCGGAAACAGACTTCGGGTTCAGCTCGAGGCACAGTCTTATCTTGTATCCAGCCCGCTCTAGTCGTTCTTCGATGTCCGGCCAGTTACGGCTAGAGATCACCCACTTAGCACGAGGAGATATAGACGACTTCTGGACGATAAAGTCCAATAATTTTGACCGGGCTACTACGCATTCGTCGAGCGTATCGATGATCAAGAAAGTGCTTCTTAAGCTCGGGTCTTGCAAGATGCTTGTAAAGATCTCGGACATCGCAATCCAAGCATTCGTATCCTCGAAGAGGGATTTACCAGCGTGATCGTGCTTCTTCTGAATGTGCGAGATGAGCGATGGCTGTTGATTGATAAGCAAGTATAGCAGCCCTCGAAGGATAGCCGTGGCGTGGTTGATTCGCGAGTCCGTAGCCTGGCAAAAGAAATAGGAAAGTATATCTGTCTTCGACATTGATTTCTCCAGCTCGTTAATGATGCCACAGAGCAGTATTGTCTTGCCCTTGCCGGGATCACCCTTAATCCATAGCAGTCGGCTTTGCTGGTCGTCACGCCACCGTTGAAAGTCGGAGGTTTTTAGGACCCAGTGATATGACCCCTCTAGCAAGCCACCCTTGGTGTCCTCAATACGCGTCTTGTCATCGCGGGGATCGCTGAGGCGTAAGTCTTGGAGGCACTTGTTGAACTTGTCGATTTCCTCTTCGAGCCGTTTGAATGTATTCGCCATCCCTTCGCCATAACGGAGGGGCATTTGGACGTCAAAAATGCCGAGTAGAGCGTACGCCTTGTCTTCTTCGACTTGTGTCTGGCGGGGTTGAATCCATGAAAATCGCTCTTTATCGTTAAACTGCGATAAATAGGCTCCTTAAAGTGCCGGCTTAGGAATGCCTGTGATCTCGTGAATTTGCTGCTCTAGAGAACTCTTACTATCAATCCGCTTGCATTCCCGACAGAAGAATTCAACTGATCTCGGAGCAATAAGCTCTTGGAGGGTCCAGCCTCGAGTGAACCATCTTGATTTCCGAAATGCCGATTCCCAGGCCAGTCCATCAGTTTTGACGGCAGTTCTGGACACATCTGGCAGGTAGACATAGTATTTAGTCGACATGCGGTACCAGCGAAACATAGAGTTGATAGCTTCTGCAAGCTCAGCGGCGTTCGATTTGTCGATACAGCAGGTGTCTACCCAAAAGTATTGCAAGCCATCACGCTTAGCCTGCTCTGCGCAGAAATGTATCTTCTTATAACCATCCTTCTTTGTGCCGGTTCCATTCTGCAGATCTTTAAAGGTGACCTCCTCCTCTTCCCATGTGTGCGAAAGAATAGTATACTCGGGTATGGCGCTCTTGAAGAACTCGGCCAAGCTAAAATCACCATCGCCGTTATAGTATAGCAGACGCATTATTCGACTAGGTTCGAGGATCTCAGGAAGAACGATTCTTGGTAGTTGTTGAGCCGTCAAAAGAGCATAGATGTGGGGTGAGGTGAAGGTTAAAGACGTCGTGTCGAGGTTGGCGCACTCAGCTGAGCGGCAGCCTCGCGGTAATGACACCGTCAAGCATCACCGCGGAAGACCTGCCAATTGAGAGTTGAGGCTAAGGAGAATATAGCGAGTCTGGGCGTGAACATAGCAAATCTTATCTTGGCTAATGTACATAACTCAGCACTAAAACATGTAGCCCCCCTATCGCACCGGCGTAACTCCCGGACTACATTCTTTTCTTCTCTAAGTATCTTTAAAATTTGGAGCCATATTGTTTCGTAATAAGACCTTTCCTTAAGTGCTCCGAATTTTGAAAAGACTTTAAAAGTCGCGATTAAACAAGGGGGAATAGCGGAACCGGCGATTAGTGGCGTGAGTAAAACGATCGACAGTATAATTAATCATATTCCTTTTCCTGTTACTAAGTGGTCTCCCTTAGGGAGAAATAGTTAAAGAAAGTAATATATTAATAACAACTTTATAGACTTACTAAGAAAAAGTTTGTGATTCCAAAACTATAGATTTGTCTCGTTACAGGGTGCGTCTCGGTACGCAGGGATAGACGTTAGTAGTATGCTTAAGAATGTTCAAGATTTGCCTTCGAAAGAAGCTGAAGGCTTAAAGAGAAGGTTCTTTGATAAGAAAGAGAGCGCCGGGCCTTCGGCCTTTGCTTTTTCTGGTCCGTGTTTAGTAATATCTTATGTAATCTTATGTAATCTTGTGGCTTGTGGCTTGCCTTGTCGTGCCTAAAACTTTGTCGATTTCATTAACCTTGTACTTATTAGTTGTAGATTTTGATTAAAAATTCCTCGATTTCGAAGGCTTCGCGTAAGCCGCAAGCTAGTACCCACGCTGTTTACAATTTTCGTGCCTGGACCAGCCCTAGGCATTGATGTCATTACTAAACTAGATGTGGCGCACAAGTACCTCCAGCCACTGTAGCCTCTATGCCTAAGGCTTCAAAAATAAAATTATAGCGTAAATATTATTGGACGTGCGGGGCTATTTTGCACTAACCAAAAATTGTCAGTCGAGGTACTAGTCTGTGTGTTAACCTTATCTAAATCTGGCAGCCTCAAGGCTAATGATGATTTCTTGTAAAGGGATAAGGCTATAGAGCTCGGATAAGATCCTTTTATAAAGTATTAGAATAGTATAAGCTTAATAGTAGAGCTGTGATAAAGGAACTTTGTTATGCTATAAAAGGAGACTCTTTATAAATCAGGCGTGAAGTCGACGACGAGAATAAAATTTTCTAGGTGGGAGGGGTTTAAGGTGTCTGGGATTGGGTACGGAATATAACTTATAAAAAATTATTAGAGATATTAAAGTGTGCACAGATTTTAAGATGCTTTAAGTTAAAGTACCTATTATTTTTTTCGGCACACTAGTTTTTTCGGCACGCAGGGATGCACGTTACTGCTACTGATGTAATCATAGGTGCAATTGAACGCTCAAGCTCCGTCCTTTGCTCTTTCTGCAGGAACATCACAATCGATCGAATAGATATAGATACTGAGCGTCTAGCACAACGCGGATCGGAACCATTGGACCTATCGCAACGGTTAACGGTAGACACAATTAACAACATTAGGCACAACATTGAGCGCCTGCGTAAAGAGGCAGAGGCCATGCACACCCAGGCACTGGAACAGGACGAGAACGTGCTTGGCATGAAAGAACCACTAGGTTATGACCATCAACCCAGTTATCCTGCGCTATTAGAGAGTGCAAAAAGTTGCGAGCTCTGCCGGTTGATCAGCGAAGTTGCAGAACGGGATGGAATCTTCCCCGAGTTTGATCCTAAGTTCGATATGAAACCTGATCAAATTGCTAGGAAAAATGCTTCGCAGCGGCTCAAATTGAGCGCATTCCAACCAAGGATGAGCGATGCATGTCACCAAGACTTCAACGGTGGTCTAGGCAGTGATAAGGGGAAAGGAGTACTTATCAGCGGGTGACATTTTGGTTTGACTTGGGCGGAGCGGCAGGAGTGATTAGTTTAGAGGAGATGAAGATTATGGTCGTAGGATATCAGGAGAGATTAATGGTTAAGCTGGTAGTGGTGCTCGAGCGGCTTTGGATTAACGGCCTAACTTCGCGTTGGTTGGGATTTGGCACTCCTTTTAGGACTATTAGTATATGTTAGGCGGAAGAGAGATAATCAAGAATATTTTAGGTATTGAAAATTACGTCGCAAGTCTATATAATACTATTCTAAATAATTATTAAGAAAAGTCTTCTTATAGCGTTTCCATGTCCTGTTCCTCTATTAGCGATGGAAAGAAGAGATATTTTGTATATGATATAATATATAGGTCATCGGGTTCAACCGCTAAGAAACCTTTGGAAAATACATTAATCCCGTTTTCACGTGCTCGGCTACCAAACCAGATCAATGACACTAAACTGTTTGTCGCGCGGTGAGCTGTACGCTATAAGACTGTTCCATGAAATGTCTCTGCGTGGTTCAGTCGATGTACATCCGATGCAAAAGCCGTTGTGAAAGTGCTTGCTGAACACAAACCAAACGAATTCAACTTAGAAATATCAAACATTCTAAACACTATTAAATATATGAAAAATTCAAGTTTGTACAGTACATTATTGCTGTGTGACTTGTACCCGTCATTCGAGAGGAGCACCTGCTATTCTCGAAGACTGACTTTGTAGACTGTCTATACGTGATTTTTGAAATGCTGCAAGTGTTCGAGGACCAGCCTCTCAGACTTATATACAGGGTAGCGACAGGAGAATTTCTCTTTCGGATCGACTCCTTTTAAGTAAATATGTTCGACGTGATCCTTTATTTTAGAAATATAGCAAAAATAATCTATTCGCTACTCGTAGCTCTTCGATTCGTCGCTAACGCAGATAGGGCACTAGGTCTTGGCGAGGACGAGAGGGAATGGCTCGAGATCCAGTGATTTCTCCTTTACGAGAGGTCGAGATAGGAGCGCGACTTTGAGTCGGTAATGTCGAGATATTTCGTGGCGGTAGCAGAGTGCTAGTATAAGACTAGCGGAGTGGATTTATCGCTTTACAATATTCTAGGGAGTAATATCTATAACACGGGTATATATAAGCTTGGCTAGCTACGCCTGTTTAAGGATCTAGTATTTTATTACCGGCTTAATATATTCCTTTTCTTGTTGCTTGCTGTTTTACTTCTTGATATTTTCTGTCGGGCGATAGTGGAAGTAGTTAGCTCGATATTTTTTAGAGATAATATTTTGACGACGGGTCCGGGTATTACCGATTTTTACGATAAAGTACCGAACTTCTACTTTAATCTTTGTCTTTTGGATCTTGTAAGCCTTAGTCTTTAGCTTCTTTCGCTATTACTCGAGGATAATGATTTCCGGATCCGGGAAAAGTATTATAAGAATATTGTCAGGTACGTCTACTAGTGCTCAAGGATTATATATAAGGCTTATATAAATAAGTATACGGAGGATATTATTTACGGAAAGTTATTCGAGAATAATAGATTAAACATTAAACGATATTCTTTTATTAATATAAGTCTTATTATATATTATCGAGTTCGGATTATATTTTATAATTTAATCTTAAACTATATCTATAATATTACTTAAAGAAAAGTCCTATTAATAAAGTAATATATTTTTATAATATTCTAAAAAATTTATAATTAATAATATTTATTATTTTATATCGAAAATAATAATAAATTAAGATTAATAAAAGACTTATTATATATTTAAAATAAATTAAATAATTCCGGACTTAAGAATAAATAAGTATTAGCGTTATAAAGATAATTATATTATTTATTATTTACTTATCTTAATAAAAGATTAAAGTCTTAAATATTTTTTATTTTTAGTTTAATAATATATATATAACCGGGCTTTATACTTTATATTTAAAGATTTACTTTATTATAGTTAAGCTTAATACTTTAAAAACTTTATTAATAATAACTAAAAAAACAAGATAAATAATTAAATATATAATTAAATTATTTACTTTAATAAAAAAAAATTATATTATAGTAATTTATTAATTTAGCTTTAAAATATATAAAGAAATAAAAAAAGAAAAAATTATTAATTTATAGTTTTAGTTTTTTATTAATTTTTTTATAATAAATTAATTTAATTTTTATAATAAATATATTTTACTTTTTGATTATAAGATTCCGTATAATTAAAAAACGAACGTCTTTATAATAAAGTATATTAAATTATTAATATTTTATTTAATCATTATTTATAATAATATTATTATTAAAATTATTATTATTATTCTTAAAGTTTAAATTAATAATAATATTATTATAATTATTATTATTATTAAAACTAAAGTCGACATTAATACTAGCTTTAGTATTATTAAAGTCTTTATCGTTTATATTATTAATATAAGTTTTATTATTATTAAAGCCGAGAGTTTATATTTTTTTTTTCTTTTTCTTTTTTGTGTCGATTAGCTCTATAAGCCAATATCTTATAGCGAAGAGGAGAAGTAAGATTAGTAAGAACTACACGCGGTATTACTCTATAAAGAAAGTAGAAGTGTCGCGTGCTTAGTGATAGTTGAGCAAGAGGTAGAGATTATCGATATCAAGAACAGGCTTTTTCCTGACCGTGATATTAAGCTTAAAGTCTTTGGTTAACGGACTATAGATATATTAATTTATATTAATAATTATACGTCAAGAAGATAATTATTAAATAGAACAGGGCCTTTATCGCAAGAGTTTCTTTAATATTATTAATATTTATAAAGTAGTTATTCTCCCGATTAAAGAATATTTTAAATTATAAATAATATTAATAGATTAAACTCTTCTTTTTTATTTAATTTATCTCGTAAATATAAATAAGGAATATTATTATAATTTTTTTAAAATAATTCCGGATTATTATATACTAGTCTAAATATTTAAATAAAAAAATATAAAATCTAGATTAAAAGTCAAGTTATTTCTTTACTTAAAATTCTTAATTAAATATTTATTTTCTTATTTATTAAACTTATCAATAATATTTTAAAGATTATTAATAATAATATCGATATAATTATATTTTATAATTATATTTTATAATTATATTTTATAATTATATTTTATAATTATATTTTATAATTATATTTTATAATTATATTTTATAATTATATTTTATAATTATATTTTATAATTATATTATTAAATTTATTAATTTAATTTTTATAATATTCGAGAAGATATTAGATCTTTAGTTTAGAACGACGACATATAATATTATTATTTAGGCGTACAAGATTCAATAGCGAGATTTAGGGTAGTCGTAGATTAACTATAGTATAGTTTCTTGCGACTATAGTAAAGGCAGGATTTATTTAGTCTTGGGGTAGGATAGTCTAGAGCAGGATATTGTCGATAGGGACACTGCGGATGCGGATAGGGAGAAGGATGTATATGAGCACGAACGATGGGCAGTGCTATAGTGACCGACGAGATGGGGAGCCAATCCCCCCCCCCGGAAATGGGGGGGACGGGTGGAAGCAGAAAGTCGACAATTGGGAACAGAGAAACAGAAAGGGTCGACTTTGGAGGAGGTCGAGCTTCCTTCGCTACGACGATTAGCCGGGGTGCGCCGAGCGAGCCGCAACACGTGATGAGTTTTCGGGGTCAAAGGCTGCTTAAAATAGCGGCTAGACCCCCTCAAATCCGGCAGCCTCAACACTAGAATCCTGTATAAAATTATAATCTTTATTTTATTATTTATTAAATTATTTTATAAATTTATTTTATTTAAATAAAAAATATATAATAAAGTTAATAAAAGTATTATAACTTTAAATATTATAAAAAAAAAATTTATAATATAATATTTATATTTAAATATTTTTTTTAAATTTTATTATAAAACTAGTTTTAAAATTTTATATATTATTTTTAATTAAAATAATTTATAAAAAGTTTTAATTATAAATTTATAATTTATTTATTTTATTAAAAAGATTTTATAAATTAAAAATTTATTTATATAAAATTTAATTTAAAAAAGAATAAAAAATTAAATATAATATTTTATAAATAAAAAAAATATTTAAATTAATTTTAATTATAATTATTTTTTTATTTATATTTTTTTTAATATAAATTTTTATTTATAAAAAAAATAAAAATAAATTTTTTATAAAATATAAAACTAAATTTATAGTTTATAAAAATCTTTAATAAAATTATTTTTAAAATATATATATAATAATTCTTATTATAAAGATATTTAAAGTATTTATAATTATTATAATTTATTTTAATTTTAATATTTATTAATTTAATATAATTAATATATTTTATAATACTTTTTTAAATAAAAATATATATATTAATATTTTAATATTTTTTAAGTTTTTAGTTTTTGTTTTAAGTTAATTTATACTTTTTATAATTTATTTAAATTATTTTTATTATAATATAATTTAATATATAAATATTTTTAAAACTTAAATTTTATTTTTATTTTTTTTTTATTTTTATTTATTTATAAATATTAAACTAATTTTTTTTTTATATTAACGATATTATAATCTTTTATTATTTATTAAATTAATTATATTATTAAAAATTTTATATTTAGTTTTTTAAAGTATTTAAAATATAAAAAATAAATAAACTAAAATAGTTTTTTAAAATTCGAGTAATTTATAATTAAAATATTTATAAAATATAATTATATTAAAATATTTATATTATAAAGATTTATAATTAATTTAAATATTTTAATTTATTAGTTTAATATTTAAAGACTTTAATAATAACTTTTTTATTTAATCTTTATATTAAAATTATTATAAAAAAAATCTTTTAATATTTTTAGTTTATTAATTCTTTAATATATTTAGTTTTAATTATATATTTTAATATTATATTTTATATAAAAATCTTAATTTAAAATTTTAAGAATTTTAGTTTATAATATTTAATAATCGATTATTATTATATTAATTATTTTAAAGATATTAAATATTTTATATTAGAATATAATAAAATTATTATTTTATTATTAATATTTAATATAATTAATAATCTCGAAGATTCTTTTAATAAATTTATTTTTATAATAATTAATAATATTATTTTTATTAATAATATTTAAATTTATAAAAATATTAAAAGAATAATATTTATATTATTTAATAAAATATTTAATTAATTAAGTTATTTATAATCGACTATTATTATTTTAATTATTAAAATTAAACTCTTTATTATAGTTTATTTAATTTTTTAAATTTTTTAATAATATTAATTTAAATATTAATTAAAACTTAATTACTTTATATAATAATCTTTAAATTATTAATTTCTTTATTAAAGATTTCTTTAAATTTATTATTAAGTTTAAATATATTAATATTTAATAATTTTAAATATAATAAAAAATTATAAATAAAAGTATTTAAATAAAATAAAAATTTATATTTAAAATAATTATTAATAGATTTATAAAATCTTTTATTAATTAAAAATATTATAATTTTATTAAAATAATTAAAATAATTAATATTAAAAATTATATTTTTATTAATTTAAAAGATTATAAAACTTTAGTTTTTAAACTTAAAAAAAATATAATATATTTTATAATCTTTTATAAAATTAAAATAATTTTTAAAAATAAATAATAATAAATAAAAGTCTTTTAAGTTTTTATTTCCGGTAAATATAAAATTATTATTAAAATTATATAAATATATAATTTTTTTTTAATTTTTTTTTAATTTTTTTTTATATTTTTTTTTATATTTTTCTTTAATATTATATATATATATATATAATTATAATTTTTTTTTATATTAAAACTTTTAAATATTTTATTGATTAAAGAATAAAAACAAAATTTATAAAAGTTATAAATTTATTAATATTTTATTTATTATTATTAATAATTCTAAATTATTTTTATTAATTATTATTATATAATTTAATATATTTTTATTATTATAATAAAATAATTAAATAATTTTATTATTAATTTATTTTTATTATTAATCTTTAAATAAATTCGATTTATATTTTTATTAAACTTTATAAATATAGTTTTAAATAATTTTTATCCTTTAAAACTTTATAGTTTTTTTATAATATTAATAAAGCTAAAACGACAGAATAATTTAATCTATAAATCTTTAATCTTTATAATACTTTTAGTTTAATATTTTAGTTATAATTAAATATTTTTAAAAAACGATAAACTTATATATTACTCAAAATACAAGATAGAGTAGGATTATTTACTCTGGAATAGTTTTAAGGTCTAAATCCTATTATTTATAGTAAAACCTAAGGAATTCTACTAGTTGGATATCACGTGTCCCTTTCTTTATTAGTATTAGCTATTCTGAATAGGGATTAGATTAATTCAGCTATATTTAAAGTCTTTGGACGGCCACTCACTTTACTCTTTAGACAACTTCATCAGGAATATAAAAACCTTCGTATTTCAAGCTTCACCACATGCTTGTTGAACTACTTTAACTGCAACTGTCAAACTGTCTAACTAGGGGCGAGCGCGAGTTCAGGGCGTGCTGACCGTTGTTTTTGGGCGTTTCCTGGGCGTTCTGATCCTCGTTTCTGGACGTTATCTTAAGTGTTTTGTTTCTGGATTCTCGTTCCTGGTGTTCGGGTCCTGGGCGTTGCTAGTCAGGGCGTTGCTAGTCAGGGCGTTGCTAGTCAGGGCGTTGCTAGTCAGGGCGTTGCTAGTCAGGGCGTTGCTAGTTAGGGCGTTGCTAGTCCTGGGCATTGCTGGTCCTGGTCGTTGCTAGTAGTGGTCCTGGAGGTTTTGGACTGACGCGTCTCCTGCGAGTTGTGGCTGGCTGGGTATTTTGAGGGGTGTTTCGTAGGAGGGTCTGTGCGGGAGGTGAGGATATACTTTTAAGCGAGGGTGACAGCAGGAATAAGTAGCTATAATGGTCGTGCGTTTTGCGCAAAGAGAAGCGAGCGCGAGCAGGGTCGCGAAATGGCATACAAGAAAGTCCAGGTTTTAACAAAAATATTAAAAAATCGGGCCCTTTAATAATGGGGGGAAAGGGCTCAAGACTGGTCCTATATATTATATTGATCTTATTCTAGCTTGATATATATTATTAATATAAAGGATATCCCCCTATCTATAAAGAAGAGTTGATCCTTTTATCCCTGCAAGTATTTCCTCTTTGGATCAGAGTTGACGCTTTGGGATAGCCTGACAAGGGTATAACAGGGATTAAGGGCCTTCTCTTCTTTTGTATCCATCAAGACAGCCCTTTTATATGCAAGAATACCAGTCCTTAATTTTTCCCTAACACCCAGACAGAAGACAGTCCTCTTTGTACAATTACTTTTACCGCAAATCGTTATCAACTTCCATCCGCCGTCACTCACCCGTCCATTATCACAATCTCATCCACAGTCATGCGCCAAAACTCAACCAACCCCCTTCAAGTCCATCCTCCTTATTCCCAATCCTCAACCCCAACCCTCACACCCCAATAAAATCACAGCAAGTTAATTCCTCGGCTCCAACTCCAACAAAGCCGCCCTGATAGACCATCTCCAAAGTGCCACAGATGGCTCCGCTTTGGTGCAAAGGTCTTGTCTCTCCTACAACTGAAGAGGGGGTATAGCTCGGTTGTAAATCATTCAACTATGATGGTTTCCTCATGTAATTCTGAGTGTGCTTATATACATTGCCGCTTTAGCTCCTCTTGCCTTTATACTTTTATCGTAAACCGCTGTTACTTACCCACCCGTTGTCACTTACCGTTCGTTGTCACTCTCATCCGCGGTCATGCGCCAAAACTCGCTCAATTCCCTTCAAGTCCATCCTCCTCAATCCTCAAGCCAAACCCTAACCCTCGCACACCCAGAAATATTCCTCAGCTCCAAATACAACAAAGCCGGTATAGCTCGGTAGCAACCCATACTTTCCAAGTTCTCCCATCTGCCTCCAACTGATGGTTTCCTAGTCATGTTTGGTATGCTTATATACATCCCCCGCTTAAGCCCCTCCTGCCTTTATACTTTTATCGCAAATCGTTGTCACTTACCCGTCTGTTGTCACTTACCCGTCTGTTGTCGCTTACCCGTCCGTTATCACTCTCATCCGCGGTCATGCACTAAAACTCGCTCAACCCACCTTCAAGAAGTTTATTCCCAAGCCTACCCCTCATCCCTCATACACCCTCGAAATCACTACAGCCTGGTGCAGCGAGTCAGTTCCTCGGCTCCAAATCCAACAAAGCCTATGAAGTCCATTCGATGTCGTTCGACTGTGATGGTTCCCCCATGTCATGCTTGGGTGTGCTTATATACATTCGCCGCTTTAGCCGATTCACCTTTTTGGACTAAGCGCTTAGACAAAGATAAGGCTGTAAGAGTTAGCTTTGCCAGATTAGGCTTAGAGATAAAGGTATGGTACTATACATACTAGCTAAGTTAGCGTTGCACTGCTCGAATAGCTATATAAACCTGCCTCCTCCCTTGAAAGTAGAAGTAAAGTTTTGGGCTTGGTATGTTTTGTATGATAGGGGTTGGTGGTTTTGGAAGGTAAGGCTTAGGTACTCCACACGGCCACGGATGCCGCTTTGCTTGTATAGAATCTCGGAGCAATCTGTTACTTTTTGAGAACATTTGTTTGGAAGACCGAGTTCTGAGGCTCCTTTTCACGGGTATACTAGGGATGACAGAATAAATGACAAGAGAAGAGCAATTAATACCCAATAAACCCACCACGTAAATAAAAGCAGGAAATGCGAAAGCACTGCTTGTAAGCCGCCATGTCAAAGACCTACCACTTCATCTATCCCAATCCCCTCACCTCGACACCCTCCCATATACCCGTTGCACTCCATAAACCAAGTGACATGCACCCACATTCTCATTCGTACCTAAATAGAGGTACAGGACGGGAGTGGCACAACAAGCTTTCCTAGCCCCACTACACCACTACACCACTACACCCTTGGCATTCAACCGTCTCTTGGCGCCGGGCCACTTGGCATGCGATCTTAAACTGCACTGTACCTGAAGAACCTCACATCACATCTATACATATCGCGAAAGTGGATTGAATGGAACTGCATTGTAGTTGTGCAAATCGAGTATTCATTCGGAACGTATTTCTACCCCTCTGCAGTGCAACGCAACGCAAGCTAAACCCGCAAATGTATCCTCCCTTCCTCCCTACAACCCTGCGTCGAATCGAATCTCGATCGAAGATTGATGTTCGATGATTGTTGATTGAGGGAAAGAGAGAGTGTGGTATAGTGTGATGTGGTATGGACGCTTAGCAGCACTGCTCTCCACAGCCGCAGCCGCAGCACTCGCAGCCTGCCTCCTCACCACCGCGGAGTCCGACCTCGTCGCCGGTTGTCATGGCTGGAGCTGGCTTCTACCACACGAATTGCGATTAGCATGCATTTTATGGGGGAGGAGAGGGGGGAAGGGGAGGGAAGGGGATGTACGGGTTGTTGAGAGGCGATGGTCTCGGTGGCGGCGGTCATGGGCTCAGGGGCCTGGATCTGTTGCTCGACGACGGAAGGCATCTTTTGAATCGATCGCTGTTAGCTTCTATCCTGCTTTTCTCTTCCTTCTCGCAATTGAAATACCTTGATTGATTGATTTGTGTTTGTTTGTTTTGGACTTCGTTGATGTGTGTGTGTGAGAGAGTGTTGTTGTGATGAAGAGGAAGAAAGAATCAAGGTGTGTGTTGTCAGGCGGGAGATTTGAAGGTGAAGTGGGGAAGGAAGAGCTTTGGGCTTGAGCTTGTTTCGGGTTGAGTTAAGCTGAGCTGAGCTTATCGCAGCAGGGCAGGTGAGGTGGACACCGCTTTTCTGCATGCACAACGCTGATTTGCTTCGAGGTATGCACAATTATGCACAATTATGCGAATGGGTGGAATTGGCCAATTGGATGGCTGGGAAACGCCTCGTGACTTCGCCTAGGTTTATGGATTGGAAGTGGAGGAAGCCACGATGCATGGAGTGGCTAGCTGGCCAGGTAGTATCACTGAGATTAGATCGAGATAGAGGTCAACCTTTCTCTGGAAGATTCGAGATGCAATGTTCTCAGTCTTTTGGAAAAGATTGAGGAGAAAATTTTGAAACACATTTGCTGAGCTTCTGTAAACGGGAAAGTTCATGTTTCACGATGCATCTCGGCTTAGCCAGGCACCAGAGGTGGTCATGCAGCAGAAAATCCCTCACCTCCCTGTTGTGATATCCATGAATTTTGCTTAGCATGCGCCGCAGTCCTACACAGATCCATCTATTTCGAAAGTCAAATTTGATTTCTGGGAAATTTCCGAACCAGTACATGGGATTTTTTACAAGCATTCAATCTTCTGGCACAGACTTACAAGATTACACTGTACCCTGACTTTTCTAGTAACCGCTTCCCTGCTCACGAGTCGGCCTTATTTCGAGAATATATAACATCATGAGAAGGATGCTCAATTCCATCGTGTTCGACGCCCTTTCACTTAGTTATGCAAATTCTCAGTTTCGTCCATTTTCAAGTCAGACCTTGCACAATATAACATTCTTCAACTTTCCCCGCCTAGCAGCACTTCTCGACGTTCCCATGACTTCCTCACACCGGAAATCCAAAGAAACTCCACCATGCTATAATGTTCTTACCATGCATATTATCCAACCTTTGTACTAGAATTGTATCCCACGATTTCAGACCCTTTTGGGCTATATAGGCTTCTACTGATGCTCTGAGGTACCGCCCCTATGCGACCACTCGTTGTAGCTGCAACCCAGATTCATTGACTTTTTGGACCTTTCCGCGCCAAAATAGATATGTGTAACTGTTTGGCTGTGCAAATTTTGAATTTGATTATTTTTGTTTTCCCTTGAAAAAGAGGACTCAACACCCCACTGAACCTTTCAACCGATCAACCACCAAACCTATATTCTCCCCCTTCCTCCCCATCTCTCCTCCTCAACACTAAGATCCCCATCACGGAACTCTTCACAAATCAAGCAACAGTATAGCCCGCCATCCATGCATCTAGTCCTCTTTCTCAGGGCCTCACCTCAGCTCATTACAGTATCACAAGACACCCACCCTTTTATACCTTCAGTGGACAACAATTCTCCAGCTCGAAACCCCAATTCGCACCATAAACGAGGCCACGACCCAGCTTACGGACTAGAATCCCCACTAAAAAAAAATTAATCGAAAAATCGGACACTCGTGTAGAAGCAACGGGCGACATTCTCCCAGAGTTCCAGCACCACTACACCACTACACCGCTACACCGCTACACCGCTACACCAGCTGGTAGACCAGCAGCTACTTCTATCCCTTCGCCGTGGTCTGTTCGGGCCACGTAGACATTCCTGACTTAGTTCCATAATGTCTGTTACGCCTCTTACGGTATTCGATGGTGCCTAACTAGAGGCAAGAGCGAGTTCAGGGCGTGCGGTCCGCAAGAGTGGTACTACAAGCCATGCTACAGGGCATAATACAGGGAGCGGGGCCTATAGGTTGTTATTATAAAGTGCTTACAAGGTGTTTTGTCCTGGGCGTTTTGTTTTTTAAGTCCTTGTTTTTAGGCGTTTTGTCCTGGATCCTCGTTCCTGGTATCATTGTTTCTGGCGTTCGGGTCCTGGGCGTTATGTTTACTGGGAGAGCTAGGAGGATATTGCTAGTACTAGTAATCCCGGGGTTCTAGGCTGTCTCGGCAGTCATCGGCCGCTATGTGGCTCCGACTGCCTCGCTTCCTTTATAGCTTGTCGCAAGTTGTGGCTTGAGTGGGACGTTTTAAGGGTGTTTCGTGGGAGGGTCTGTGCGGGAGGTTGAGGATATACTTTTACGCGAGTAAGACGGGGCTGGCAACCAGAGGTGGGGGGAAACAGGGGAATTAACCGTGCTCCTTATCTTTAAGGATACAAGAGCGAGTAGGGTGGCGGAATAGCCGAAAAGAAAGTATAGGTTTTAGTAAAAATATCAAAAAATCGGGTATTTTAATAATGGGGGATAAGGGGCTGGTTTTAGTTCTTGTTCTAGCTTAATAATATTGCTAGTAATAGAAGATAATTAAAGATAAGTTAATCCCAAATCCTATCAAGAACTTTCTTTCTAAGAAGACTTAACGCTTTGGGATAGCTTATACAAGGATATGACAAGGATTAAGGGCTATCTCCTATTATATCCATCTGGTGGGCTATATATCCAGTATCCAGATGGAAATTTCCACAATGTAGATCCTGTACCAGGACCTATCGTGATCAATTGCTGCAAGTTTTGAACTCCAATGTCCGTTTATGACTGACAACACGGAGGCGACTTGCTGTAGATATGGACAAACGATGTTCTGAATCCACTCATCACAGAGTCCGAGCACCAACCAAGATACCAGTAACAGCAGATGGAAAATATGCAGCTCGATACTCAATTGCTGTCGGTGATACCATTCTTGTTCACAAGGAATGAATACTGA
>Ga0302221_10001195_pt1 | contig 17038 bp, 7 predicted proteins | sample II_Palsa_E2_1_FD_193517 | JGI IMG/M metagenome (GOLD analysis project Ga0302221, IMG submission 193517) | Peat permafrost microbial communities from Stordalen Mire near Abisko, Sweden - II_Palsa_E2_1 | ecosystem: Environmental > Terrestrial > Soil > Palsa > Peat permafrost | place: Sweden... | reverse complement strand
TAGTTTCCCCATGATAGCCCTCATTATACTCGCCGTGCTCCTCGCGCTTGTCGTCGTCCTGGCGCTCGCGGCCACGGGAATCTACAACTCCCTCGTATCGCTCAGGAACCGCTTCAAGAACGCCTTCGCCCAGATCGACGTCCAGCTGAAGCGCAGGTACGACCTGATCCCGAACCTGGTCGAGGTCGCGAAGGGCTACATGAAGCACGAGCACGACACGCTCGAGGACGTGATCAAGGCGCGCAACATCGCCCTGGCCGCGTCGCAGGCGGCTGCCGCCAACCCCGCCGACTCGAACGCAGTCAAGGGCCTGGTCTCCGCCGAGGGCGGCCTCGCGGGGGCGCTCAGCCGGCTCATGGTGGTCTCCGAGCAGTACCCGGACCTCAAGGCCAACCAGAACATGATGCAGCTCACCGAGGAGCTGACCTCGACCGAGAACAAGATCGCGTTCGCCAGGCAGGCCTACAACGACTCGGTCATGGAGTACAACACCTCGCGGGAGACGTTTCCGAACGTGGTCCTCGCCGGGATGTTCGGGTTTCTCCCGGCCGAGCTGTTCCACGTGGAGGACCCGGCCGAGCGCAGCGCGCCGAAGGTCTCGTTCAGCTGATGGACTTCTTCGCCGCCGAGCAGCGCGCGAAGAAGCGCACGACGCGGCTGCTGGTCCTCTTCGGGTTCGCGGTGGCCGGCACGATCATCGCGGGCTATGTCATGACGGTCTTCGCCCTGCGGTTCGCGGGGAACAATGCGCGGTCCAGGTACGCCTACGGCAGCTACCAGGACCCGGGCTACGGCGACGCGGCGGCGCAGGCCCCGTTCTGGCGGCCGGGGCTGTTCGCGGTCGTCTCGCTCGGCACCCTTGTCGTCATCGGCGTGGCGTCCCTGTACAAGTGGTCGGAACTGAGCGGTGGCGGCTCGGCGGTCGCGGAGAGCGTCGGGGGGCGGCGGGTCGACACCCACACCACCGATCCCAAGGAGCACCAGCTGCTCAACGTCGTGGAGGAGATGGCCATCGCCTCGGGGCTGCCGATCCCGGCCGTCTACATCATGGACGAGGAGCCGGCGATCAACTCCTTCGCGGCGGGCCTGACGACGAGCGACGCCGTTGTCACGGTCACGAGGGGCACGCTGCAGAGGCTGACCCGCGACGAGCTCCAGGGAGTGGTGGCGCACGAGTTCAGCCACATCCTGAACGGGGACATGCGGATGAACATGCGCGTCACCGCGATCATCTTCGGCATCCTGGTGATAGGCCTGGCGGGGCGGGCGACGCTCTGGGGCCTGCGATCCGCGCGATTCAGCTCCTCCAGGAAGGGCGGCGGAGGCCTCATCGTGGTGCTGGGGATCGGGCTCACGCTCCTTGTCGTCGGATATGTGGGCTATTTCTTCGGCCGGCTGATCCAGGCCTCGGTGTCGCGGCAGAGGGAGTTCCTCGCCGACGCCTCGGCGGTCCAGTTCACGCGGAACCCGGACGGGGTCACCCGGCCGCTGAAGAAGATAGGGGGCCTGGCGATCGGCTCGTCGCTCGAGACCCACCGGGCCGCGGAGATAAGCCATTTCTTCTTCGCGCAGGCCTTCGAGTCGAACTTCGGGGGCCTCTGGGCCACCCACCCCCCGCTCGCCGCCAGGATCATCGCGATCGACCCGAAGTTCGACGGGAAATTCATCGATGCCCCCGAGGTGGTGGACGTCTCAAAGGAGCCATGGTCGAAGGTGGAGCGCATGCCGGCGGTGGCGCCCTCCCCCGCGGCGCCTTCCCCTGCGGCGCCCTCCCGGGCGGCCGCCGCCGCCTTCGGCGTGGCCCTGACAGCGGCCGCCGGCTCCCTTTCCCCCGAGGGCGCGGCGGGCGCCCAGGCGCTTCTTGCGGAAATCCCCGCGAGCCTGCGCACGGCCGCGCGCTCCCCGCACGATGCGCCCATACTCCTCTACGGCCTGCTCCTTAGCGACGACGAGGCCGTTCGCCAGAAGCAGATGGCCTCGGTCGCCAGCAGCAACGGAAGCGACGCGCTCCAGACGCTCCAGCAGCTCGACCCGGCGCTCAGGCAGCTCAAGCCCGCCCACAAGCTGCCGGTCCTGCAGCTCGCGATCCCGGCGCTGAAGGCTCTCCCGCCGACGGCGCTCGGCTCGTTTGCGGGCACCCTCGACGACCTGGTGCAGGCGGACGGAAAAGTGACCACGTTCGAATTCGCCCTCCAGAGGCTCGTGCTCAGGGCCCTGGCGGTGAACCGGGACCCGTCGTCGGCGGTGACGCAGATCTACTCGTTCCAGGCCGTGACAACCGAGATCTCGGTTGTGCTCTCGGCCCTGGCGCATGCGTCGAGCGACGACGTGAACGAGGCCTCGCGGGCCTTCGCGGAGGGCGCGTCCCAGCTGAAGCTGGTGGAGGGCAAGATCTCATTCCTGCCCGAGGCCGAGTGCGGCCTGGTGCAGCTCGATGCCGCCCTCGACAAGCTGGCGACATCGAGCGGCCCCATCAAGCAGCGCCTGCTCATGGCGGCCGCGCACGTCGTCAGCGCGGACGGGGTGCTCCTGACGTCCGAGGCCGAGCTGCTGCGCGCCGTGGCGGCCTCGCTCGACGTGCCGGTTCCCCCCATGGCCGCTGTCGCCGCAGCCTGAGCGTCACGGGCGTGACCTTTCGTTGGAGTTTGCGTCTGTTCTCACCGGCGTCCTATCTTGGTGGGTCCATCTCCCGCTTGGACTCTGCGTCGCCGACTTCAGTATCACCATAACATGAGCCATTTACCAACTGGGGCCGATCCATCAAAAGGAGCGCCGGAACCCGTTTCGCCGACCCTGACGGCCGCTGAGAAGAACAGGAGCAGGCGGGCGGTCCTCTTTACGCTTCTTGCCGTGTTCCTCCTGGGAACGGGCGGTCTGCTCTATTACCGCTCCAAGGCGCCCAAGACCACGGGATTCCAGGGAGCCGGTCGCCGCGGCGGGTTCGGGATGTCCGGGCCGCTCCCCGTGGTCGTCAATGTCGCACGGAAGGCGGACATCAACATCGTCCTGAATGGCCTGGGCACCGTCACGCCCCTCGCGACGGTCACCGTGACCACCCAGATCAGCGGCTACCTGACCGAGGTCAATTTCAAGGAAGGCCAGATGGTGAACAAGGGGGACCTTCTGGCCGTCATCGATCCGCGCCCGTATTCGGTGGCGCTGGAGCAGGCCCAGGGGCAGCTTATCCAGGCGCAGGCCCAGTACAAGGAGGCGCAGATCGACCTCGACCGCTATGTCACGCTCTCAGGGCAGGATTCCATCTCGAAGCAGCAGGTGGACGCCCAGCGGGCCCTCGCCACGCAATACGAGGGGATGGTTAAGCAAAACCAGGGCCTTGTGGACAGCGCCCAGCTGAACCTGGCCTATTGCCACATCACGGCGCCCGTCAGTGGCCGCGTCGGCCTCCGGTTGGTCGACCAGGGCAACTACGTGACACCCAACAGCGCAACCGGGCTGGTCCTCCTCACCCAGGTGAAGCCGATAACGGTCATCTTCACCCTGCCCGAGGACAACATCCCCCAGGTGGTCAAGCAGGTGCGCGCCCCCGACTCGAAGATCTCCGTAGACGCCTACAACCGGGACAACACCGTCAAGCTCGCCACCGGCACGCTCGCGACCATAGACAACACGGTCGATCCGACGACTGGCACCTTCAAGCTGCGGGCGGTGTTCCCCAACGAGGACGAGGCGCTTTTCCCGAACCAGTTCGTCAACGTGTCGATGCTGATCGACGTGCAGCGCGGGGTGACGGTGGTCCCCACGTCCGCGATAGAGAGGGGCCAGCAGGGCTCGTTCGTCTACGTTGTCGACGCCGACAACAAGGTGGCCGCAAGGACCGTGGCCCTCGGCGCAACCGAGGGCGAGCGAGTGGCCGTGCTCACGGGGATCAAGCCGGGAGAAAAGGTCGTGGTCGACGGGGCCGACAGGCTCAAGGACGGCATGGAGGTGGATCCCCAGTTTCCCAACCAGGCCCCGGGCGGCGGAAAGACCCCCGGCAGGTCGTGGAACCGGGATGGCAAGCCGGGGGCGGCCGACGGCAAACCCGGTGCGGACGACAAGACGGGGACGCCGGACGGCGAGCACAGGCATCGGAAACCAAGCGGTGACAGCAGCTGACGGCTCCCAAATGAGGCCGCCCAAGCCGGGGTCCACTCGATGAGTCCCTCCCGCATCTTCATCCTAAGGCCGGTCGCGACGACGCTTCTCATGGCCGCGATCCTGATCATCGGGATCATAGCCTACCGGTTCCTTCCGCTTTCGGCGCTTCCCGAGGTCGATTACCCGACGATCCAGGTCCAGACGTTCTACCCCGGGGCGAGTCCGGACGTGATGACCTCGTCGGTCACGGCCCCCCTCGAGCGCAACCTCGGCCAGATGCCCGGCCTGAAGCAGATGTCTTCCTCGAGCTCGGCCGGCGCCTCGGTGATCACGCTCCAGTTCAACCTGGACCTGAGCCTCGACATAGCCGAGCAGGAGGTCCAGGCGGCGATCAACCAGGCTCAGTTCCTGCTGCCGGCGGACCTTCCCGCGCCGCCGATATACGCCAAGGTCAACCCCGCCGATGCGCCCGTGCTTTCGCTTGCGCTCACCTCGAAGACGCTGCCGCTGACAACCGTCGAGGACCTCGCGGACACCCGGCTCGCGCAGAATATCTCGCAGCTCGCCGGCGTCGGCCTCGTGAGCATCGGCGGGGGCCAGAGGCAGTCCGTTCGGATCCGTGCCAACCCGGTCGCGCTCGCCGCATACGGGCTCAACATCGACGACATGCGCACGACGATAATGAACGGGAACCAGAACCAGGCAAAGGGCAGCTTCGACGGCCCGTCGCGCGCGTTCACGATCAATTCGAACGACCAGCTCATGTCGGTTGCGCAATACGAGAAGCTGGTCGTCGCGTACAAGAACGGCGCCCCCGTGAGGCTGTCCGACGTCGCGACCGTGCAGTTCGCCCCGGAGAACAACAAGCTCGCGGCATGGTACAACAAGACGCCCGCCGTGATTCTCGACATCCGGCGCCAGCCCGGCGCAAACGTGATCAAGGTCGTCGAGGGCGTCTACGCGCTCCTCCCCCAGCTCAAGGCCTCGCTCCCGCCGTCGGTCGATGTGAGCGTCCTCACGGACCGCACGGTGACCATCCGCGCGTCGATTCGGGACGTCGAGTTCGAGCTCACGCTCGCGGTCATCCTCGTCGTCCTGGTCATCTTCGTCTTCCTGCGGAACATCCCGGCGACGATCATCCCGAGCCTCTCGGTGCCGCTGTCGCTCGTGGGCACGTTCGCGGTCATGTACCTCCTGGGGTTCAGCCTGAACAACCTTTCGCTCATGTCGCTGACGATCGCCGCCGGCTTCGTCGTGGACGATGCGATCGTCATGATCGAGAACATTGCGCGCTATGTGGAGATGGGGGACACGCCCCTCGAGGCGGCCCTCAAGGGATCCGAGCAGATCGGCTTCACGATCATCTCGCTCACCATCTCGCTGATCGCGGTCCTCATCCCGCTCCTGTTCATGGGCGACGTGGTGGGACGGCTATTCCGCGAATTCGCCATCACGCTCGCGGTGACGATCCTCATCTCGGCGGTGGTCTCCCTGACGCTCGTGCCCATGATGTGCGCCAAGCTGGTCAGGCACCACGAGCCCGGCGAGGTGCCGGCATGGAGCAGGAAGACGGGGGCCTTCATCGACGGGGTGATCGCCAGGTATGGCTCGATGCTCACCTGGGTGCTGGACCGGCAGGCGCTCACCCTGGCCGTGGCGGTCGGGACGCTCGTCCTGACCGTGCTCCTTTATGTCCTGATCCCGAAGGGATTCTTCCCGGTCCAGGACACGGGGCTGATCCAGGTGATCACGGAGGGGCCGCAATCGGCCTCCTATGAGGCGATGGTGGACCGCCAGAAGGCCCTGGCGTCCGAGATCCTCAAGGACCCCGCCGTCGAGAGCCTTTCCTCCATTGTCGGGGTCGACGGATCCAACACGACGCTCAACACCGGCCGGATGGAGGTCAATCTCAAGCCAAGGGCGGATCGTCCCGATACGGCTGCCGGCGTGATAAGGCGGCTGAACACAAACCTCGAGAAAGTGGTCGGGATCTCGGCCTACATGCAGCCCGTCCAAGACCTGACCATCGACGACCGGGTCAGCCGGACCCAGTACCAGTTTGTGCTTGAGAGCACGAACCCGGCCGACCTGACGGAGTGGGTCCCGAAACTGACCGACCAGCTGCGCCAGCAGAGCCAGCTGAGCGGCGTTGTGTCGGACCTGTCCGAAAACGGCCTTGGCACCTTCATCGACATCGACCGCGACACCGCCGCGAGGTTCGGGATAACGGCCGCGACGATCGACAACGCCCTCTATGACGCGTTCGGCCAGCGGATCATCTCGACGATATTCACGGAGTCCACCCAGTACCGCGTGATCATGGAGGCCGATCCCGCGCTTCAGCGCTCGCCCGCCTCGCTTTCGCTCATCTACGTCCCGTCAGCCTCGGGCGGCCAGGTGCCGCTCTCCTCCATCGCAAAGTTCGAGGACCAGCGAGAGCCGCTTCTCGTCGACCATCTGGGCCAGTTTCCCGCGAACACGATCTCGTTCAACGTGCCGCGCGGCGGCTCGCTCGGGAACGCGGTCAAGGCGATTCGCGGGGTCGAGGCACGAATCCACATGCCCGAAAGCATCGCGACGAGCTTTCAAGGCGCGGCGAGCGCGTTCGAAAGCTCGCTCTCGAACGAGCTCTTCCTGATCGGCGCCGCGATCCTGACGATGTACATCATCCTGGGGATCCTCTACGAAAGCTTCATTCACCCGATCACGATCCTTTCGACGCTGCCGTCGGCCGGAATCGGCGCGCTGCTCGCCCTGATGATCGTCGGCAGCGACCTCGGAGTGATAGGGATCATCGGCATCATCCTGCTGATCGGCATCGTGAAGAAGAACGCGATCATGATGATCGACTTCGCGCTCGACGCCGAAAGGAACGAGGGATTGCCGCCGCGCGAGGCGATCTACCAGGCCTGCCTGCTCAGGTTCAGGCCCATCCTGATGACGACGTTGGCCGCGATGCTCGGGGCCGTGCCCCTCATGCTCGGCACCGGAATGGGATCCGAGCTGCGGCACCCGCTCGGCGTGACCATCGTTGGCGGGCTGATCGTGAGCCAGGTGCTGACCCTCTTCACCACGCCCGTCATCTACCTCGCATTTGACAGGATCGCGGCCCGCTTCCGCGAAAAGGGCGCTACGGCCGTCCGGGCCAGGGAGGCGGTCCCGTGAACCTTTCGGAGGTGTTCATCCGAAGGCCGGTCGCGACGACGCTGTTCACGGCCGGGATCGTGCTGGCCGGCGCCACGGCCTACCTCAAGCTGGCGGTCGCGCCGTTCCCGCAGGTCGATACCGCGACGATCTCGGTCTCCGCGTCCATGGCCGGGGCGAGCCCCGAGACCATGGCGACCAGTGTCGCCACACCCCTGGAACGCCACCTGGGAGCGATCGCCGATGTCACCGAGATGACCTCGTCGAGCTCGGTGGGGAGCACCAACATCACGCTTCAATTCGGGCTGAACCGCGACATCGACGGCGCCGCCCGCGACGTCCAGGCGGCGATCGTCGCGGCGCGCGTGGATCTTCCCGCCGCGCTCCGGTCGAACCCCCAGTACAGGAAGCAGAACCCCGCCGACCAGCCGATCATGATCCTGGCCCTGACGTCGAAGACGATGACCTCCGGCCAACTCTACGACGAGGCGTCCACAAAACTGGCCCAGAAGCTTTCCCAGGTGGCGGGGGTGGGAAACGTCGGCGTGTGGGGAAGCTCGCTTCCGGCTGTCCGCGCCGAACTGAATCCCTCGAGCCTGTTCAAGTACGGCGTCGGGCTCGAGGACGTGCGCGCCGCGCTCGCGGCCGCAAACGCCAACAGCCCCAAGGGGGCGATCGAGAACGGAATCTTCCACTGGCAGATTTACGACAACGACCAGTCGCGCGCGGCGAAGGACTACCGCGGCCTCGTGGTCGCCTACAGGAACGGCGCTCCCATCCGCCTCAGCGACGTGGCCGAGGTCACGGATTCCGTCGAGGACATCCGCAACCTGGGACTGTCACGGGGGATTCCGGCCGTCCTCATCGGCATCCTCAAGCAGCCCCAGGCCAACATCATCGAGACCGTCGACCTCATCCGCTCCATGCTCCCCCGGCTGCAGGCGGATATTTCCCCGGCGACCGAGCTCGCTGTCGCCATGGACCGAAGCACGACCATCCGGGCGTCGCTTCGCGATGTCGAGCGCTCGCTCGCGATGGCGATCGTGCTCGTCGTGCTCGTGGTGTATCTTTTCCTTCGCGACGGCCGCGCCACCCTGATCCCAAGCGTCGCCGTGCCCGTCTCCCTGATCGGGACATTCGGAGCGATGTATCTGCTGAATTACAGCCTGGACAACCTTTCGCTGATGGCGCTCACGATCGCGACCGGGTTCGTCGTGGACGATGCAATCGTCGTGATGGAGAACATCACCCGCCACATGGAGTCCGGGACGCCGAGGTTCGAAGCGGCGATCATCGGCGTCCGGCAGGTGGCGTTCACGGTCCTCTCGATGAGCCTCTCGCTGATCGCGGTGTTCATCCCGATCCTTCTCATGGGCGGCCAGGTCGGCCGCACGTTCCGCGAGTTCGCGATGACGCTGTCGGTGGCGATCCTCATCTCGATGGTGGTTTCGCTCACCACGACGCCGATGATGTGCGCGCGGCTCCTCACCGTCCGCCGCAAGGGGGAAATCCGGGGGCGCTTCCACAGGTGGACCGAGTCGGCCTACGAGGGCATGCTCGACCTGTACCGGGACACGCTTGCGTGGGCCCTTCGCCATTCCTTCGTCATGATCATCGTGCTCGCATGCACGGTCGGCATGAACATCTGGCTGTTCACGATCATACAAAAGGGCTTCTTTCCGCCGGAGGACACGGGCCGCATGAACGGCTTCATCCAGGCCGACCAGAGCGTCTCGTTCCAGCGGATGTCCCAGAAGCTGAGGCAATTCATGAAGATCGTCCAGGGCGACCCGGACGTGGCAAACGTTGTCGGGTTCACCGGCGCCGGCGGTCGCGGCGGCAACACCGGCGCGATGTTCATTTCCGCGAGGCCGCTCAGCCAGCGCAAGGTTTCGTCCGACCAGATCATCGCCCGCCTGAGGCCGCAGCTCGCGCATGTGCCCGGGGGCACCCTCTTCATGTTCACGCAGCAGGAGACGCCAAGGACGGGAGGACGAATCAGCAATACCGCATGGCAGTACACGCTCCAATCGGACGATCTTGAATCGCTGCGCGCGTGGACGCCAAAGCTCCTGGAAGCGCTCAAGGCCGAGCCGGCACTCATAGACCTTAACTCCGACCAGCAGGACAAGGGACTCGAAACCGACCTCGTCATAGATCGCGACACCGCCTCCCGCCTGGGACTGACGGAGGTCCAGATCGACAACACCCTGTACGACGCGTTTGGCCAGCGGCAGGTCTCGACGATCTACGAGTCGCTCAACCAATACCACGTGGTCATGGTGGTGGCCCAGCGCTTCTGGCAGGAACCGTCCGCTCTTAGGGACATCTACGTCAGCTCCACGGGCGGAACGGTGAGCGGCACCCAGTCGAGCAACGCCGTGGCCGGCACGGTCTCCGGCTTCTCGGGCTTTGCCATCGCCAACACGACCTCGGCGTCGGCGCCCAGCGCGAGCTCCGTCGCGGCCGACGCGGCGCGCAACGCCAGCATCAATGCAATCGCCACGACGGGCCACGCCTCGGCGTCGACCGGCGAGGCGGTCAGCACGAGCCACGAGGTGATGGTGCCCCTGTCGGCTTTCTCCCATTATGGCCTCGGGACGACCCCCCTATCCGTGAATCATCAGAACACCTTTGTCGCCGGGACAATCTCGTTTAACCTCGTCCCGGGGGCATCGCTGTCGGACGCGGTCGCCGCGGTGGAGCGCCAGACGGCCGCGATCCGCATGCCGAGCTCGATCCACGGGAGCTTCCAGGGCACGGCAAAGACCTACCAGGACACGCTTAGCAACGAGCTGGTCCTGATCATTGCGGCAATCGTCGCGATCTACCTGGTCCTCGGCATACTCTATGAGAGCTACGCCCATCCTTTCACGATCCTGTCCACGCTGCCTTCGGCGGGCATTGGCGCGGTTCTCGCGCTGATGCTGTTCCACCTGGCATTCGACCTCATTGCGTTGATCGGCGTGTTGCTCCTGATCGGCATCGTCAAGAAGAACGCGATCATGATGATCGACTTCGCGATCGAGGCGGAGCGCACGGAGGGGCTGAGCCCCCGTGATGCGATCTTCAGGGCCTGCCAGCTTCGCTTCAGGCCGATCCTGATGACGACGATGGCGGCAATCCTGGGCGCGGTGCCGCTCGCCATCGGCTACGGCGACGGAGCGGAGCTTCGCCAGCCGCTTGGCATTTCGATCGTCGGCGGCCTTGTGGTCAGCCAGTTGCTTACGCTTTACACGACCCCGGTCGTTTACCTTTACGTCGAGCGCGCGAGCGTCTGGCTCCGCCGAACTTGGGTGAGGCTGGGGTTCATTCATTCCGGCAAGGCGCCGGAGCTCACGCCGATTTGAGGTCCAACACCAACGACACGATGGATTTGACACCTAGACATTCCACGAAGGCGCGCCGGGGCGCGGCGCGCCTCGCGCACGGCGCGGCGTTCCTCCTCCTCGCCGCCGGGTGCGCCGTCGGCCCGGACTACAAGCGGCCCGAGGTCGCCATGCCCGCGGCCTTTAAGGAGGACGCGGGATGGAAGACGGCGGCCCCGAGCGACCGCACAAGGAGGGGACCGTGGTGGGAGGTCTTCAGCGATCCGGTCCTCAACGACCTCGAGGCCCAGGTGGAAGCGTCCAACCTCACGATTGTCCAGGCGGTCGACAATTACGAGGAGGCGAGGCAGATAGCCCGCTCGGACAGGACGGGTTATCTTCCGACGATCGGCGCCCTGGGCTCGGCCCAGCGGTCCAAGGTCCCGGCGTCGGAATCCTTGCCCGGCCGCGGCCTCACTTCGTCGACCTACGCCGCCGAGCTGCAGGCCTCCTGGGAGCCTGACTTCTGGGGGAAGCTCCGGCGCACGGTGGAAGCCGACGTCGCGACCGCCCAGTCGGATGCCGCCAACGTGGCCTCCGCCCGCCTTTCGATGCAGGGAACCCTCGCCCAGGACTATGTCGCGCTCAGGGCGGCGGACGACGAGATCCGGCTGCTCGAAAACGCGGTGGAGGCCTACAGGCGGACGGTTTCCATAACGAAGAACAAGTACGCGGTCGGCGTGGCGGCGCGCAGCGACATCATCACCGCCCAGACGCAGCTCGACAGCACGCGGGCGCAGCTGATCGGCGTGGGCGTCCAGCGCGCCCAGTTTGAGCATGCGATCGCGGTCCTCCTCGGAAAGGCGCCCGCGGACTTCTCAATCGCGAGAAGGCCGGCCATGGGGATCACGATGCCGCAGGTCCCCGCGCAGATGCCGTCAAGCCTCCTCGAGCGCAGGCCCGACGTGGCGTCGGCCGAGCGCCTGGCCGCGGCGGCGAACGCGAAGGTCGGGATCCAGACGGCGGCCTACTACCCGACGTTCAGCATTTCCGGGGCCGCAGGCTACGAGGGCTCGCCGCTCAACCAGCTCATCACCACGCCCTTCAAGTTCTGGACGCTGGGCGCCCAGGCCACCGACACGCTGCTCGACTGGGGGCAGCGCCACGACGTCGTGCTTTCGGCAAGGGCCGCCTACGAGGCCGCCGCCGCCAATTATCGCCAGACGGTGCTCACGGCCCTGCAGCAGGTGGAGGACAACCTCGCAGGCCTGCGGATACTCAATTCCGAGGCGGGGGTGGAGCAGGACGCGGTCAACGAGGCCGTCCAGGCCGCCCAGATCGCGCTGAACGAGTACAACGCCGGCACGGTCGACTTCACCACCGTCGTCGCCGCGCAGGTCACCGAACTGACCAACCGCGAAACCGCGCTCGGCATCGTCTCGTCGCAGCTGACATCGAGCGTGGCGCTGATACAGGCCCTGGGCGGCGGCTGGACGTCGGCCGAGCTGCCCTCGCCGGCCAAGGTCGTGGCGCATTAACAGGCGCCCGGGTTCCTGCGGGCGGCAGGCCCGGCGCCCGGCGTGACCTCCCCCCAAACGGACACGATTTGGGGTTCTGGCATGTCGAATGCTCAGGGTCTCTGCAAACCTATGCATTACACCTATCGAATTGGGCTCGTCGCCAGCCTGACCCTGGCGACTTTCGCACCGTTGGGCCTGGCGCAAACCGCCACTCCGCCGCCGCCAACGACAACGACGACTACGACCACCACGGCCCCGAGTGCGGCGCAGGTCTCCGGCGCCCCTGCGCCGACGACGCCTGCATCCACGGAGGCCGCCATCCAGATGGAAAAATATCAGGTGAGCGACGTGCCGATCGACCAGCAGATCCTTCCGACCGCCCGGCCGTTCACGTCGGTGTTCGGAACGGAGGACAACATCCTGGATGTCCCCAGGAACGTGACGATCATCTCGCGCGAGCAGATGGATGTCATCGACATCCAGGACACCACTCAATTCAGCAAGCTGACCTCGAGCTCCTACACGGACTCCAACTTCGGCTCGCCCTCGAATCCCAGCATCCGCGGACAGTCGTCGGATGTGTTCATGAACGGGATGCGCCAGAGGATCGGCGAGAGCGGCGACGGCATGCCGATCGACTTCAACATCGTCGAGTCGGTCAACATCGTCCCCGGTCCCGCAACCGCGGTGCAGGGCGCCTCCGCCTATGTCGGAGGGTTCGTGGACATGATTTCCAAGCAGCCCTTCTTTGACAGCAACAAGACTACAATCAGCTACACCGTAGGCTCTTACGACACGAATCGATGGACCATTGACACCGGCGGCCCCATCAGCCCGACGCTGGCCTACCGTTTCAGCTATTCGGGCGAGGACAGCGACGGCTACTGGTACGACTGGATCAAGGAGACCACCTCGTTCTACGGCGCCGTAACGTGGCGCCCCACCAAGGATTATGAGGTTTTCGTGATGTCGAAGGCGTTCTGGGCCGATTACAGGGAAAACTTCGGCATCAACCGGCCGACGCAGGCCCTCATTTCAAACGGTTTGTACATCCCGGGAACAAACGTGGACGGCGGGACGATGGCAGGGCCCGGAAACGTTCAAAACGCGATCAATGTCGGCGGAGGCCCGGGTGGCGGCGACGTCATCGACTTCGGCGCGCCCGTCCCGGTCGACTATCACGAGACCGCACAGGGCCCCGCCAGCCATGCCCACGGCATGGAATACAACACCCAGGTGATCCAGACCCTCGCGCTGTCCACCGACATCAAGGTCGTGAACAACACGATGTTCAGCTACACCAAGCGCGACACGTTCAATTCCGACGGCTACAGCGAGATCATCGATCCTTCATGGTTCGTCGACAACCGGACCGGGGTGATCATCTCGAAGCCGTATGTGACGATAAACACCGGCCTGGAGGAAAAATACCAGAGCACGCGGGCCTATGACGACTTCTTCTTCGAGCCCGTCAACGTGTGGGATCTCTCGAATGCGGCGCTTCGCTCCGACATCAACTCCTACCTCTCCGTGAATGGCCCGGGCGGATTCCTGGGAGTGCCCACGCCGGGGTTTGAGAACCGATATTCGACTCCCGCGCTCGGAACCTTCGGCCCCGGGTCGGGCAATGGCGGCGGGATGTATTTCGACCTGAACGACGACACCAACGACTCGGACGAGGAGGAGATTTCGCCTTACTTCCAGGCGACCTGGAAGCTCAGCGATAGCTGGAACCTGATCACCGGCGCCCGACTGGACGTCATGCACGTTCAGTCGAGGGACCCCCTCAACACGGCCGCCTCGGCGTCGATCGAGGTCGGGGAGCCCAATGCGAACATCAGCATCGTCGACAAGTTGAATCCCTTCGTCAGCACCTACCTCACGTACAACTACAGCCAGAACTACACAGGGGACCTGGCTGATGGCGGTGGATTCGGCCTGTATGCGGACGCGCTTGGCAATCCCACGATTCCGCGATCCCTGTTCTCGGAGCAAAGCCAGCTGGTCGAGTTGGGAGCGAAGTTTCAGCTGGATAACAACAGGCTCTTCATCAGCAACGACGTCTTTACGCAGTCGAGGCAGAGCAAGCCCCAGGGATCGCCGGTCATCGAGTACCAGTTCTACGGCTATGAGCTCTCGATCAACTACCAGCCGAACAAGCAGTTCTTCGCCACGCTGGGCTACTCATGGATCAATGGAAGCTCGCCCGTGACCGCGGCGACATTCCCGTTCCAGGGCTACGACGGAAACCAGCTTCCCGGTGGCCCGCCAATACCGCAGGACGAGGGCGGAACGGCCCCGCAACAGTCCAGCGGAAGGCTGCGCGCCCCAGGCCAGCCCCTGGACACGTTCAATGCGCTCGCTTCCTATACGTTTCCATGCGGCTTCGGGATCGAATCGAACGTCCTCGTGACGAGCCCGATGAACAACGACTACCAGGGCTATCTGGTCATACCGACGCAGTATTCCGTGGACGCCGAGGTGTTCTACAAGATGAAGCGCTGGGAGTTCCGGCTCTCGGGCACGAACGTCACAAACCAGCACAACTGGGAGCCCTCGGTCGCAACCTATGCGCTCGAAGGCATCGTTCCCCTGCCCGGGACCGAGGTGTTCGGAACCGTCAAGTTCAAGTTCTGATCGGATTTTCCCGCTCAATTGCCGCCCGGCGCAAGCCGGGCGGCAATTTGCTTTCCACAGATGGCGTCAGAACGAGTCCGAATTGCTGACGAAGGCGATCATCCTGTTGTCGGGCGACCAGGAATTGACGTTGATCGACCCCTGACCTCCGTAGACATAGCCCACGACGGTGGGCTTCCCCCCATCGACCGGCATCCTGCGCAGGTACACGCGCTTGTAGAAGGGATGGTCATCGGACCGAATCTCCGGCGGAAAGCTGATGAAGACGATCGTCTTGCCATCGGGTGAAATGTGCGGGAACCAGTTGTTGAACTCATCGTCCGTGACCTGGGTCTGCCCCGATCCGTCCGCATTCATCCGCCATACCTGCATCTTCCCGGTCCGGTCGGAATTAAAGAAGATCGCCCTTGAGTCGGGCGTGTACTCCGACCCGTCGTTGAGCCCCTTCGCGGTTGTCAGGCGCTCCTCGGCGCCTCCCGAGGCCGGGACCCTGTAGATATCGAACGCCCCGTTCCGGGCGCCCGTGAACAGCAGGAATTTCCCGTCCGGGGACCAGCCGTGCAGGTAGGAGGGGCCGGCCGGCGTGATCCGGCGGGGGGCGCCCCCCTTGATCGGCAGCGTGTAAACCATCGAGGTGGAGCCGCTGCTGATCCCCAGCATCCGTCCGTCGGACGAAAGCGCGTGGTCGTTGTTGCAGTGGACCTGGGAGCCGGTGTCGATGGGCGTCGATTCGCGCTTGGCGAGGTCGAAGCTGTATATCCGTCCGTTGTGATTGTAGACGAGACGCTTGCCGTCCGGCGTCCAGTTGGGCGCCTGGAGCGAATCCTCCGCGCGGCAGACCGTCTTGCGGAAGCCCGTTTCGACGTCGAGCAGCTCGATGTCGCTCCCGATGTAGTCCCGGTACGGAACGAAGTCCCGGCTCGCGGGGCGGATCAGCCGGACATTCCTGAAGACACCCCTCTCCAGGACCGAGTTGTTGTGCGCGCAGATGTAGATGCCGACGAACACCTCGTCGGGCAGGTCGATCGCGTCGAAGTCCTGCGTGGAGTATGTGTCGCCGAAGTGCGCGGCCGACATCGTGAATTTCTTGCCCGACCTCTCGAGCTGAAGGACATCCGGGCCCTCTATCTTGAGCCGGATCTCCCCGGTCGGCGCGCCGTCGGCCGTGCGGAACTGAAGCGACGTCAGCCCGCTGCCGTGCCTGCACGCGTTCACGTGGGGCGAGCGCGGGTCGAGGCTTGCGCGGACGATGAGCCCCATCTTTCGGTGCGGGTCGATGCCCTCCCCCAGGAATTGCGTGAAGGCCTGGATGATGAAATCCCCCTTCACCTTCCTCCAGGCGAACTGAAACTCGTCGTGGTCGCCCCACATGTTGGTTCCGGAGGCCGACAGGAGATATTCCTGGGAATCCCTGTCGAACACGGAGCTGCCAGGGAGGCCGGCGCCTCCGATGTCGCCGTGCTGGTCGAAGACCCCGACCGGGGCCGCCTGGTCGGCCCCGCGGGCGGGCACCACGACGCCGACCGCGAATGCGCAGCAGAGCGTCGGAATCAGGGAAAGGTTTGGCGAGGCGAGATCAAGAATATGGGAGGACATGGGGCTGGGGGGTTACGGCAGGGCGCCGGCGCGCTGCCTTGATCCATGGTACAGAGTCGGCGTCCTTATGCTATGGGCCCGATGCGCCACGGCAAGCCCGGACGGGCTCCCGCCCCCGGGGCACGCCGGGTGAAGTGCGGGCCGGGAGGCGCCTTCCCGCATTGGAAGAACGTTGCATGGAACCGGCCCCGGGACCATCCATGTCGGCTGGATATCATGCCTTCCCAACGCGCCCGCCGGCCCCTCCCGAGGCTCAATCTATTCCCGGCCAGAATCCTCACCGCTCTCCTGCTCCCGGGCTTTGCCTCCGGCGCATTCGCAGGAACGGCCTCCGAGAAGCTGCGCAGTGAACCCTCGGCGTTTCTGCGGAGCTTTGCGGGAAGCCCGGTTGACTGGAACCTTTGGAGCGGCGAGGCGCTTGACCGGGCGAAGCGCGAGCAGAAGCCCATTTTTCTCTTCATGGGATTCTTCTCGAGCGAGCTCGCCCGCGCGATGCGCCGGCAGACGTTTTCGAACAGGGATACGGCGGAATGGCTCAACCAGCGGTTTGTGTGCGTGCTGGTCGACCGCGAGGAGCGCCCCGACCTGGCCTCGCTCTACCAGGCCTACGTGGGAGACGTGAAGCAGCAGAGCGGCTGGCCCCTGAATGTCTGGCTCACCCCCGAGCTCCAGCCCTATGAAGGCGCCACCTACCTGTCGCCGTCCGAGGATTGGGGCAGGCCCGGCTTTCTGAAG
>Ga0302221_10001194_pt1 | contig 17058 bp, 3 predicted proteins | sample II_Palsa_E2_1_FD_193517 | JGI IMG/M metagenome (GOLD analysis project Ga0302221, IMG submission 193517) | Peat permafrost microbial communities from Stordalen Mire near Abisko, Sweden - II_Palsa_E2_1 | ecosystem: Environmental > Terrestrial > Soil > Palsa > Peat permafrost | place: Sweden... | reverse complement strand
AAAGATATTATAAAAAATAATGCAAAGTAAAGCAATAAACTATTTACTTAGTTAGCTAACGAAATATAAAAGGAATTTGCTTATTACTTAAGGCTATTTTGCAAGTTTTCGAGCTTTGTTATAATTTATAACTACTAAAAAGTATATGTCTTTAAATTTTAAATTTAAAGAGGGATTAATATCGAGGCTTAGTCGTCTTAAAGTTAGCTTAAAGAATAAGGCTAACAATATTTAATCTTTTTAATTAAGTGACTAATAATAAAAATATCTTAAGAGCTAATGATAATATAACCTTTTTAGTTAAATGATCAAATCTAAAAATATCTTTAATAAAATTAGAGCTAATAATAATATAACCTTTTTAGTCGGATAATTAATGCTAAAAATATCTTTAATAAAATTGGAGCTAACGATGATATAACCTTTTTAGTCGGATGATTAATGCTAAAAATATCTTTGATAAAATTGGAGCTAACAATAATATGACCTTTTTAGTCGGATAATTAATGCTAAAAATATCTTTAATAGAATTAGAGCTAATAATAATATAACCTTTTTAGTCGGATGATTAATGCTAAAAATATCTTTAATAGAATTGGAGCTAACAATGATATAACCTTTTTAGTCGGATAATTAATGCTAAAAATATCTTTAATAAAATTGGAGCTAATAATAATATAACCTTTTTAGTCAGATGACTAATGCTAAAAATGTTAGCATAAGTAAGCCTTTTAGTAAAACGCTACTTGGCTATTATGCTTAGATTAAATTTTTTAAGAGAGCAAGTATATTAAGAGGACGCTCTAACGAGAATATAAAAGTAAGGAGGAATCTTTTAAGATAATAGTCTTAAGAGAACGTTCTTAAGAAAAATCTCCTAATAAAAGACTCTTATATAAGTATAGCAGTTAAGAGAATGCTTCGGGGAAATTATAACTCTTAAATTAATATTATAATTAAGATATAATTCCTTTAATAGTAAAGCTTTTAAGAAAACGCTCTTATAAGTTTATAGCTTTTGCAAGATAACTCTTAGTTATAATGCCGGCAAGCAAGCTAAAAAGAAAATTGCTTTAAAGCCTTTATAGTTTTAAACTTTAACCTTCGAAGCTTTTATTTTATTTTTGTCTTATTTCTTAATTTGTAACTTGTATTATTTACTTTATATAATCTTTGTAAAATATTCTTTTGCTATGCAAGTTTTATTAAAAGTAATTCTTTTAACTTAAACTTGCTTTTAGCCCTCTTTAATCCTTTATAAAAGTAAGTTTTAGCTATTGCGTCTAATCTTCGAAGAGCACAAATTTCAAGTTTCGCTTTCTAATCTTCGCTTATTAAACGAATTTTCTCCTCGTTGTGCTTTATTATAAATAGTTGTCGATAAGATTTAAGATAAGTAGTTTTTAATATACTTACTAGGATTTGGATCTTTAATAGTATTATATAACAGGTTTAAACATTAGCTTTATTAAGTAATACTAAGAATTTCGGAAAAGGAGAAATCTTAAAATTTAACTCTTTTTAATTTATATCGGGGGAATTACTTTTAAAAAGCAAGTAAGGGACAAAATCTAGATTTTTATACTTTGTCGGTTATTAAATATAATTTAATTAAAGAGCCAAGTTTAGATGCTATAATTATTTAAATTAAGGGTTTTGATTTTAATCTTTATTATTAAATAGCTTGACGCATTTTATTAGCTTTATTAAATCGATAGCTATTTTTTAGATAATCTTTAGCGTAAATAGTAAAGGGAAGTTTTAAGGTTATTAGTATTAACTTAAGTATTGCGGATTTATAATATCGAATTTACTATTTTGTAAAGCTAATTTAATTGCGAAATAAGCCTCTTATTTAGCGTTTTTAAGCATTTTAGCCTATTTGCGTATATTATAAAATTTGGGGGTTAAGAGTAATAATGCTTTAAAAATCGACAAATTATAGCAATTTCCACATTAAAATACCCTAAAAGGGGTGCTTATATAAGAAACACATGTGACGCAATTAAAACTCAAATTTAAATAATATATAATAAATAATCAAATTGCTATTAGCAATTTAATACCCCGCTTAACCTTATATTTAATACTTGTGCATCTTAAGCACTCTTAGTTATATATTATTTGATAATAGTAGCATTAATCTTTTAGCATAAGGATAAAGAATCTTAAAGCCTTATTTTCTTGTAAATCTCGACTTTTGAGAGGGAGTCTTTGCAAAAGCGGAAGAAATAGAAGAAGAGTATACTTTAGCTAAAGTCTTAAAGCAAAAGTGAAACTGTAATTAAGAACTTCGGTTATAACGCTTTAACTTTGTTTTGCAAATAAAAGTAAGTTAAAGAGGTAATATAAGTAATGCTATTATTTGCTATCGATTGCAAAAGTATAGCGAAGAATTAAGTCCTTATCGGACTTTAAAGCTCTTAATAATAGTTTTATAAGGTTTAAAAGCTAAAGTTTTAATCTTTTTAACTTTGCTATTATTGCTTATAAGATTAGTAATAAAGCATACGCGACAATTGGCCTTAATCTATTTGTAATTAATAAGAGCAATAAAGTAATAGAACTAATGCAAATATTATTAAACCTTTTAAGGCCCTCAATAGCCGGCTTAATAATGTCTTAAAGTATAAATAGCATAAGCATTTGACTTAGTAAGTATAGCTCGAGCTCCAAATTCGTTAATCGCTTTAAAGTAAAGCTGCCCCCTTTAAATCTTATTCCTCTTATAAAACTTATAGCAAAGCTAAGTATTATAATCCTTCTTAACTTGGCTAAGTTTAAGTAAAAGGGCTATAAAGTTTATAAGATGTTATAAAGCATAGTCCCGATTAGCTTATATAAAGATCTCCTTTATAAGTTTATTAGCTTATTACTTAATTTAAGCTCTTTTAGTAATATTGCTAAATAGTATAACATTTTTATAGCGCTCTCTTGCAAGACTAGCAATAAGAGGCTTTACAAGGATATAAAATCTGCTATAAGGGCAATTTATTGCAAGGTTAACAAATCTTATAATAATAATAAAAGAAGAAGGAGGTAAGAAGTATTATAATTTTTTGCTAAAGATATATATTTAATCTTTAAAAGAAGGGGGCAAATTATAAGGGGATTTACATGTATAAGTTATATGAAGTTTATATTATAATAATAATTCGATAACACTCTTGCACTAACCTTTAAGTAACTTTATAATTTATTTAGTTTATTTAAATACTAATTATTATAAAGTAAAAAGGTAAAGTAAAAGCTTACTTGGTTAATAAGTGTTATTAGTAGCTCTTAGTTAAGCTAAGAGATAAGGCTTTTTAACTAAGCTTGCAATATGCAACAAAGAAGTATCTTAAAGTGCAAGATAGCTTAAATCTTTATACTAAGATGCAAAGCTAAGATATAAAGCTAAAATTTAAAGCTAAGATTTAAAGCTAGGATTTAGAGCTAAGGTTTAAAGCTAAGGTATAAAAAGTAAGGCCGGGTTTAAGAAAACATTTAATTTGCTAGTTGCTACGTTTAGATAAATGCAAGGCTATTAATATTAAAGGCTTACTCCGCTTTGAAATTTTTTGTGCTTTATAATATTTCCCACTTATTAAAGTAATCCTTATTGCAAAATAAGAGAACGTTAAGCAGCTTACACTTAGCGCTTGCAGAAATCGGCAAGCGTTAGCATAAAGCCACATGTTAGCCTTTTTACCTTTAAACTAATATAAAGAATGCATTATTATATAAAATTAAAGTTTTTACTAAAATCATATAATTAAATCTTATTATATTAACTATGCAATTGAAAATATATAAGCTAAAGCTTATAAAAACACCTCCCTCCTTTAGTGCTCTATTCTAAATTGCTTTAAACTCTTTTTACTATATAGCTTAACGATTATTTTAAAATAGAAGTAAAAGAGCAATCGGTAAAGAAGAATTAGAAGTTTTATAAAACATTTAAGACTTTAGTACTCCTTAATCTAATATGTGCTATTAATACTACTATTTTCTTGGTAGTATTACTAGTAAAAGACTACTTAAAAGTTTTTAGTCTTATACTAATTATACGCTAAGATAATAGCTATAAATTTAAAAGGTACTACTATTATTTAAGCTTTTTAAGTAAGGACTTCTTTCCTCTTATAAGCCCGAGATAACCTCCTCTTATTAGTGTAAGCACTAATAAAGTTACAAATGCTTAATAGTCTTTTAGCTTTTATAAGCATTATTCTTATATATTATCGATCGAAAATCGATCTTTTTAATAGCTTTAATACTATTTATTATCGGGTTTATTATTGCAAGAGTTACTAATAAGGTGTCGCTATTACTTGTAAGAAGATGTGTATAAAGTGTTAGCAATAAAGGCTTTATTGCCTTTACTTATATTATTATTACTAACTTGGTTACTTTTCGAGAGCAAGGCAAATATATATTTATAATTTCACTATAATAAGCTATTAGATTTATTATTAGTTTAGTAATTAATAGTGCTTTTGCAAAGAAAGTGACTTAGCAATAAATATTTTAGCTTAATATTTTATTATATATAACTAGTACTATTAAAATCCCTATTTGTCTTAAACTACACAAAAAAGAAAAGTTAATTTAGACGAAACTACGCTCCTTTAATTAGTTTAAATCGTTTCTCTTTATAGCTATAATAACTAATTATCTTATTTTAATAATATAAGTTAATATATTATTTACATTTTAAAGAATTATTTTAACATTTATAAGGCAATGTAATATATAACTAGTCTTTATAGTAAACTCTTATTTTACTTATCTTTAATATTTGCGGCCTTATTAGCTTTATTATATATTCTATTTATATATTAGCTAAACCGCTTATAAAGGGGACCCTCTTTAACACTTTTACTGCAATCGTCGCTTATATCGGTACCCTAATATAAGGCTTAATCGTTTAGTCGCTCTTATACTATATACTTCTTTACTTCGAGGTTATAAAGAATTACTTGCTTATAACTTCCGGTATTACTATTTTCTTTTTTACTTTTATTATTGCTTTTGCCGCTATTATTATTAGTCTTGTAATTACTAAAACTAGCTACTATAAGCCCTCTCTCTAAATCGGATAATTTTATATAACCTTTAATATTAGCTTCCTTATTTACCTCGACTAAGCTACTAATATATTATCTTAAATCTTCTTCTCTCTTATTTCTAGTACTAGTCTTAATATACTTTATAGTGCATAAGGTTTTACCGCGCAAGCCTTTGCCTTAGCTACTAACTTGCCCTTTGCTAGCGTTATATATAATTTCTTTTAAGCACTCGAGCAAACGCTTAGTATAGCCATCTTTAAAGCTATCTTCTAAAATATATTTAAAAAGAAAATCCTTACTATTAAATATTTGACATTTGCAAATAAGTAATCGCAAAATGCTAGTTTATTTGTGCAAGTTATAAAAGTGTAAAGTAATATTAGGGAAAAAGGTATAATAAAAAAGGTAATAATTAAAGCTTATATTAAGAGTTTAAGGGTAATATAATATATTATATGTATATTAGCCGGGGTAGCGTTTATTATAAGCTTAATGTAGACGAGGGAAATTAGTTTAAAGAGGGAGCTAAAGACGAAATAGGGCTTTATTTATAATAGTAAGAGGAAAGGGACAACTAATAAAGCTAGTTTAGCGTCCTTATTAGTGTAATAAGCGTTTAGTAATGCAAAGCAAAGAAATTGTCAAAGATCCTTTTAATTATGCTAGCATATTATATATAAGCGCTATTATGCTAAGGGTATTTGACTATATACTAAAAAAAGAAATCGGGGTAAGCGTAAATGACATCTTATAAATATCGTTTTAAGCAAGCTTTGCTAAATTAAGGTGCAAGAATTGCAAGTTAGTAGCAAAGAGAGTTTTTATAAAGTAATATTAATAATTAAACTTTAAAATTATAAAAGGGATTAAATAAAAGACGATTAAATTTAAAATTTACTTTTTTGTCTCCCTTATAACCTCTAATATAATCTAGAAAATTCAATTATTTTGCAATATTTATACTAAGTTACTATTTAATAATATAAGACGGCTTAATACATACCTTCGAGCCTTTATTAAAGCTTAGCGCTATTGCTTTAATACCGAAAGTCTTTGCAACTCCTTTAGCTAATTATCTAATTTCTTATCTTTATATACGCGATCGAATTCCCCTTTTACTTCCTTAATTTCTTCTTTAATCTTACAAATTTGCCGATTAATAGCTAATAAAGGAGTATTACAAAGGCCGCTTGCTATAAAGTCTTTCTTAAGCTTTAAAATATACTACTAAACGTTTACTAAGCTAAAGAGACATTATTTAAGCTAATTTAAGGCCGAGAACGCTTTAAAGGCTCTCTCTTTAGCTTTATACTCCTTATTTGCCTTTTTTAATTCTAATTTAGTTTTCTTGATAAGGCTATTAATATGCGAAATCGTTTTACTATTATGCTTAAGCGGAGGTTAGTCGTTGTTATTTGTTGCTAAATTTGCTAATTATTAGCGGAATTAGCGCGAAATAGAGAAAAAAGTCTTATTACTATTGTTATTTTAAGTAATAAGCTTATTTATTTCCTTATACGTTTGCTTAAATCTTAGATATTAAGCTTTATCTTCCGATAATCGGCTTAAGATATCTTAAAGAGGCTCCTTATACTTATAAAGTAAGCAATAGCTAATATAGCAAATAAACTTATAAGGGCTATTGTAATACGGCTTCCTTAAAGGGGCTAACATTAGCGAAACCCGATTACAAGTTTAATTGCAAGAATAAAGGAGAAGATTAAATAATAAAAGTAGCTTTACTTACTTGCTATATTAACAAGTATATTATAGCTTTTTAATTTAAATATTATAACATGTAAAGTAGTGCTAGCTTAGTAGTAAATACTTAGCTTGCATGTGTTACTTAACGCAAGAGAGATGTAGTATAAGGCTATAATTCTAGCAAGATTATATAAACGAAGCCGGCTTAATAAACTTCTTACAAAGGAGGCATTTGTAGCGTCTACTACTAATATCTTTATATATGCGTCTACTAAGATATAGCGCTTTGGATCCCTCTTTAAATAAGGCTAAAGGGGTAAAGTATAAAGAGAAAGGAGAAGAAGGGTTAAGACGACGAAATGTCAAGATTGCCGAGTTATCTTTTAAACTTAAAAAGCTTTAAGGCCAACTTTATAAGGTTATAATAACTATATCTTGTCTAATAAGGTTTATAAAGTCGATACAAATAATTAGTAAAACTAATAATAAATTAGCTTAACTCAAAAAGAACTAGCTATTGTCTTTTAATTATAGCTTAAAATCGCGAATCTAGTTGCAAGAGCCGAAATCCTTAACTGCATTTTCTAATAATGCTATAAGAATTATAACCTTAATTAGCTTAAAGGTCGGTAAACTTACTATTCTCTAAAATTTTAAGGCTTTTAGCTTAAGTAGGTTAATAAGCTTAATTTGATTATTGCTATATAAAGGATTAAAATAAACATTTTTTGTAAGTTATACTCTTTTTTAGCAAACTTCTATTTTATACCTCTTCTTACAAAATAAAGTCGAAAATTCAAGTCCTTTTTACTTAGGCCTAGTAATATAAATATTGCAATATCTTAACAAGAATTATTAGTTTAACTAATAGCTTTAAATGCTAAATTAGTTAAAGAGTATACTTATATTATAATATAATTTTCGTTTAATTCTTAGCTAAGCTAATAATATTGCCTTTTCGCTTAATATAATTAGTATAAAGGTAAAGTATAATTCTTTTTCGTATTTGCATATACATTTAAGCTCGGGCTACTTATTTAGACGCTAGTTGCACTTAAGGCAATTTTAACTATTATTACAAATATATAACCACTTTATATAAAACAAATAAAGTATAAAGTAGCAAGCCTCACATCTTTATAGCTTAGCTTCTTGCTTTACTAATTTGTTGCACTCGATATATTTATAGCAATTATTTCTAATATCTTTATATGCTTTTTTGTTAATTGCTAAAATAGATACTTTAGATATATCGACAAGGGATCTAAGAGCTATAAGACTCGGAGTTGTAAGCAAAGGTCTAAGAATTGTCTTTATTAAAGATGCTAATGCTAATATTAAATCTTATTAAAAGTTAAAGCAAGTACTCTTACACGAGATGCTTTTAGCCGCTTATAAATGCGTAAGGATTTTGTCTTTTAAGCTCCCGATAATAGCTTTAGAAGGTAAAGAGGCTATATTAGCTAAATCGAGTTAATTGTTATCTGTTAAAGATATCGACTAGTTAGTAATGTTTTTGTCTAAGTAATAAGATATATACTTTAAGTGCTAGTCTTATACTCTTTTTATTACAAAGTATCCGCTATAGCATATAGTCTCTTTACGCTATGCTAATGCTCTTAGTATTATGTGACTCTAGTTTTTGCATTGCTAATTAGATGTTAAAGACGAGATAGATAATAGTAATTGCTATTTGAGGACGTTAAAGATATCGATAAAAACACTTAATATAGCCCCCCTAAAATTAGCTTATCTTAATATCCGAGGATTATAGTTTAATAGTAGCACTAAATTGAAAATCTTATTAAAGGTATTAAAGTCCTTAAATGCTTTCTCCTTAAAAGCTATAATAAGCATTAACTAAATTAGGTTAATGCCTTACAAAACTATTAAATTCTATAATATTGCTTTAATTGCCTTATATAATAAGACTATTAGCTTAATTGTACTATTATATGTAAAGTTAAATTTAACTTATTTTATAAGTTATGCTTTGCTTTAGCAAACTCCTTTTTTAAAGTAAGTTAAATCTCTAGTTGCTTGTTTAAACCCCGTATAACCTAAATTTTAATATCTTACTAAGAATTATTAGTTTAACCGAGACCTTTTAAATATCGAATTAATTTGAGAATATACTTATATTATAATATAATTGTCGTTTACGTCTTAGTTAATCGGATAAGGCTGCTATTTTATCTAATGTAATAAAGCAAAGTTGCTATTTTTTGCTTATAGTAAATAATTAATATATTATTAATAAATAATAAGCGATAAGCTTTTTAAATAAAAGGTTAAAGATGTTTAAGAAATCTTAAAAGTGTATTCCTTTATATATACCTCCTTATAATACGTCTTTATTTAGTTTAGCCCTATTGCCGAATTTGCTTTGCTCTCGCTTAATATATCCTTAATTACAATAATAACCCGTGCTATATATGATAGTGTTAGTGTATAAATTAAGGCGGCTCGAGGAGCAAATTATCTTTATATTTAAGTATAAGCCCTTTAATACTATGCCTTTATATAAGCTAATGCTTATTACTATTCCCTAACCCCGAAAAAAATGCTGCAAGATTGCATTTCCGCATAATAGCTTAGTAATATATAAGTATAAGTAATTAAAGGGCAAATAAGCCGCGTAAAGCTTACCTTTTTTATATATATTCTAACTTTAATATAGCTAAACTTTCTACTAATATGCTATGTCGAATTGTATAATATTCTTAACCTTTTTAAGGAATAATAAATATCGGTATAGTACTTTCTAATAATATAACTTTGCTTTATAATATAAATTTTAAACTCCTTTTATTAGTATAATTTCTATTAACGTTAATATGCCTTGCCTTTATATATTTGACATTTACTATAGTTTAAGTTTTAAGTAAGCTTTAGCTATAATTTAAACTTTGTATTGCTTAGCTAAATACTTTATTTAAGTTAAATGTCCTTATATAAGGGGATTTGCTATATTGTCCTTAGTTCCGCTCTTCTCCTTATCGCGGGGTTTGCAGTTAACGAGCCTTTAAATAGCTATAAGCAAGAGTTTAATATAAGAGTATTAAACTTTAATTACTATTAAACTATGCAAATTTCTAATAAATTTATTATAAACGTTTTTATACTTTAAATACTTTATAAAACGATACCGAGAAATGATTTTATTTTTCTTAAAATTTAAAAAGCTTAAAATTTAAAGCAACTAGTATATAAGTTTGCATTAAAATTATTATTATCCTTTTAAGTATATTAAATTGTTGCACAAAAGCTTTATATTTTATTTTTAAATCACTTATTAAGAGGTTAAATGTTTTGCACGTGATATTAAGCCGGGATAAATTAACGCAAACTCCGATAATGTAGCTTTTGTTTAAAGCTTAGACTAATAGCTTAATTAAACTTAAATTTGTCTTCTTATCTTAAAGGCTAAAAGTAAAATAAGTCTTAATCGAGCAAATTTTTTATTATTTACACCCTTAAACTTCTTTAAAATATATATCAATTTCGTAAAAATAGTTATTTAATTAAATATAATACTTACTTTATTATTATATTTTTAAATTTTTACACGCTTGCATTTCGACTTTAGTGCTTTTTCCTCGATTTCCTCGATACCGTTTATAATATATATCCTTCTCTTGCAAGAAATTTTATTATATAGCTCCTTTAACTCTTTATATAGCGTCTTTACCTCGTCACGTAGCCCTTTAACTTCCTTTTACAAATTTACTTTAAGTGCGGAAATCCTCTCTTCGAAAACCTTATACTTTATTTCGAAACTATTAAAGCGCAAAGAATAGTATTAAAAGTCTCTTTTAAGAAAATTGGCACAACTTTTAAGTTTACTTATATATCTCTTAATAATAGCTATAATAGTAAGTTTACTACTATTAGTAATAAGTACTATTACTTACTATTCTTAATAGCTAACGCTTCGGCAATAGTCTTTATACTTTAAGTAAAAATCCCGCTTTAGTTAAATCTTTTATGCGTCTTAAGTTTTTACAAATAATTATTTATTATTAAAAGGCTTCTCGAATTTCGAATTACTTATAAATAAAAGAAACTTACAAGTAATATTTGCTTGCTTAAAGGACGTTTATTATCGGCGTTATTTAAAGTTTCTAAGCTACTTATAATCTCTAAATCACTAAATGTGTTAACAATTATCTCTTTGTCGCTTATTATTATTGCTTTAAATTAAGGGACAAAATACTTAAAGCTAAAGTGTTTAAGATTTAAAGGTATAAATTGTGTGCTTTTTCCCTAAGACACTAAGATACTTTTATTATCCTTTATAGCTCTCGATTTAATAATTTAAGTAGCTTAACAAATCCTTAAATTCGACAATTAAGATCCCGAATACTCTTTGCAAAACTATCTTGCCAATAAGCAAAGTAACGTGTTATTAATGCTACTCCTCGGTATAAGTCTAGATTTAAGGGCGTACTTTTTAGTAAGGCTCTTTGCATTAAGCATTTAAGGACTAAGTTAATTTAGTTACGCGATACCCCGATCTTATAAACGACTTGAAAGGCTAAATAAAGCAACGGGAAGAGCTAGCTCCGAAGCTAAATCCCTCGAACCCACAAACTCCCTTCTTTGTAGCTAAGATTATAGCATCCTTTATTTGCGCTAAGATCGGTTATACTATCTTTATTCTTGCGTCGAAGCAATAATAAGCTCGCTTTACTAATATTCGCCTTTATAGCATAATAGCCGGCGTTTCTTATAATAAAGTAAAAGACGGTCGTTAGTTTAGTGATATTAATAAGGGCCTATTAAGGCGGCGTTATTGTAGATACAAACTTAGATAATATAATTTATGCCTTAAAGGCAGCTGCCACTTGTTAAGGACGTAGCTATAATACAATTATGCGTAAAGAGATAAAGCTAAGCTAAATCGCATAAATATTATCTTACTTAATAGCCGGGACTTGGTAATAAAGCCGTGCTAGCTAATAAAGGACCGTAATAAAGTGATTTTCGTAAGCGAGTGGCATTGATAGCATTAAACAGGTTAGCTTAAATTAGCGGATTACGGGCTAAATCTTGCTAGAACGTTCTTTTAGCATATAATAGCAGTTCGAGCGCTATTATGCTCGCCGAAGGATTTAATATGTAATGGCAGCTTGACTTGCATTATGCTAGCAAAAGGATAATTCATATTATGCAAATTAGGGGCTAAACTTCTATATATCGTTTTAGCTATTTAATATATACTACGCAAATAGCTATAATAAATTATAGATTAAATAGTCTAAGTTTGCTGCTTAATACACAATAACGGAGCTGCGATAAAAGGTATGCATTAAGGGCGCTAGTATTTCTTATACCGAGCATAGAAGATGCTAGGAGTTTGCCCTTAATTACCCTCCTATTTGCTTTAGCTAAATAGCGATTATTATATTATGCAATGCCCGTTTGCTTTAGCTAAATAGCGATTGTTATGCCGAGTAGTAAGGATCCTTCCCTCGTCTACTTTAGCTAGATAGCGATTATTATGCCAAGTAGTAAAGATATTAAAAGTTTGCTTTAACCCCTCTCGTCTACTTTAGCTAGATAGCAATTATTATGCCGAGTAGTGCTTGTCTGCTTTAGCTAAATAGCAATTATTATGCCGAGTAATAGGGATATTAAGAGTCTGCTAACAAGTCTAATAGCTTAATTCTAAGAAGATAAGTAACAAGAATTTGCACCTTTATTGCCAAGTTTAACACTTTTATTAATACCTTTATTACTGCACTATTAGGTCTATAACCGCCTTTATTATAACCTTTATCCTTATCTTTATTACTATTAACTTTATTACTATCTTTACTATCTTTATTACTTTATTATCTTTACTGTCTTTATTATCTTTATTGTCTTTACCGTCTTTATTGTCTTTATTATCTTTATTGTCTTTACTGTCTTTATTATCTTTATTATCTTTATTATCTTTACTATCTTTACTATCTTTACTATCTTTACTATCTTTACTATCTTTACTATCTTTACTATCTTTGCTATCTTTACTATCTTTACTATTATCTTTACTACTTTACTATCTTTACTATCTTTACTGTCTTTACTATCTTTACCGTCTTTACTATCTTTACTGTCTTTACTATCTTTACTGTCTTTATTATCTTTATTATCTTTATTATCTTTGCTATCTTCCTTATCTTTATTATTGCTTTATTAACATTTAAAATTATTTTACATACTTTATAATATAGCGCCCTATAAACGCTAAAGAGCTTGAGTAAAAACGATAAACACTTTAATAGCACTAGTAAAATCTCTTGCTTTAAAGAGCCTCTTTAAAAACTTGCAAACTTTATTATATATCATAGTTAACTTACTATTTATAAGAGTCTTCTTTAAAGTTTTGCTAGTTTTAGAAAGCCTTTATAAAGACTAATCTACTATAAAGTGTCCGTCTAAAGATCGGCAACCGGTAAAAGGCCTTATAAAGGACTTATTAGTTAAAGAAATTTTTAAAGATTTGCTAGCTATAGCAAGCCCCTTTAAAGATTAATTAACTATAAAAGGCCCGTTTAAAGACCCGAAACTAGTAAAAGATCTTATAATTACTTTACTTATTAGAGAAGCTTCCTCTAAAACTCCGCTTGCAAAGGAGTCCTTAATAACTTTATTATAGCTAAAGCACCCCTTTAAAGGCTAACCGACTATAGAAGTTTAAGCTAAAGATCGAAAAACTATAAAAGGCTTTATAATCTAATAAGTAAAGAAATCTCTTAAAGATACGCCAACTTTGGAAAGTCTTCTTAATAGCTAATTTACTATAAAATGCCTTATAATAAGCTTATTAGAGGGAGAACTTCCGAAAGAGCTTACCGAAAATTCCTTTTAAGGAGAATCGACTATTAAACGCTTATTTAAAGACCTTGTAATAAAGGATCTTCTTATTACGCTAATTATAAAAGTTCTTTTAAGTTTAAAAGAGCTATTAAATAAACTTCTCTTTTATTACTTTTTGCGTATTCTTTAATATTTTTTAGACATTCTTATAGCTAATTTAAATTAAGAATATTAAATAGACTTTTTATCTAATTTATTAAGTTTTGTTACTATTTAAGGAACTTTGCTATGCAATAATTGCAAAGTAAAAGGGCAAAAGCTTAAAGATGTAAATTCTCGAAAGAGAGTTAAGGTTTAAATTAAATAGAGTATAATAAAGAAAAACGTTTCTAGTAAGTTGCGCTTGTTATATATAAAGTATATTAGCTAATTCTTTGTTTTTAAGTAATTTATATTAACTTTAATAGTAAGGATATAAAGATTATAGCTTCTTAGCTAACCCACGTCTTATTTAAGCCTTCGGCTAACACTAGCTACTATAAACTTATAAAACGGATATTATATAAATGGCTTAAATATAAAATAAAAGACATTAACCTCTTAGCCCCTACTTTGCCGAACTCTTTAAAGGACTTTATTATAGCTTCTAAAGACGAACCTAATAGTCGATAGAAATAAAATCTATGTCTTAAAGTTATACTACATAAGTTAAAAGACTATATAGCTATAAAATAAGGATAGCTAAAGTCTTCTTTATTTAAATGTTATAAAATCCGCCAAAATTTTGCAACTTAAAATTAGTATATAATATTACTTGAAAATCTTAACACTTAAATTTACTAAAAAGTTAGCTAAATATTAGCTAAGTTTATGCCTAAAAAGATACGCTTATAGCTCGGTAAAGACCTAAAAACTCTAAAAAGGAAAAGATGTAATATAATAGCAAAATTACGTCAAGTAGTTTATAATATTACTATAAAGGCAGCTTTAATAGAACAAGATCTCGAGCAATAGCAAGCAAAAGAGAATAAGTTTATAAAACGTATTAAGAAATCTCGTTAAGAATTTATAATATAGACATTTATTATAAGTCTATCCACATTTTAAGATATCTTTCCTTAAATCTAAACTTATAATATATAACCTTAAGCTAATTATAAAGTAAAATAATCTATTATTTAAGTAACTTCTCGATAGTTTTATAGCAAATAAGCAATTTAAAAACGATAAATAGCTACTCACTTAAAGCAACCCCTTTACAAATAAGATAAAAGGAAAAGAGAAGATAGAGTTATAAAACTAGCAACTAGACTTCTAAGATTTTACTTTAAAAGCTCCGATAAACTTTAGTAAAGTAATTAGTTTAAGAAAGTTAGACGCCCTTATAGCACCGGACTTCTTATATAGCTTAAAGAACTAAATAGTAATGCAAACTATTAAATATCTCGATATAATCTCGGTTTAAGATATACTATTAGTATAACATTTAATTATTTAGTAATTAATTTTAAGTTTATCCGGATAAGTTTTTAGTTCTTACTTTTAAGTTTACTTGACTTTTTACTTGTTGCAAGGATATAGACAATTATCTTTATATAAGATTATTCTAAATCTTGCTTATATATAAACTACTATCTCTTAATAAACGCTATACTATCTTGCAAAGTAATATCGTAGCTAGTTTATTTATATTTGTAATTATAAACAAGTTTAACTTATATTAGCATTAAAGTTTTATTGCTAGTTTATATAAAGCTATACTAGCACCTTTATAAGCTATCTTTAAAGACGCTTTGCTTAGTTTAAGATTATAGGGCTCTTTAGTGGCTTAAACTCCTCTTTACAAGTTAAGTAGTGTTATAAGCTGTTAAGTCGGCTAATTAAATCCCAAAAATATATTTAAAGTTGCAAAAGTATAAATATAAAGTCACGTGCTATTTAAAGAACTTATTAGTTTATTTAAAGCAATAAAGAAAGGATAATTACTAGTGCTAAGACAAATTCTATTAGAAGCTATTTTAGAAAGCAAACTAGGGCAACTTAAACCTTAATTAATTATTTTATATTAACTATTTATTTAAATTATTTAAGCTAGCTAATAATAGTAAAAAAACAAAAGTTAAAACGATAAAGTTTAAAGAAATATATGCAATCTCGTATATTTTAAAGTAAAGGAATTATTAGGTCTTCTAGTTGTTTTATTTGCTTTATATAGCTCCGATTAACGCAATAACTAATCTAGTTTACCAATTTTCGCTACTAGCAAGTTTATTACTTGGCTTAGTTTTGCTAATAAAGTAGCAATTCTATTAACTTTAGTAATTTTCGTTTTTATAAAAGCTAGTCTCTCTTTTAGCTTATTAAGTATAAAATCTAAAGAGCTTATATTTAAAGACTATAAGCTTAATATCTTCTTTTTTATAGTAGCTAGTTTATCCTCGAGAGACTTAAGCGCCGAGTTTCTTGTTGCTGAGGCTATTATTAATATTATTTTTGCTACTAAGGGTGCTACGAAATTTCTAAGCCCTTACTTTGCTAACTAGGTTTAAGCTATAAGAATTTTCTTGTCCTTTAGCACTTTTTTGTTTTTTACCTCGACTTCTTATAATAAAAGGATGCCCTTCCTTTTATAATACTCTTTAATAAGACTTTTCGCCTTCTTCTTTTTAATAACATTTTCTAAATTTGTCTTTGTTAAAATATTTATCCCCCGCTTCTTAAATCTTATATTATAATAAGTTATAAGAGCTTTATTACCTTTACCGAATATATACGTATTAATTGTGCCCCTTATATATTATAAAAATTCCTCGAAGTTATCCTTGTCTCTTTATATTTATATTTAAACGTTATAACTTATTTTATCTTTTTTAGCAAGAAGTTTTATATTATCTAATTTGAAAAATTCCTTTACTTTAAAAGCATTAACATTTAAACTTGTTATCGTTTTGTAAATTAAGTTATCGCTTAAATCGCTTATAACAATTAAGGTGCTTTTGTCTTAAGATTCCCCCCTTTTAGTATACTAGCGACTTGCTATAATTTGCCGGCCATTTATAGTATTAAGAGTCTTTTACAAGTATCTATTTATTACGTTATTCTTTGCCGCTTTAGCCTCCTCTTTTACCCTCTTCCTCGCCGCCTTAGCCTCTTGCTTTGCCCTCTTCCTCGCTGCCTCGGCCTCCTCCTTTGCCTTCTTCCTTGCTTCTTTATCTATTCTATTCTTTGCTTATACTTGTGCTAAAATTTCTTAAGTTAAGTATTTTATTATCTAATCGGACGAAAAGCTATACTTAAGATTAATAACCTTTAATTTTTTGTTAAAGCTATTAACTTTCGACTTTGCTTTAAAATTAAAAGGCTAGCCTTTAAGCGTATTCCAAAGACGATTAACGTAAGGCTTAATAGCCTTAAACTGTTTAGCGTACATTTTATAGTCGATAATCTATTAGTCAAGTTTAATTTTATCTTTCTCGTTTTGCTCCTTAATCCT
>Ga0302221_10001193_pt1 | contig 17059 bp, 21 predicted proteins | sample II_Palsa_E2_1_FD_193517 | JGI IMG/M metagenome (GOLD analysis project Ga0302221, IMG submission 193517) | Peat permafrost microbial communities from Stordalen Mire near Abisko, Sweden - II_Palsa_E2_1 | ecosystem: Environmental > Terrestrial > Soil > Palsa > Peat permafrost | place: Sweden... | reverse complement strand
TGGTTAATTACAGTATGCCGTAATCAAGCTATCCGATTATAGAAATGGAATGGATTCAGCCAATATTATCCAATTTTTTCAAAGCAATTGAGAACGATCCGCGCGTGGGTGTAAGCCACATCAGCCTGTATTGTGCCATACTGCAATTTGGGGATAAATGGAACGAGGGGGAATGCGTTCTCATAATGAGTTTTGAATTAATGAAGGTGGCTAAAATTTCAGGAGGGACATACCATAGATGTATCGGCGACTTGCATAAATATGGGTATATCAGGTATGTTCCTTCTTATAACCATAGAAAGAAAAGCCAGGTATATCTATTACTATAACAAATAACCGGCAGGATATAAATAATCATTCAGTAATAATCTTAATGTATTTAAAATGAAAACTCAATTTGTAATAATAGTAGGCCTTTTAGCTTGGGGCCTCGCAGCTTGTAATAAAAAAGATCAAGTACCAACCGACAGAAGCTCTGCTAACAATAGAGCATTAAACGCGTACCTTAATGATGACACAATGAATATTACTCCAGGTAATCCCGCTAATGTATATGATAGCGTGGGTTATTGGCATAATGCGATTTTAAGCGGGATTCAACCATGTATTCCTGTATCAAATGCGAATGCGGATACTATTACAGGATGTGTTATCAAGTTTGCCAACAAAGCACATCTTTACTTACCTGTACGCTCACTTGCAACCATTCCAAAGCTAATAAAGGAAAGTGAAAATAATTTTTATGCCGTTATTAATCGCCTGCCCTTTTCTGATCGGGCAAAATTTTTGACGGATTCATTGTTGAAAGTTGTTGATGAAAAATCGAGTTCTGATAGTGCTGGTTATAGTTCTATAAAGGCTTCTATCATCGGATTTGAAAACAATATCTTGAAAGACAATAGTCTAAGTAATATTGATAAAAAAGAACTTTTGGGAGCTGCATCAATCGCAAGATACTCGGTTTACTATTGGCTTGAAACGCCATCCGGACATGCTTTAAAACTAAAAAATATTCTTGCATGGCTTGGGAATGTAGCAGGGGATGTTACTGGCTTTTGTGTAACCCAAAATGTGGTGTATGCGGCTGATTGCAGTGAAGCTATGTATTGGCTAATATCTGTGTATATGAATTAATGCCTTAAAAGAGGTTATTAAGTAGATGTTTAGATAGCTAAATGATTTTTTAATAATAAATCCAACGTGATGAGTGCGGAAGTGATAACAAAAGAGGATTTACAGTTTTTTCGTTTTCAATTATTAGATGACCTGAAGAAAATACTTGCTTCAACAGATAAAAAGGAAGAAAAACTGGAATGGTTAAAAAGCGGTGAGGTTAGAAAGCTATTACATGCTTCTCCTGGTACATTACAAAACTTGAGGATTACCGGCCAGCTTAACCCAATTAAGATAAGAGGCGTATGGTACTATAACATGGCTGAAATCCAGGAACTGTTTAAAAGGAATGGATAAGCAATGGCCGCTGATTTAAATATATTCAAGGGATTTATTGAAAGCCTTGTATCAGATGAAAGGGTAACTGTCTGGCATTTAGGTATGATCCTGGGAATAGTACAGCTCGCTAATGGTGATAAATTAGCAGACCCTATTTCTATTTCGAGGAGAAAAGTAATGCAGTTAGGCCATATCAGCAATATAGTTACTTACCACAGGTGTATTAAAGATTTACAGGCTTTTGGTTTTATAAAATATTTACCTTCTTATCATCCCGGTATTAGGACAACCGTATATTTAATTGAGAAGTGATCTTAACTTAAATATTAGATAAATAAAGGTGAGCCTTCTAAGGCTCACCTTTTTGTTTATCATACTTTTTTAAGTTTTTTTCTTAATGCTGCCATATCCTCACTGACTTTCAAATCGACAATTTTAGCGTAGTGTTGGGTCTGCGTAATTCTTTTATGGCCTAACATATGTGAAACTGTTTCCAGGGGTACGCCATTGCATAAAGTTATTGTAGTTGCAAAAGTATGGCGCGCTATATGGAAGGTCAGGTTTTTAGTAATGCCGCAGGTATCGGCGATTTCCTTTAAATAAGAGTTCATTTTTTGATTGGTCAAAACAGGGAGAACAGCATTATTATCAATGCACTTTTTATGGCCCTCATATTTTTTCATAATTTTTAGTGCCTGTGCCAGCAATGGTATTCGCTGGGGCGTGCCGGTTTTCTGTCTTTTAGTAATAATCCATTTCTCATTATCTATTCCAGAAACAATCTGTGTTTTCTTTAAATTTCCAACATCTACGTAGGCAAGCCCGGTATAGCAACTGAATAAAAAAATATCCTTGACTAACTCCAAACGTTCAATCTGAAACACTTTTTTTTCAATTGCCGCCAGTTCTTCTTTATATAGGGGGATGATTTCTACTTCCTCTTGCGCGGTACTAAAATCACAAAAGGGGTCTTCATGCAGCCATTTTTTTCTGATACATTCTTTTAGGACTGTACCTAAAGTGCTGATATATTTCATTGCTGAATTATGATTGCAATTTTTGATTGTTTTTAACCAAATGGAAAAGTCCTTTACAAATTCATAATTCAAATCTTTAAGCTCTAAGTCAGCCTTGCCATACTTCCAATCTATGTATGCTTTGGTGTGATCATACGTAGTTCTGTACCTTTGATACGTTCTGTAAGCATAATCTTTGCCTATTAATGAATTTATTTCTTCATTATGCTTAGTGAATACATCTAATAGCATTCTCTTTTCGTTACCGAAACCGGTAATGATGTTTTTCAGTGCTTCAGCAGTAATTGCTTTGTTTTGATCTAATAAAACAATCTTGGCCTGGTAAACCTTAGAGCAAAGCGTATCTAAATAAGAGTTAAGGCTTTTAGCATCTTCTTTGTTGCCGATTGCTCTACCTGAAGATTGGTTCCATCGTTCAGGTTCCCACAATCTTTTTGTCGATAGTTCTTTTGGGATGCCGTCTACTGTTATTCTTAAATAAACATAACGCGCATCTGCATCTTGGTTTTTGGGCTGCTTCAAAAAGAAGAATAACCCGAAGCTGTTTTCCAACATAATAATCCGATTTTAAAATGATTAATAAAGTTGGAAATGCGATGCTTCAAAAACAAGATGTAACAGAGATTAACATCTTGAAAGTCAATTGTTTATGTCATAATTCGTGCGTCTTTTTTTGAAAATTTTAAGACGCCACGAAAGACGCGACTTAACTTTGGGTTTCTTTGCAAATTTTGACTATCTGCAAAAAACAAAAAGCCCGCAAATCATGGATTTGCAGGCTTTTGTAAGCTCTAATAATGCTTTTCGTGCCCCAGACGGGAATAGAACTTATTTGTTCTACGCGCTCCCAGAGCGGCTTTCAGTTCTTTTTTTGAGGCGGTGCCACGAATGACGCAACCTCTTTTTGTTTGTGGTCAAGTGTTGACCAAGTAGCCCGTAGGGGAATCGAACACGATTACTAACCTATTGGATTACAATACATTATATGGTTGCCGATGTACTACGCACCGAATTACTAACCACTTTTGATGCAGATTATTTACAAATCTTACGATATAAAGATACGAAATATTGCATTACCATACAATTTTAATGACCGGCTTTTAGTAAAAACATTATTGGCTAACCACCCCCGCAAGCCATAGTGCACACCATCCCATATTTACCGCTTAAGCAACAAACAGCGCGAGCCGAGTAAATAGTCAAGGCCGGGCAAGCCACTGAAAAACAAAACACAACTGCCCGTTTATATAGCCTTTACTTTTTACCCGGCGTGGGCTATCTTCGCGGATGTGGGGAATATGGAATGCTTTTCAAGAAAAATTGGGAATGTCCACATTGTTAAATAGCATTTTCACTATTTTAAGTTCATAAAATACTCGAAAATTATTTTTGGCGCATTAATATCCTGACTTGTTGCATTAGGGTATGAGTGACGAATCACAAATCATATTTTTTGCAACTTGCGACTTTGCGGACGCAATGTCCACGATGCGACTGTAATTATCGAAAATAAAAGAGGCCCAACCCAAACCGCAAAGCCATCGCCGATAGCTATATGGGATGCAACTGCTCCTGTGTAAACAAAAAAAATGCCTGCGTAAGCCCATTCTTTTACTAGCGGAAATTTCGGAATTAGGATGGCAATTAGAGCCGGTATTTTCCATACCCCAATGATGGTAAGCAAGAAAGCGGATAACCTAAATGTGCGAACGTTTGTTTTACGAAATCGTTTCGGGTTAAATCCCACTGTGCTCCCGCTGCGGTTTCAAGCGCAACAATTCCAGTGAATACCCAATATGCAATGATTTTTATATGCTGGGTTCTATTTGACTTTTCTTTATTCTCTTTCATGATGACATTGTTATTTTAAGTATTTATTGTTTATACCATAATGAGAACTGAGAAAATGAAAATTGGACACGAGGGAAAAAATATTTTTACGCCAGAGAATTTATTTTTTCCTGAATGCCTTGTTTTTCGGTTGCTGTTTTGGCTAAAGAAAATGCGGTTTTAAAATGTTCTTTTGCTTTTTTACTGTCTGCGTTTTTGTAGAGTTCACCTAAAAGCAGAAAATACAAATGATTGTTTTCTAATTTTAATTTTTTCGCTTCAGTTAAAGCGATTTCATTTCCACAGGCTTTATATAATGCAAAAGTTCGGTTTAGTGCAATACTTGGCGAATAGTTGATCAAGAGTAACTGATTATAAAGTTGCAAAATTTCTTCCCACTTTTCGTCCGTGTGTTCTTTGGTGCAATGTAGTGAAGCAATTCTTGCTTCTAAATGATAAGAAGTGATTTCATCTCCCTTTGCGGAAAGATTTAGGAACTGAAGGCCTTTATTGATCAAATCTTTGTCCCAAAGTTTGTCATTCTGCTTTTCGTAAAGTACAAAATCATTTTCGCTTGTTTGCCTTGCATTAAATCTGGAAGAATGAAAACACATCAAGGCAATCAAAGCATTTGTCTTAGGTTGATTCGTTCTTTGATTCTCTGAAAGCATAATTCCTAAACGCATTGCTTCCAAACATAAATCTTTTCGCAAAATTTGATTTTGTGTTTTAGAATAGTACCCTTCGCTGAAAAGCAAATAAATAATGTGTAACACATTGTCAAGGCGTTTGTTGATTTGCTTTTCATCAGGCATTTCCATTTTTATTTTTTCTTCTCTCAACTTTTCCTTCGCTCGGAACAACCTTTTATTGATGGTTTCTTTGTTTGATAAAAATGCGTCTGCAATTTCATCAATGCCGAACCCGCAAAGAATACGCAATGCTAAACCAATTTGTGCTTCGCTTGCAATGGCAGGGTTGCATACGGCAAACATCATTTGCAACTGGCTGTCTTTAATATTCTCCGTTGAGAAGTTCACTTCATTTACTTCATTAGTTGCTTTCAGATTGGATTGGAGCTCAGGAATTACTTTTTCTGTTAAGATTTTATTTCTTCGGAAATGATAAAGCGTTTTTTGTTTAGCAACTGTGTAAAGCCACGCAATCGGGTTGAGTGGAGTTCCTTTTTGTTTCCATGTTTCGGCTGCTTGTAAAAATGTTTCACTCACAATATCCTCGGCAATTTCAATATGCTGTAAACCATAGAGTTTGCTGATAACAGCAACCATTTTTGAAAATTCCTGCCGGAACAAATTTGGTATGAGTTCGAATTCTTGCATCATATTGAAGAACAAAAACTCACCATGCCTGCAAGTGAGTTTAGTTTAATGAAAATATTTTATCCAAAGATAGGTCGAATTTCTACGCTTCCGCCAGCATCTAATGCAGGGCAACCGTGAGCTAATGTTGTTGCATCTTCCAAACTGTCAGCTTTAACAATAATGAAGCTGCCTAACATCTCCCTGATTTCAACAAAGGGGCCGTCAGTGATTACACCACCTGCTTTAAGAACTTTTCCGTCAGCGACAAGACGGACACCATTGCTCACAAATTTTCCTTGTGCTGCTATGCTTGCTGTCCAGTTTTGCCATTTCTTTTGCAGGGCTTGCATTTCTTCTTTTGATGTTTTACTGTAATCGTAGCTTGGTTGTCGGAATAATAAAGCGAATTCTTTCATTATCTTTTATTTTAGTTTGTTGTTAAATTTATGACTTTTTGTTTTTGATTACCAAGCTCCAACTTGATATGTACCAACCAATGGATGAAAAGCATGGTTGATGCGATTGTAAGTGTTAATGGCTGTAACCCCTAAAGTCAAATCAACTAATTCTTCTTCGGAAAAGTGTTTTAGTGCGTCTTCGTAAATTTGGTCAGGCACACTGCAGTTAGTAACAGCTTCTGCCCATGCAAGTGCCGCTCTTTCCTTGTCCGAAAAGAAAGGGGTTTCTCTCCAAGCGTTTAAGGTGTAAATACGCTGTTCTGGTTCTTGATTTGCTCTCAGATCTTTTGAGTGCATGTCAAGGCAAAAAGCACATCCATTGATTTGTGATACTCGCATGTAAATTAAATCAAATAGAGGTTGCCCCACTGTTGATTTTTTTAAATGTGCACCCATAGGATAAAGTGACTTCATAGCATTTTGCCCAATCTCATTTACTTTAATTCTTTGTTTCATTTTGTTTGATTTTTAAGTGTTAGAGAATTTCTTGATTTATACTACAATAAGGATTGGCAAACTAGAAATTGGACATAACTTGAAAATATTGTTCAAGTGCAAGTATTATGTTAGCTAACTCAGTTAGGTTTTTAATGGTAATTGTATTTTTGATATTGAAGGGTCAAGTTAATTGGGCAGTTTGACCGTGTCGCATTTAAACAGGCCGCCGAACACAAATTTGACCAAACCTTTGATTACGACCGGCAGCTTAAAATCAGGACGAGACATATATTCCCTGATGCTTTGGTCCCCATCTTAGATATTCCGGGAGTCTTGACCATGCTATTCCGGGCGCTTTGGTGCACCGAGTTGTGTAAGCAATTAAGTAATCCCAATTAATAATCAATAAATTAATATGGTCAAAGTGTTACGGAATTAACTGTTTTCTATTTCGGAACGAGGTGGTCAATGGCTCCGGAATGTCCAATAGATTGAGCTGAAGTTGCTGTTGGCTTGAAAGCTTGCTTTTTGCAATATTGAGTGCAAGGTGATGATAATGTGGAGATTCCGCTCAAACTGACCACCTGATTCCGATTTAAACTGACCACCCGTTCCTGGTTTAAAATGACCAGGGCATTCCGGATCAAACTGACCACCCTTTTTTTGTAGTTATGCTTTAGATATTGGCTGTTTTGTTTAAATGCCAAATACCGTTTCCGGAGGAACAAGTTGATCGGGAGCCTCATTATGTATGCGAAGTCGCTCTGGAATGCCTCTATTAAAGCGATGAACGGCCATCACCAGAAGGACATACCTGTAACTTGCTAAAGTATTAAGCTTCGAAAAAAATAAAGATGTTATAGCTTGAGCGCGCCAGGCTAAATGGAAATCGGTAAATAATTACCTTTGTTTATGCCGCTAAAGCATCGGTTGCATTTCTTTGCCAGCAAAACGGGTGGTCAGTTTGCCACGGAATAGGGTGTAACATATCTCCGAAACGCCCAATCAATGCCAGATTGGACGACTTTTTTCTTGTGCTTCCACATATTGCCAGTATTCGCATAAGTTTTCTTTAATATTCCTTTCCCGTTGTATTGAATAAACGTTTTATAGGATAATTGTATATACACAATCATTCAAAATTTCTCCATTCTTAATAACAGCCTTCTTTCGAATCGCCTCAAGCGTGAATCCGTTATTTTCCAATGCTTTCCTGGATCCATAATTAGACTCAAAACAAACAGCAAATAACCTGACCCTGTCAAACGTATCAGTGGCACATTTAACCATTTGTCCAATAGCTCTTGTTGCTATTCCTCTTCCCCAAAATGGCTCTGCGATCCAATATCCGATCTCGGCGGTTGTACTATAAATATCATCTTTTAAATCTATGGCTATGCGTCCTGCGAAAACACCGTCTACTTCAATAACGAAATCTGTTTGAGGGGTTCTTTCTGAAACAGAAAAAATATTTTGTTCGGCATCTTTTAGTTGATAGGGACTGGAAATGTATTCCGAAGGTTAGCTGCAATATGGTTGTTATCTGCGGCTTGCTGTAAAGCCGTTGCATCTGCAGCATTAAAAGGTCGTAATTGAATATTCATTTTATTTTTGATGGAATTTTTAAAAATTAATTTAATTGACGCTGATAGTAAACATTTTCGCCCATCATCCTTCTGAAATGTGATGGCATATCTTCGCTTTCCTTTCTTGTAAATCCGTTTTTCTCATAAAAACGATGTGCCGCTTTTAGCACGTCCACGGTTCCCAAATAGAGATCAGTTATACCGACAGAATAACAATACTGAATTAATCTGTCTAAAAGTAATTGAGCAATACCGGTTTCTTTTCCTCTAAATTCTTTTTTGACAAACATTTTCCGGATTGTCCCTGCCTCACTCTCCGTTGCAATTAACGCAATGGTGCCTATGAGCTCTCCATCATATTCAGCTCCCCAAAAACCTCCCCCGGTTTGATGATAGTATTTCTCAATGTCTAAAAGATCCGGTTGTCCTTCCATAGTCACCGGGACATTGAATTCAATTTGCTGGATCGGAAGTATAAGGTCGAGGATTTTCTGTATATGATCATTATAAATGGGCTTGATATCGTAGGACATATTCATTATTATATTTTTTATAAGAATAAACTTTAAAGACTTTTGAACATAATATAGGCATCTGTGAAGCCATTTTCGGGATCTCTGAAGGCACCCGGAATTTCACCTATAATTCCAAATCCTAGTCGTAACCAAAGATTTACAGCTCTCGTATTTGATTTTAAAACCAGGTTGAACTGCAAGGCCCGGTAACCTAATTCTTTTGCTTCTTTAAATGAATATTCCGCCATCGCAGTTCCGACACCACGGGACGAAAAAGCGGGCGAAGTCATATATGATGCATTGGCAATGTGATTTCCCAGACCCGGTTGATTATCCCTTAGGATAAAAGTTCCAGCAATCTGATCTTCCATTATCGCAACATAGGTTTTTTTGTCCTCTCCGAACCAGTATGCCAACATTGTTTCTTTACCTGTTCCGGGATGAAATGCATAATATTTGGATGTCCCTATTACCTCGTTAATAATATTCCAAACCTTATTTTGATCATTTACAGTTGCCGGCCTTATGGTAATCATAATCGCTTGTTATCAGTTACAATTAGGACACTCTGGAGTAGGTAGGATCAACTGAAAAAATAGTAATGTCAGCCACCTGTCAAACTTGTACCCAACTTGTTTAAATTCTGCCACTTGTTCATATCCCTGACCCTTGTGTAAATTGATGCGTGCCAAATTCGAAGCTTCTATACAAGCAATGATGGTATGAAAATTTTGTGATATGGCGTAGTCGTTCAGGTAAGAAACCAATAACTTTCCAATTCCCTTACCGCGGTGAATTTGATGTATGTAAACCGTGCTTTCAACGGTGTATTTATAGCCTGGCCTTTCGCGGAAATGCCCGTAAGAACAAAAACCAAATACTTCTTCATTAACGCAGGCGACAAACACCGGAAAATTATTGGCTTTTTTATTTTCGAACCATTTCCCTATATAATCCACAGTAAAGGCATAATATTCGAATAACGCCGCAGAATTCAAAATGGCCTCGTTATATATTTCTAAGATTATGGGTAAATCTGCCTCAGTCGCGGCCCGTACTGTGATCCCTTGGTTACTTAGCGTAAATAGGTCTGTCATTTTAAATAACTATTTTGTGATTTATTTATGAGCGATTACTGAAATCTCAATTTTGACATCCCTAGGCAGCCGGGACACCTCAACAGTTGCCCTTGCCGGTGGAGCGTCTTTGAAAAATGTTCCGTATACCTTATTTATGGCACCAAAGTCATCCATGTTTTTTATATAAAGTGTAGCTAATAAAATATGATCAAGGCCGGCTTGTTCGATGGGCGGCAAACCAATTAGTATATCCAGGGAATAAGTCGCGCCACCCTTCTTTTATAATTGCGGTATTGTTCGCCAAAATTATCAGTCAATGCCGCCTCTTCAACGCTTATCCTGAAACTAAGCGCCAGGAAACATGGGATAATAATGATCAGCAGGTTCAAAATACTATTCATGCTGAAGCCTATACCGGTCAGTATCATTAGCAACCCCAAATAACTGGGATGCCTGACAATTTTGTATAGTCCCCTTGTGTTTAGTGAATGACCTTTATTTATAGCCACGTTTACCGTAAACATTTTTCCCAGTTGTACAATTGCCGTCCAACGAATGATAAACCCCAGTCCAAAAATGATAATTCCGGTTATTAACCCTGCATCACCATGCAGTGGCCAGGTATGGTCATGCTCTGTAACCGAAGTATAAGTTAAAGAGCCCGATATTGCCAACCATAGTAGTAATAATGATCGGCGGTCACGGTTGCTGCGGGTATCATCTTTTTCTGATCTTTTTAATATCAACAAAGCGAACTCCGTTACAGTAAATAGAATCTCAAGCCAATTAGTAAATACCATATCATTTATTTTAGGTTGAATGTCTCAAAAATATGCGATTTTCACCTCACACAATCTCGTTTGCACTCAGTTAATAATTTATGTGCCCCCGCTGGCGCCAAAAATGTTAGCGATAGTAACCTTTTATTCAAATATTCTTTTCTTAAAGAATTCCTTCATTTTGTCAAAGTCTTGCTTTGGTTTTTTGCAAACATAAATTGTTTGCACAACCCAGCCTTCACTGCTTGCATAGTCACTGTAAATTTTTCTTACAGGAGTTACTTCCTCGAAAAAAGGAGTAAAAAAATTATCGCCCGCATCATTATAGGAAAAAGCAATAACCGTTTCAGGCATTTTGCCCGTTGGTGCCCAGGAATAAAAGCTTCCGTGGTAAGAAAACGCATGCGGAAGCCCGTAATCATTTCGAAATAATTCAACCGCACCCGCCTGCGAATAATGCTTTCCCCAAATCAGGCAATTACGCTTTTCATCAGCAGACAAACTGTTATAAACGAGTTGAAGCTGCGTTAACGTTTCTTTCCATTTTTCCTTTGCATAATATTCCTGAATAGGAAGCACTTCTTTTCCGTTTTTTATTTCTTTTGGGGAATATTTATAAACGGAATTCAAATAATGATGAAAAGAATATACGGGCATACCAAAGGGAATCAATACTGCGCCGATTAATAAAATAAAACTCAAAGAATACAATAACCATTTTCTTTTTGGCAGTATCATCGATTCCCAAAATATACCGCAGAACGGAAGTGTCGTAAGCATGATTGGAAAGAAATAATAAGCTTTTCCTTTACAAAAGGCAAGAAATAATACCGATAACGAAATTGAGCAAACAAGCTGCCGGTGGAAGTTTTTATTCTTTTTATCGACAAAACTAAATACCAAAGCGGGGAGGATCAGTATAAAAGCAATCGGGTTAACAGATAAAAATATATCGCGTATTACGGACAACGGTGTTACATTATCCAATTGGGTTTGATACAGCCGATGAAACATTTGAAGTGCGGGCCAACCATTTACATATTGCCAAATAATATTAGGCAGTAAAATCAAAAATGAGATAATTAAATATTGCCAGTATTTACCTTTTACCAATACAACTCTTGTTTTTCTATAAAGCAATAATGACAATAACCCGAAGCAAAAAAATATTGCGTCATATTTAGTCAGAAAAAATAAAGAGATGAATATGGTCAAATACCATAAGTATTTTTCTTCTCCGTATTTTATGAACCTTGTGAGTTGATAAAAGCAAAGCACCCAAAACAATTGACTGAAAACGACAGGGGCAAAAGGTTGTTGCGATCCTTCAAAGCCAGGTGCGACCAAAAGACAAAATAAAGCAATAAATACCGCGATGCTTTTGCCACCAAGTTCCGTTGCAATATTGCCCACATAAATAATAATGAGCAGCATAGCTATATACGGACAGATATGATAAACGAAAACAGAATGAGCATGAAACAAGTTCTGATTGAACGCTAACAAACCTATCATCGGCGGAAATTCCATATAGCCGAAAGCCAAATGATTTCCCGTTTGAATATGCAGCAGTTCGTCGCCCGAAAAACCTGAGTGGCTGTCTGCAATTAAATGAAGTGTCAATTTTAGAATGCAGAAAATGAGAATTACTAGTTTCGTCTGTTTAGTCATCTATTTCTTGCTTAGTGTTGTTTTTTGTATCTCTCTGGCTTTGTTGGTAACAATCGAGGCTTTGCGATCACCCAGGGGGCGGAAAAAATTCGCCGACAACCAGTCATCTCACCTTGTTTACTATTGCCCTAATCTTTGACCGGCGTAATTTGCGCCTGCACACATCGCCAAGTCCCGTTTTCTTTTATGTAGGTATCGGTGTATACCGTCTCCCCTGTTTCCGTTTTTCCATTGATATCTTTTGTGTAAACAGTTTTCGACCTTATCAAGGCCATATCACCAAATATCCGAATGTCCTCATCTTTGTAAATGAAGGAGGTATAACCACCGTTTGAAAAATCGGTAGCCCATTTCTTCAAATAGTCTTCTCTCTCAACAATGCGCCCATCGCTTTTAATACAAACAAAATTTTTGTGAATAATTTTGTCGTGTGCGGCTACGTCCTGCTGAACAAAGTTTTTTATAAACTGCCCGTTCAAAGCGCTTAATTCGGAATATTCTGCTTCTGTTTTGGTTTTCATACTGGTCTGGATTTATTTAATAACATACGATAAAGATTAATTTTATTATAGCTCAATATTATAACGTCTCGCTTACATTTCCAGAAGTCACAAAACTTCGGACAACAGAGCGTGTACTATTTGAACTTTGGTTTGAGGTTTACAACCGTTAAAAACCCTCTTCGGCCAGCCAGTCGCCGAACCGGTCTATCCAGGTATCTGTTGGGAGACTTTGTTTTTTCATCCCAAATCCATGGCCGCCTTTTATATAAATATGCAGTTCTGCAGCATGTTTTGCAGCGGTGATCTTTGAGTACAGGTCTACAGCATCCGATGCCAGGCCCAATGGGTCATCAGTTGCTGCAACAATAAAAAGGGGTGGCTCATTGTCAGCTACCTGTCCTAATATCTCCGGTGGGACGTAAGCGTAAACCGTTACTGCAAAATCGGGCCGATTGCCGGCAGAATAGTGGAAAGCGCTTGCGGCGGCAACTGTGCCCCCGGCCGAAAATCCGATAATCCCGATGCGCGAAGGCGAAATATTATATTCGGCGGCGTGTTCGCGAACATATTTTATAGCAGCCCTGCCGTCGGCTATTGCTGGGGGCATTAACGGCCTGATCTTTTCGGCAAAATCAGTATCTATCATCTTTTTTCTTAGCTCCAGCGCGGGGTTTGCGGTAAGGCTTTGTCCGGTACGGTATTTTAAAATAAATGCTGCTACACCTCTTTGATTAAGCCATTTTGCCACTTGGGTGCCTTCATATTGCATTCCTAATACATAAAACCCGCCGCCGGGACATATGATAACGCCAGTGCCTGTAGCTATTGTCGGGTCGGGTAAATAAACAGACAGCGTGGGGCTGGAGATATTATAATCTACCGGCGACCCTTTAATAGTGTACTCCTGGTTGGTGTACGTCCAGCTTTCAGAGCCGGGAGCTGTCCCGCTATACAGCGGAATGACTTTTTCCTGGGCCCTTATTCCCTGAATTATAAAAAACAGCATTATAAAGGAAAAAACTCTTTTCATAATCGAGATTTAATTAGCGGTAAAATTGATCGCCATTTAAAAACAACAAATTAGGCAACTATAGACGATACCTAATTATTTTTCTTAGTTAATAATTTTATCCGTTGTTAACTTTATTTAGTCAATGCTCTATCAAAGGGTTCTTTGACGTCTACAGAAGGACTAAAAAGACATTCGATAAAAAATGGTGCCGCAACCGGCACAATTTCCCATTGAATAAATCCCGCCATTGTCATCGGAAAATCCTCGATGTATTGCTTCGCTTTAGCCGCGTCGGCACATTCAAAAACAATTACGACTCCGGTGACATCCACTCTGGCATAAAGTTCACGGATAATACCAGCCTTCGATAAACGCCAGGTGTTGGCCGTTTCAGGTTGCAATAAAGGTGCAATGGTTTCCATAGTAAGACCGGGTTTTAATTCAGCAAAAGCGATTATTTTCATAAGAAGTGTTGGTACAGTATTTGGATATTTAATTACTTGTTTAATAAGTTTGTTGCTTCAAAGGCATATCCGGATTTTGGAGAATTATTTGCTTTTTGTTGTCAAAGGGAAAAATCCCCAAAAATACGCATGGCTTCATCCGTAATTGAAAATGAGGCGTATCTTGCATTTTCATAAGCATGCCCTCAATCATATATATATTTATCCGGGGTACTATACCTCCACTTACCTGTATGCACACAAAGTCTTTATGTATTATTAGGTCATGGGCTGATGTATCATGCTCGATAAAATTCTGAATAACTGAGCGTTCAATTTGCTTAAAACGGCTTTGTCATTTAAGACAGCTGCTGCAGCTATTGGTTCTTTTTCAGATTGTGTATTCATTTTTATGAACAGCCTAGTTTTAAAAAAGACCTGTATTGCACATTTTGTAAATACCCGGTTAATTAAGCCTTGAAATAAAGGTACAAGGCAGAGAAGTAGAAAAGTTTAGAAATATTGCTAAAGTGTGGCATGCCAGAGCAAGTTGATGATGATTACATTAATTATGTCGAAGATTTTGACTGCCGATTTCTGGTTACCGTAAAACTTTCGACTTGTATCTTGATGGAGAAAGCTCAAACTTTTTATTGAAAGCGCTGGAGAAATAATCATTCCGGTTAAATCCGCTTCTATAACAAATATCTGTAATAGGCAGATCGGTGGTCCTGATCAATATCTCGGCATATTTTAAACGTAGTTGTTGCAGATAGTAGAATGGCGAAAAAGTACAAACCTGTTTAAAAAGCCTGGTAAAATAAAAAGGGCTTACATTACAATGCCGGGCCAGTTCATTAAGAGAAATATCAGCAGTTAAGTTTTCCAATAAATAAGCCTTTGCTTTTTCAACAGTACTAAGGTGGTATTTTTTGGTGCTATTTGGAACTTTGACCTGAATAGGATATACATTAAGCTGTTGCATAGCCAGGTCAACAAGGTCGGTTACAAGGCTATCTATTTCAATCCGGCAACGATTGGTTTGCACTGCTTTTAAAATGCAATGATGTACATAATCAACTTCGGGCGAAGCGGTAAATATGTCGCAAAAAATATCCTGGTTGTTAAAAAAAGCATAGTTTTTTAACCTGTATTGGTCCTTAATTATTTCGTAAGCAGCTTCAGTGAAATTTATTATAGTGTACCGCCCTATACCAGGCATTTCCTGTATCACCCTAAACTCACAACCAGGCTTTTCTATTAATATACGGCTGCTGTATTCCTCGCCTTCTTTGCGATAAGCATGATATGTGAAACAGCCACTTCGCGTAATATTGATACAAAACTCAGAAGTTGACCGCAAATCGAATAAATGACGCTCGCCTGAATAAGAGTTAAAATCATTTATGCAATAAAGATCAGAAGCATATAGCACCTGGTAACTATAAAAATTCTGCTGTTTCATTCGATTATGAGTAGTTCTATTAACCAGCGGATTAATAATCGAATATAGTAAATATGAACCACTTTGTTACAGAAATTCTTAAACCTATCCTCTTAAAATTCTTTAACTTCAATATTTTCAACTTCTTCTATAACTAATTCGGGTTCTTTTTCCAAACGTGGTGCTCGGCATTTTTGCGACAACATACCAATGGTTTGGCATTTTCCCGAATGACGTGCCACTAGCTATCCACCTATTTTCACCCCCCCATTCAGGCGCGAATGAGGAGCAAAGGCCGAGTGCGGCTGCTTCTCGTGCCTTGTGTAAGCATCCTGGTGACTGCCGGGTTCGCCGCCAAACCAGCATACCTATCCCGTTATTCCGCCTTTAAACTTTCTTCGGGAGCCATGCTCCTACGCTGAAGCTTCGGCGCAAGCCTAAGCTCACGCTGAGCGAAGGCTCTTTATCGGTTTTTGCCTGCGCTGCTTTTACAGCCTGGAAGCTGACCGTCATTAACGTAATGAGTATAGCGCCGATAGCGGTAACGATAAATAGCCACCATGCCAAATCGGTGTGATACGGATAATTACGCAGCCAGTTGTGCATGAAATAATAAGCTACAGGCGAGGCAATACTAATTGAAACAGACACCAGTACGGCAAAATCTTTCGATAGCAATTGCCACAGGGCGAATACGGAAGCGCCAGGCACCTTGCGTACACCTATTTCCTTAACACGCTGTTCGGCCATGTAGGTTGCCATGCCAAACAGCCCGAGACAGGTGATAAATATAGCCAGCCCGGCGAAAACAGTAGCCAGTTTACCCAGGCGTTCCTCATTATCGAATTCCTTGGCATATTCCTGGTCAACAAAGTGATATTCAAATGGCTGTTCCGGGTTTTCGGTTTTTAACACGGCAGCGATGTTGTGAATAGCTTTGCCGGGGCTCATTTCCGGGCTTATCTTTAAATAGCCGCTCACCTGTCCCACTCCCGCAAGCAATGCGCCATGTTGCGCAAACCTTCGACTGGTATAAAATTCTTTGCCCCGGTGAAAGGCAGCCCACCTGCTGCGCAACAACATTGGCATTTATGCGGAGGAGGGTACGGGCAAAGCGGGTAGCCGACCGATTAATAGACAAAAGATTTGCAGGTGGTAACCATTGCAAAGGCGAAAAGCAAAAAAAGTTTTCGGATTGGAAGCCAAACTTGCATCAAATCGAAAAATGATACAACCCGGTTTGGGTTTTGGAAGATAGTAACCAATCCCGTCGGTTCGGGACTATAGCTTTTCATTCTTATTATCCCATTTGTATTTTAAACTGCTATTGTACACTACGCCTTAAAGTTTTTCTATTTCCTCGATAGACAAACCAGTAAATTTTGCTATCTGAACAGCAGAAATACTTTCTCTTTTCATTTCACGGGCAATCGCAACAGCTTTTTTATGTTCGCCTTCTACAATTCCTTTTTCAATTCCTTCCTTTA
>Ga0302221_10001191_pt1 | contig 17093 bp, 2 predicted proteins | sample II_Palsa_E2_1_FD_193517 | JGI IMG/M metagenome (GOLD analysis project Ga0302221, IMG submission 193517) | Peat permafrost microbial communities from Stordalen Mire near Abisko, Sweden - II_Palsa_E2_1 | ecosystem: Environmental > Terrestrial > Soil > Palsa > Peat permafrost | place: Sweden... | reverse complement strand
TTGATCGTAGAATTGTCTGATTCAAAAGCTAGAACATAGGAAGCAGAGCTTCCTTTATATATACGCTGGGAGCGGCTAATTACGTGAGCACCGTACGCCTGGGTGCGCGCTTGGGCGCGAGCCTAAGGCATCCACCCACAAGTGCGACATTTATTAAATAGACTTAAAAGAATCTTTATTCCTAAATACACATATATTACTCTTAAAATTTAATTTACTAAAGATAGCAAACTATAAAGGATTTACATAAATATAAGATATTCTTAACTACTTATAAATTGCAAATAGATTTTGAACTATAAAAGTATTACTATTAACTTAATATAATTAACAATAGTAAAAAGACTAAAATTAAGACTAAAATTAAAAAGACTAGCTACATTTAACTTATATATATTAAGCAAGGCCGGCAATTAAAATGCACTTGCTAAAGTTACTATTAAAGCATAAGTAATAAAGCATCTTAAACCTTGCCTTCTCTTAAGTAATAAATTCTTGCATTTATATAATACAATTATGAATATAAATATTAACAAGATTACTATTAGTGCATATTAAGATTTTATTGCCCTAATAAGCGTTTATTACAAAGGTGACTATATAAGCTAAAAGGTCTTAGCTACAAAGTTAGTAACTATTCCCTTAAAGACTATTATAGCAATATTAGTAATGTGTGCTCTATTTTTAAAAGGGCGCAATTACATTTTCGAGGGTTCCTTTACTAGTACATATAATGCAATTACAGATTATGCTAATTTTATAGCTATTATTAACTTTTCTAATAAACTTAAAAAAGTGCTTGCAAAGGTTAAGCTAAGCATAATTACTAAGTACAAGGAAGACAGCTATTATCAAGTAAAGGAGCTAAAGCTAAAACTTGTAACAATTGCTAATAAAAATTAAATTAAGTCTTAAATAAACAATTAAACCAAGTCTTAGCTAAAGGAATTTAATAATATTACACTAATAATTAGCATCTTTAAACTATTAAATATTCCCGAGATTATTCCAAAAAATAAAGTTTATATTTGCAACTTTAAGCTTAACTTAGCAAATAAGATTTATAATATAGTTCTTAAGCTTGTTATATACTAAGAAGAAAAAGGCCTTATTAATATGCTTAAAGAAGAGATAATGTCTATTTTACTTGTTAACAAATAGCAAAACTATAAAATCTTTGCTAAAGTTTATCTAGTTAGTATTAAAGATAAGGAAATTATTAATAAAGTATTAAATAGCCTTTACGCAAAAGATGTTATAAGTTATGCTATAAACCTTACCCTATTTAAATATACTATATTTGTAGTCTATTATATAATAAACAAGAAACTAGTTAGCTATCTTATTATAAATTTATAACCCTTTAACTGCTTAGCAATCTTAAATGCTTACCTTATATTACTATAATTAGAAGTTATTAAGGCATTATGCAAAATAGCTTATATTTCTATAATTAATAAGTCTATATTCTTTTACTAGTTTCTTATAAAGCTTAAATACTGCAAGTAGTTTATTATTGTTAGCTATTACAATTAAAAGTAATCTAAAGTCACACTAATAAGTTTTAAGAATTTGCTAGCTTATATATAGCGCTATATAAACAAAAAGTTACAATTATTTAAAGCCTTTATATAAGCATTTATCAATAATATAATTATATTCTCAAAAATAGCTACTAAGTACCTTTATTACTTTTATAAAGTCTTTACCTTATTTGCAAAGATTAAACTTTCTTTATCATCTAAAAAATCCTTCTTTGCCTACTTATTAGTTTAGCTACTAAGATATAAGGTAAACAGATTTAGTATAGCAACAATAAAGGAATAAGTAGCAGTAATTTATAACATTATCTTTCTTAGCAATTTTAAAGACTTAAAGACTTATCATAGTATAACCGGTTTCTTAAAATAGTATATACTATATTATACTAAAATTGCTAAGCTATTATAGTTACAAAAGACAAAGATATTAGCAAAAGCATATCAAGTTAATGCTATTAAAGTAAAGAGAAAGTTATTTTGCGCTTAAAAGAAATAAACTTTAACAAGTATAAAGGTAGCATCTTTTAAAGCATTAAAAGGATATTTGTTAAATACTAAATATTTAATTTACTTTAATCTCGACAAAGTTCTTTACTTGAAAATAGACAAGTTATTAGCATATAGCTTTGCAATAATGCTATTTTACTTTAAAATCGAATATATAGCACTTTTGGATCCCTCTAAAATTGTTACAGTTTGCTCTATTTGTACTGTTTGCACTGTTTGCACTAGTGCATCACATGACCTACGCGAGCGCCATATAAAGCCTCCAACTTCTTGTACAACTCGACTTCTACTCCTTAGCTTAGAATTCTCGCAATAGACGCACCTTAAACCTTCGCCCTTTGGGCCCCTAAGGCTTGTGTTCGTGACAAAAATTGCATTAATAGCAATAAAACTTATTTTATTCTTTAGCAAATTACTAAGTCTTTGTCGCACTTGTGGGTAGATGCCTTAAGCTCGGGCTTAGGCGCGCACCCAGGCGTATAGTGCTCACGTAATTAGCCGCTCCTAGCGTATATATAAAAGAAGCTTTGCTTCTTATGTTCTAGCTTTTAAATTAAACAATTTTACAATTAATGTTTTGTCCCTTTACTTTATACTATACGCGATAGTTATAAGCCCGGTTTGCACTTAAAAGCTTCCTTAATGCTAGTACTATAAAGTAAGCTAATTGCCCACTTTTTACTTCTTTTATACACACTTCACCGATTACTTTGCATTTTTTATTAAGATCACAAACATAGCGACAAAACAACCCAAGTAGCGTACTATATACGCTATACTCCTTAAGGACTAACAATTATAGCTTGCGTAATTTATGCAACTTAAATTTTAGTCGAACTTTTATATAATATAAGAACTTGTCGACCTCGATGCGCTAAATGCTTTGCATATTAGCACTTAAGCCCCGTAGCTCCCTCTGTTAATATAAAGGTTAATAAAGCAAAGAGATAAGCAGCTCTAATAATAACATATTACAATAATCGAGTACTAAAGTGCAAGTTCCTTAAAAGCTAGCACTTTATAACCTTTATCTCTTGCTCCCTCGACTTATACTAATATTAAAGATTATTATAATACTCTTTTTAAGGACTATTCGCTAGCTTACTCCTTATAAAACGTGAGTTTAACTAAATACTAACAAATATAAAGCTAAATAAACGGAATAATCGATGCCTCGATCCTCTTAACAATTATAATAGAGCTTATCGGAAATAAGGAGAACTCCTTTTAAGTAGTTATATAAGTATTAAAGCGGCAATTTGCCCCAATTAATACTAGTATACTTATTATAATAAGATAAGAGTATTATGCCGTCTTTAAGCAAGCCGAGTAAAGAAATATTAACTTAGCGCGCTAGCAAGCAAAATAGTATAAGGCTTATCGGAAGGCTAAAGCTCTTAAGCTAGTCGATATCGAAGGAACAATTGCAGCAAAGGACTTCTTAATTACAATTTTAAAGAGAATAGCCTTTGCTTAAGCAAGTGCCGAACTATCGAATCTTATTAAATAAGACGAGCTTAGCAAGGAATATATAACGCTCGAGGAATATAATATTATATTCTCGGCTATAGCTTTAAAAGATTTTATTATAAAAAGCACTAAAACGCTAAGGATCTTCGTTACTCTTAATAGTTACTCGGACTCTTAATCGGAGCAAGAAAATCCTACTAAAAACGCTTAAAACTACTTATGCCTTTACCGAGGCATTAAAGCTTAAAAATATTAATAAAGGCCGGAAATATATAAAGTTTTAGAATTTGCAATTATTAGATTAACTAATAAGCCGATCTTCTAAAAACTAATAGCTAAATAATCCGAGAATACTAGGAAAAGGCTTTAAGAACCGCGCTAAAAGGACTTGAAAGCTAAGCTCGAGAAATAATATAAAGTTAAGATTATAGCAAAAGCGTCCCTTAGCTCGAAAAAGGACTAAGGATTAGCTAAGCCGAAGTTTCTAAGAAATGTTAATATAGCACTTATAAACTTACTTCTTTTAACTTAATTATTAGGCGTAAAGTTATATACTATACTCGATTTTGCTAAATACCCTTTATCGGCAAGTACTTTATTAGATAATTGTAAAGCTATATATTTAATAAATAATAAGGACTTGCTTAAACCCGGGTCGTTTATTAAAGCCTCTTATATTAAGTGTGTTAAAGCCGGATCCTCGAGCTTCTTAATCTTAAGATATAGCATTAAAGTAATTAAAAAGGTTTTAAACGGCACTAATAGCCTTAGCTCGGCAAATTTAGTCTTAAACAATATTATAGTTATAAAGGGTTTCTATATTAATATAATATTAGAAGCTCGATTATATAAGGCAAGAGTCTAATATTATAAACTAGACTACTTACTTCGATTCGGAAAAGAGAAGAAAAGCGTTATACTAAAGCAATTAAAGCGCATATACAATTTAGTATTCCTTAAATATAAGCTACTCTTTACTTACTTAAAAGTTTTAACCGAGATTTTAACAAGCATAAGAGGAATTTTAATATTTTTAACAATTAATTAAAGTATTAAAATAAGGTTCTAGCGCTCTTAAGACTTCTTTAAGCTAAAAAGTAATTTAAAAGAAGTATAATATATATAAGTAAAGCACTTAAGCTTAAAAGCTTTATAAGCACTTGTTAAAAATGCAAAGAATATAATTATTATAGCATAGCAAGAGTAAAATGCATATATTACGCAATTACTTATACAATAAAAGTCGTCTTATAACAAGCTTTTAAGAAGAAGTCTTTAAAGCTATTTTTTAGGATTTTATAAGACTTATTCGATTTCTTAGAAGGCTATAATAAAGCTTAATAGCTATTAGTAATTAAGGACAAGTATAATAAGAAGCTCTTTAGCTTTATTTTTATAAGCAAGTTTATAATAAAAGTATTTAATATATTCCGAGACTTTAATTATTAAGTAAAGAGGCAATATAATCTTGTAATTTGCAAAATAAAGCATAATAATAACACTTTAATAATTGCGATTAAAGGAGAAATAGCTTATAAGATTTAAGTAAAAGAAGAAGGCATTAAACTCGAGCTTATATTTACTTATACTTATAAGCTTAATAAAAGTTTTAAACGCGCAAAATAAGAGGCTATTAACAAGTCGATTAAAATGCGCTTTAAAGCTAGACTTTTAAAAAACTTTTAGCTAAAAATAACACTTGCTATTATATTTTTGTATAATAAGAGCCCCTTTTACGCGTATAATATATATATACCCGATAAGATTCTCGATATTTAATTCCGAAACTACTTTAAATAATATAATTTAGCGCTTATTACGCGTTTAATAACTAATTTTCGACTTAATTAAAGTAAGATTTATATATATAAAGCTTATATATATCTAATAATTAAAGAATATAAAGCTAAGAAGCAAAGGAGAGCTTTTAAAGTTAGTCTTTATAAGTATATCGGATATCTAATTAAATATATAGCTTCTAATATATATAAGATTTAAGTTCTTGCGCTTAAGAGGGTTATTATTACGCGAAACGTGACTTTCGACAAAGATATTCTTTATTTTAAGGAGTTCGAGCGAGTAAAAGGCTAACTAATTGCAATTACCCGGCAAGTAATTAAACTAATCGAGGAAGAGGAGACTTAAAGCATTAAGTCGATCTTTGAAAATATTAAACTATAAATTAATAACTTACTTGAGCAAATCGAAAAGTCGCTTATTATAAGGGGTAAGCTAAAGCTCCCGGTTAAAGTCTTAAGCGGCTAAAACTTAGGGGTAAAGAGCTTTGCGCTTAAAGAACTTATAAAAGGATTTAAACTCTTATTTTTAAAACTTACTTTAAAGCTTAAAAGCATGCTAAGTTTAGCTAAAAGTAAAAGGGATTATATTAGGCTAATTAGTGCGCTTAGCACTTTAAATAAAGAGGCTATTAAGCTTCCGGACCTCGTTAAAGAAGTGCACTTATTTGAAATAAGGGGGGAAAAGACTTTATTAATAAATTTACTATATTATTTAGCTTCGAGTAATTTAAAGAAATTTAAAAAACCTCTTAAGCTAATTTTAGTTAATTTATTATAAGATATAGCTTTAAGTAATCCGGAGAAATTTAAAGAGCCTTTTACTTATACTTTAAGTAATTTTAAAAATTTTAAAAAGCTTATAGCAAAGCCGAAACGCAAATAAAAGCGTAAGATATAAGTTTAAAGTCGAGCAAGTAAGAGAATTTAAAGAAAGTAGCCCGATAACGACAAACACAATTATAATAAAGCTATACTTAATAATAACTAAGTATATATAACTTTAAGCGTATTACTAGTTATTATAATAAGATCGAATAACACCGATTACCTCGAATCTCTCTTTAATATGCTATAGCTTAATTAGCTAAGCAAATTAAATAATAAAAACGAGGAAAAGCATAAAATAGTATATATAATAATCGCGGCATTAGCTCTTTAAAAAGGCTTAAAAGGGGGATTACCTCTTAAGGGCAAAGTACCTCGCATTTATTAAAGTAAGCTTCTAAAAGCACTAAAGTCTTAAAATAATTTAAAGAAATATTTACTTAATGCTTTATTTCGGCAAGATGCAAAGTGTTACGGTTCTGGCATTCCATGTCACGTGGTCACGTGCACTAGCGCGGCTAGCAGAGGCGGTGTGGAGCGGCAGAACTCGAGTATTTGTACGAACCGATCCTTTGTAAATAACCTCTTCTTTCTTTAGCTTTGAATCGTCGAATAGAGACCCTTCTATTATCCGCCTTCCAGGCCTAGGAGTTGGTGTTCGTGACACAAAGCTCGAGCTAAGGAACCTTAAATCTAAAGACTATTAAAGGGTTATCCCGCGTAGCAAAATTATAGCTTACTCGATTTTATTAAAGTAAGTGTTTATATATAAAGTAAATTCTAATAGCTACTTAATTAAGTGTTAATCGAGGATAATTATAAAAGGAGATCTTTAAAAAGAAAAGTCGATTTTATTAACTTATATAATAACACTCGTAGCACGCTTATTTAAAATTGCTATAGCTATTATAGCTTTCTTCGATTTGAAGATTAAGCAATTTGATATAGTTAATACCTTTGCTAACGCGAAAAGGCTAATCGGAAGCTTACTAGTAGCATACTAACTTCTCGATAGCTTTAAAGTGCTAGAAATGTGCGCTAAAATTAATCGAGCTTTATATAAGCTTAAAGACTCTTTAGCACTATAATATAAGGAGTTTGCAAGCACTTTTACTAAAATTAAGCTTATTATATATAAGGAAGAGCTATGCATTTTTGTAAACTTAAAGTATAAAGTTTTTGTCTTATTTTATATCGATAACGTTTAAGTAATATTTTATAAGCGCGATAAAGCATTAGCTAAGAAGATTATCCGGCAAATTAACATAATATATAATCTTTACTTAATAAAAGATATAAAATAGTTTTTAAGGGTTTAAGTAATCCGGGATAAAGCTACTTGTAAGATTTGGCTTATATATAACACGTATATTAAAAAGATTGCAAAGAAGTTTTAACTAATTGATAAAAAGTGTATAAGTACCCTTCTCCCGATCTTAAAGCTTAAAAAGTATATAAGATAAGCTCCCTTTAAGCAAATCAAGGAATATTAAGAAAAGGTCGGTTTTATATTATATATTATAATTATAATTAAGCTAAATGTAATATATGCTACTTTTTTGCTTTTGCAATTCCTAATAAACCTTAAGCTTAAGCATATCTTAGCTATTAATTAAATAATTAAATACTTATATAAAACGCGATTTTTAAGGATTTAATACTTAAACGAGTACCGGGATATTAATCTAATAATCGCCTTTAATGCCTCGTATGCCGATAATGTCGATACTCGATAATCTTTGCAAAGATATATTATATTCTTATTCGGAAAGCCGGTTATATAAAAGGTAGCTTGTTAATTAATAGTTATTACTTTAATAATTAAGGCAAAACTACTTACTATCGAGTATATAGCAAAGGAAACTATAGCTCTTTAACGTTTTTTTAAGGATATTAGACTCGATTTAAGGGAGCTATAAACAATCTTTTACAATAACTAATAAATAATTAAGCTTATAATAAGAGAGAGCAAGAGAATTACTATTAAGCTATGCTATATCGACATTTAAAATATATAATTACGCTAAAAGCATACTAAAAGTGTATTTTAAGTGATATATCTTCTTATAAAAGAGATGCTAGCGGATATCTTAACTAAAAGCTTGCTATAATATAAGTTCGAATACTTTTAATTATTATTAAACTTGCAAAACTTGTATAAGAAGCTCGAAGATGTAAAATAGCAAGGGAATATAGTTTCTTTTATTTATAGTTCCTTTTATTTATTTTTAGATATTAATAAGACTTGTTTATTTATAAAAGAGTATAGCTTATAATAAGTAATAATCTTAAGCCGATACTTTAAGTTTTAGAGCTTATTTAATTAACTTATTTACTAACTAGCCGAGTAACGCTTTAATGCAAGCATAGCGTTTAGCGACACTATTAACTAATTCCTCTTTATCCTTATTTATATCCTCTTTTACTTTTAAGGAGCTCCCCTTTTACTTTTAGTCATTTTCCTTATTACCCTCGAGAAGTATATAAATTGCAATTTTAAGTGCTTTTAATTGCTAAAAGAACTAATTAATAAGCTATATTAAGCTCGAATGTGGAGAAAAGACTTACACGAGCCGAAGCACTAGCGACTAGCGCATTAACAAGCTTTTAAGCTATAGTAGTAATAGTAAGAGGAACAAGAACGCATGTATAACTAGACGCATAGCGCTAATAACGCGCGTTTTTAGTAATAGTATTATAATATTAACTATTCGATCGGCTAGCAAGTGCGCTTTTAATGCATTTAAGGCAAGAAACCGGTCGCAAAGCTCCTTAAAAAGGGCGGGGAGCAAAGCGAGGCATTCGAGTAACAAAAATTGCAAAGGAACTTATAAGAGAGTTTACAAGTAAGAGTAAGCGCGTAAGAGAAGGTAAAGCTGTTACGGTTTGCTCTGTTTTGCACTATTTGCACTGTTTGCACTAGTGCATCACATGACCTACGCGAGCGCCCTATAAAGCCTCCAACTTCTTGTACAACTCGACTTCTACTCCTTAGCTTAGAATTCTCGCAATAGACGCACCTTAAACCTTCGCCCTTTGGGCCCCTAAGGCTTGTGTTCGTGACAAAGACTATTATATTTGATTAAGGCTCTTAATTTATATTAGACTTTTAGAACAAGTTTTATAAGTATATTAATACTAAGCTTAAGTTATTAACTGCAAATTACTTGCAAATAGATAAATAAACAAAAATTATAAACTAATATTTCGATTAGCGATTACGCCTTTATATTAACTATTACTAAAATAACTAGGATAGTTAAATAGTAATTGTAAATTACTAGCAAGCTACCCTTTAATATAAAATTACAAGTTAATCCTTATTCTTTACTAAAAAGGGCTATAAATTGTATATATTATTTAACTAGGAGACCCCGATTAAGGTTTATACGCTAAAGAAAAAGCCAAATTGTATAGAGGCAAAGAACCTAGTAAAGCAATTGCACAAATCTTAGAGTGTTACTTAAGGGAATATAGCGCAATTATAAGAATAATATGCTAAACAAGCAAATAAGCATTACTATATAGTCGATTTTAGAGTTAGTAATAAGGTTTAAATTATTACAAAGAACTAAAATAATAATCGATTAAGCTATAAATTAGCATAGAAAATAGATAGCTTATATAAGATTTTAGAATAAATTAGGCATTCTTTTAAGCTTAAGTTACTAGAATCAATTAAGGTATACTTGGTATTTTATACAAAGAAACTATAAAAAGATTCTAATAACTTATTACTTAGCTAAATTAATTTAGAATACAATCTAATAAAAGTTTAAGAAGGCGAGGAGGAGTATAAGGTACAAGAAGTGCTAGCAATAAAGCTTCTTTATAGCAAATTGTGGTATTGTGTTAATTAGAAGGAATAAGACTTTAATTTTGATTAATATCTTGCTTCTTTACTAAGTAATAGTCTACTTGTGTTATAAGATTTCTATTAGAGATATCTAAATAAGCTAAGCCCTTTAAGGAACTTGGCTTACTAGCTAGAATGCGCGTAAAAGGATAAGTTTCTTAAAGCTAGGGAAGATGATAATTTGGAGGAATTAAGTTAAGGAACTAGGGTTTCGAGCTTGGAAACTTAAGCTGCTATAAGAGAGGGAATTCCCCCTCTAGGGGCAGCTTGACAGTTAAAGCAGCTACATGTGACTTTGCAAAATTGTAGCTGTTTTTAGGACAAATTAGAAGGAAACTACAAAATCGATTATATAATTATAGAATATAAAGCTCAAGGACGAGCTTTCTCGAAAGGGGGGGGTAATGTTACAGTTTTAGCATTCTATTCCATGTCATGTGATCACGTGTATTAGCGCGGGCTAGTATAAGTGGCGTAGGGCAGCAGAACTCGGTATTTATATATAAACCAAACCTTGTAAATAACTTCTTCTTTTTTTAGCTTTAAATAGTTGTAATTAGGACCATTTAACCAATGCACTTTGTGCAATAAATCTGGCGCTTGTGACAATAGTTATAGCTTATTAAAGATATAAGCAATTAACTATTGCAATTATAAAATTAACTAATACTTTATCTTTCTTCTAATATAAAATAAAATACTGGTTTAGATTATATTTATAGTGCTTTGTCCTTGTATATACTAATAATATAATAGTTTTTTAAGTTAGTCGAAGATTATCTTTATAACTTAAAAGTAGTTTTTAGCTTACTTAAATAATCTAAAGTTATATTAGCATTAGAGAAATATTTCTTTGCTTAACTATTTATATAAGCCTTAAAATATTATATATTTAAGCTAAGATTAAATATCCTTTAAGACAAAGTTAATACAATTTGCAAATGGGAATTTCTACAAACTTTAGCTTAACTTGAAACTTTAATTGGTTTTTTTGGCTATTACTAATTATTTGTCAAGTATTATATAGCTATTATATTGCTATTAGTTGAGCTAAAGACTATTAAATTTAAAAACGCATTGCTTAAAGGTTGTAAATAAGCCTCTTTTGCAAAATTCACACTAATACTATTATTACAACTAAGTAATAAATGTGCATGCAATATAAAGCAAAAAGTTAAAATGCAAGCAGCAAAAGAAGATCAAAATCCTAGCTAACTTGATAAATTATTGCTAGATAGCCTTTTAAACATTAAAGGATAAACTTTGTAAGGCTTTAATATTACTATTTTTAAACTTTAATACCCCTTTTTTACTTTATATTAATAGATTTAAGGAATATAGCTATAGCTATGCAATTTACTAGTTAAATTAAAATAAAAAGGAAAGACTAGTATTATATTTGTTTAAAGCCTTAACTTTAGCTAAACAAAACTATTAAATTATAAAGCTAGAGACAAGCGCAATTGTCTAAGCTTTAAAGAAACTCTTATATTATATTAATAGCTCAAAATTCACAATATTCACAGATTATAAAGCTATTTCTAAAGCCTTTAAAAATTAAGGACTAATAAATAAGAGAAGCCTTTATCTAATTAACTAGCACTTATTTTTAGCCTAATATACCACAAATATAAAGATTTGACATTAACTAAGAAAAAAGCATAATAATGCAAATGCATTATTAAAGCTATAGCTAGCTATAGAAAGTATAAAACCCAAGAAAATCGACTAATAAACAGATTACTAGCTCTTGGTAAAAGCAAGGAATAAAGACTTGACAACCTTTAATGTTTTGTGTCTCTTAGTAACCACTTAAGCCTTTATATAAGCTATAGCAAACTTGCCACTTAAATAAGCTATAATATTAATGCTAGCCTAAGACATTATACTATTAGCTTAGGGCATTATATTGCTAAATATTATATTGCTAACCCTTAATATAATATTACTAGCCTTTAATATTATATTATTAGCTTAAGATATGCCTATAATTTAAAATTTAAACTAATAATAAATTAGACAAAACCTTTCAAAGCTTTAATTAAGCTTATATATTATATATAAATAAGGAGTTTGTGCAAGCTATTATACAAGAATTGCTAAAAGATAAAGGCTTTAAACATATATACTAAAATATAAGCAAAAGACTATATAAGATATTGCTAATAGAACTTATAACAACATTTAAGATATTTCAAATTAACTTCACGTCTAAACTTCTTTTTTATAATAACAAGTTAAGAGGACTAAAGAGGATATATATCTTAAAGAAACTAACTTGCTAAGTCTTTAAAGCTATACACAATTATTAAGTTTATATTAAAATTAAAAGGACTTATTATTTTTTATATAATTATATTTTTATCTTGCAAATATCAAAGAAACTATAAAAGTATATTTGCGTATACCCAGTTTGCAAATAAGCTAAGCTTGATATTTAAAGACTACTTAAACTTTTAATGCTAATCTAGCCTCTCTTAAAACAACTATTTATAATATATATTAACTTTATTACAAAATTTCCCCTCTCTTTTTAAGGCTATAATGCAGTTATAACTATTACAAATCACTTAACTAAATAAATTAAAGTAATATTAAAGATAAACAACTAGGAAACTGCAAACTAGGCAAAAGCATATTACTTCTATATATATAGCAATAATAAACTCCCAAATATAATAGTTTTTGATAAGGATCTAAGGTTTATATTTAAATTTTAAAGAAAATTGTGCAGCTTTATTAATATAAGATTAGCATTTATTATAGCATATTATATATAAGCTAATAGATAATCTAAAAGGTTTAACCAAATAATAATTTATACTTTAAAATATTATATTGCAAGGAGATATAATTAATTAAATTAAGAGGATTTCTTATTATACTTGGCATTTTATTTAAATTTATTACTAAACAAATTTATAAGCTTTATGCCTTTTAAGCTCAAATATGCTTGCAAACTCAAATCTGCTTTAGCTATTATTATAAAAATAATAAATTTGATAAAATTAACAAAGAATAACACTTGCAATTTTGTTGCAAATTACAAAAGAATCCTCAAAGAGGCTTAAGATACTATTGCACTAGTATAAGCTAAAATAAAGATTATATATAACAAAAAGATATACAAGGTTAACTTATAAAAAGACAAAGAAGTTTACTTGAAACTTGGAAAAGAAATAGAGCAAAGATACAAAATTCTTAATAACTTTACTAAATTATCCTTTACTAAAAAAGGGCCCTTTAAAATCTAATACAAAGTTAGCCCTTTAGCTTATAAGCTAAAATTATTAAAATAGCTAAAGATTTACTTTATAATATTTATTAATTACTTATAACCTAAAACTCTTGATTTATATAAAAGGGCAAGGCCAAAACTAAGACTAATCTATATAAATAGCCAAGCTAAATATATTATTAAAAAGATATATAAAAAGGAGATAAAGAGAAAAGATAAGCTATTACACTTATATTATCTAATTAAATATATAAGATATAAATATGCAAAATAGCAGCTAGCTAAATTAATAAAAGCAAATATATTAAAAAAAGTTTAAAAGTTTAAAAAAAACCTTTAAACTAGCTATTAGCAACAATAAGCCTTGCACTAGCAAGGATTTTAGAAGAATATTATTAAGCTATAATACAATGCGCTTTGTTTATTTTTTATATAACTAATAAAATTTTTTTTATATCAATATTTGATTTTATATATATTTTATCTTATATACATTGCACACTTCTTAATACAACCTTGCAATAGCTTGCTACTTGCATTTAATTATAATATACTTGCTTATTCTTATACTTTATAAGCCTTATACTACTTTAACCCTTAACTTGTCTTATCTAAGATTAGCTATATGCTTTAACTTATTTAAAACTATCTATAGCTATAGTTATTAAAGCTATAAGCTATTACTAGTAAGCTTACTTTAATTTATTTGGGCTAAGCCTTTATAATACCTCTTAAAGGCATTATAGCACTTGCTACTATAATGCAAAAGTTAATACATTAACTAGCTTAAGCTTATATATCAATAATGCAACAATTACCTAATGCTTTTATTAAAACTATAATCTTTTTATACAATTTAAACACAATCCCAGATAAATACTTGCAACTTTAAGCTAACTTGTTTATCCCAAAAACCTACAACAACAAACTGTTATACTATATAAATAATATAATTAAAGGTATCTTGCATAATCCTCCAAAGGCAAAGCAATCCCTTTAAAAGTGTTTAATAGCTTTAACATCAAAAGCAAAATTCTATACAAGTTAAACTAGGGACTAATATTATTTTATAAGCTTAAACTAAATTACAAGGGCATATCCCTCTTTTTGTATTGCTTTATATAAGCTAATATATAAACAAGATACATTTTTTATATAAAGAAAAACAACAAAAAAATAATACAAATTTAAAATTGTCGGTTTAATTATAACGCGTAGCACAACACGTTTATTCACGTGATATGCTAGTTGCATTATTGTAAGTAAATAATTATTAGGAAAGTAAGTCGACAATATTATAGTATTATATACCTTCCTTCAATTGCCTAATCTAGACTAGCGCTGTTATATAACATAAGGTCATATAACCTACAACTGCTAGTAAATATTATATTAACACTAAAGCTACTTTAAAAGTGCTCAAAAATGCCATTTCCTCTATATGTATACAAGTTGCTTAATTTGGCCTAGTCTATTTATATTCCTCTTATTTAATGTTCTAAATGCTATATATATGTCTTTGTATACTTATATGTCCCTTAATCCACTCGAAGAGCCATAAAGCTGTTAACTAATTTGTCTTTACTATCTTTACCCTTAATCTTAGCTATATACTATAAATAAGCGCTATTAAAGCCTTTATTAAAGTCATAAAAGTTCTTAGCTTTAAGGTTAAACTAGTATATGTTTCGAGATAGAAAATAAGCTTTCTCTTTGTCTTATTCCTCTTGTATATGCTTCTATAAATAGTAGTTTAGTCTCTTGCAAATAAAGCATAACTTAGTATTTAAGTAGTTGTTTAGCCGGTTTCTTAAATAGTATCGTTAATTAATAAAGTAAGCTTTGTTTTTATAATTTTGCTCTTTCTTATATATTATAATTAAAGATTGTAGCTTGTTAATAAATTAAGCTAAATTAGGTAAAGAGTCTACAATTGCATATTAACAAGCAAGTAATCTTTAGCAAGAGATAATAATCTTGTTGTAAAAGAACTTAGTTAACTGCAAATTATAAGTTAATTTGTATTATAATTAGTATAATTTATTAATTAAAAGCTATATATTCTTATAAGTTGACTTCTTAGAGTTCTTTGTAGTAATTAATGCTAAGGATATAGCATTTTACTGGTCGAGGTTGCGTTTATAGTAGCTAAGACCCTTAAAGAAACTGCAAATATTGTTACAAGCCTTTTAAAAAGTGTATTATAAAAAGTAAACATTGTAAAAATAATTTAAAGCTAAACCTTTAAGTATAATAAGAAAAGCACGCATATAGCCCTCTTTTAGTAGTTTTATATAGTTGCAAATATTGCAAAAAATAGTTAACTTGTAATTAAAGCTGCTATTAGTGCTATTATACTTTTACTTGTTAATATAAATTTTTGCTACTTTTATTATAAGCTTTGCACTAATACTCTATTAAACCTAGTATTATAGTATCGGGTTTGCAGCAATTGGCATTAGGTTTATAGTATTTATAAATAAAAAGCTAGTAGCAATTAGCTATAATAATAATAAAGCAATAATAATATTAGTAGCAAGGGTAAATATAGCTAGCGCAACTAGCGCAACTAGTATAACTAGCTTAAATGCAAGTATAAAACCAAGTATAAAAGGAGGTGTTATTACTACTATTAGTAGCAAAACAGGAGTACCTTGTAGTTAAGATTAGGGTATAGTAAGAGTTTAAAGTTAATATATAGCAAATATAGCATTTTTTAGTCTTAGCATAGCTTGCAAAGAGGTATATGCAACTATTTTAGCCCTTATTTTAGGGCAAAGGTTATATTTAATTGTAATAAAGACTAAAGTAATAATATACTTATTAAAGTCTAAGCTAGCTTAATTAATATCCTTTTAGCTTTATTTATATTATTTATCCTTTTCGAGAACTTTTATAAATATATTATAAATGCTAAAGTGTTTGCTATTATTTAATACTTATATATTATTGCATTATAAACAAATATACAATAATTGTAAAGTAGACTTATTAATCTTGTGAAATATTTTTATTATAAAACCTTTAAAGTTTATCTAGAATTAGTTTTATAAAGTAAAGTTACTAATAAACTTTATTTTATAGAGCTATATCTTTGTTCAAGTATATTCCTTAAATTAAGCCTTAGTTGCTGTTTTAAAATCTTTAATACTATTTTCCTACTTCTTAACCAATTTAGCCTAGTCTTCTTTTATATTATATATTAGCTATAATATTATACTTTCCCTTGCTTGCTTTTTAAAAGCAGATATATTATCTTATACTATTGTGCTTATGCCAAGTTATAGTACTTTTAAAAGTGTAAACGCAAAGTTGAATATACTTATAGCATTAAGAAAGAGTATTTGCCTACAAGTAGTAAACCTTGCTTTAAACTTTAAAAGCCTTTTAATTATTGTCTAGTAGACTTTAGTGTTTTCCTGGGTATCTTTAGCTCTTGTCTTAATAGTCAAGTGTTAGCTTTGTAGCAGTTAACTGCTAGCTTTTAAAGTTTAAAGTTAAGGGTAAAAGTAAGAATTGACTTGAGAGTAAATTGATTTAAGGGGTTATAGTGTTTTTGTAAAAGTAAGATTTAAGTAAAAGGGTATAATTTAAGGTATAAAGAGTAATAGTTAAGTGTTAGCTTTATTAATTTGATAAGCTTAATAAAAAGGTTAAAAGGGTTGTTGTTTTTGTGCTTTTAATGATTTTTGTAAGCAATGCAATAGTATATAAGACTATTATAAGTTTGCTATATGCTAATTGTATTTAGACTTGTTCATGGGTAGGGGTATACCCCTGGGTATCCGGTCAACGAGCCCCTGGATATTATCCAGCGAAATTTTGCTGGGTTGGGTATCCACCATTAAAATTTTAGG
>Ga0302221_10001189_pt1 | contig 17108 bp, 3 predicted proteins | sample II_Palsa_E2_1_FD_193517 | JGI IMG/M metagenome (GOLD analysis project Ga0302221, IMG submission 193517) | Peat permafrost microbial communities from Stordalen Mire near Abisko, Sweden - II_Palsa_E2_1 | ecosystem: Environmental > Terrestrial > Soil > Palsa > Peat permafrost | place: Sweden... | reverse complement strand
ACGCACGCCTCCAAAGCCGCGTTAACGTTTTACATCGGGTCGTTATAAACGAGACTAAAATTAAAGTCTTTAAAGTAATCGAACGAGCTTTATAAGGCAGCCATCGCGTGTATATGTATATATGTGCGTATATAAAAGTAGCGGCGCTAATAACGATAATCGGATCAAAAATCAAACTGCGAGACCGCAGGGGAAAGTTATAAGCTATAAAAGTTATAAAAAGTATTAGCTATAAAGGGGTCTACCCTAAAGATTATTCTCGCCAAAGTTTTGCCTGGGACTTGGGTAGGTCCCAGATTTTGCAGGGGGGAGGTCCCAAGTTTTTCGAGACCTCAAATGGGACCTATTGGGATTTTAGATTAGCGCAGACCAAATCGCCCCAAAATTTAATCCAAGCTAGAAAAATAAGTAAACTAGTAGTATATCCACTTTACTTACAAAAACTTTAATAGAAAAAAATTAGAAAAATTAAATATCGAGAAAATCGCGAATTTTCGAGGTTTAACCTTAGGGTTAGAATATTTCAAGAGATAAAATTTAGATTCTAAAAAACTAAGTAGATATCTTATATAAGGTTTATAAGCGCATTCCAAATATAAAAAAATATTTATAATATTTTTAGTAAATATAAATAATATAAATAAATGAAAAGTTTCGAAGTTTTGATGTTCATCGCCAAGAAAGCTCGGACTTAGCTTTAAATTTCGAGAGTAAAATACCGTCTAATTTATTATTCCTTTTGCGTAAACAAAGAGATACGATAATAGTAGTTTTATATAATTTTTTTTATTAAAGATATCGGTTATATATTATATATAATGTATTTGAAAAAATATAAAAATATTTTAATATATAATATTTTTATAAAGTATTTCTTTAAAAGTAAAAAATATTTTTAAAATCTGTTTTATAATACTTGAATTATTTCTTAAACGCAGTATTTTTATGAAAAAATATTCAAGTTTTATTAGTTTTATATTATTATTTTATATTCGAGATAATCTAAAGTTTTAATGTTCTTCGGTTAAAAATTTAAAGCACGGATAATCAGCTTAATCTTCGGGGAAACCTTTTGGTGTTCTTCGGTTAAAAACGCATTGATATAAATTTAAATAAGCAAAAAATTTTCAAGTCTACTGGCCGAACGGTTAGGAAGCTTAACTCATTCATTTAAGTTTTGAACTGATTCTTCTTGAACCACTATGATTTAATTCTAGGTCGTAAGAAGACTATTGAGAACTACGCATTATGACCTTAGAGTACTAGATGGTAGAAAAGGGGCAATCAATTTCGTATTGATTTTAATATCGTGGAGCTTTCGAGTCACCATTACGCCTCCAAATCAAGACTAGTTGTGATCAGTAATACTGAGAAGTATTCATTGTTATCGGCTAGTTACGATTTGGGGGCCTCTCTATATGAGGGCTTACTGTTTTGTTTATTTATTTAAATTTTTTTTAATTTTTTATTATATATAATTCTATTAAATAAAAATTTATTATTTTTTAAAAAATAATAAGAATTAAAACAATTATATAATTAATTAATTGATAAATCCGATAAAGATTTTGATGTTCTTCGCTTAATAAAATCACGTGCCCGTTACCCTACCAACGCCGAAAATCAATATATAATAACACTCGAAAACTTGATTAATTTGTTTCTTCTTTTCTCTTCTTTAGAGATCACTCTACCTTTACTATTTACATAGTTAAACCCCCAATTCCCACTTTATACTTAACTTGACTATTTGTATAGTGAATTACTTGGCCATTTGCCTTGTTATTTACTTTACAATTTGCTTTGAAATTTACTTTGGAATTTATCTTGAAATTTAATTCGTGATTTACTTTGTAATTTGCTTTATTATTTACTTTATTATTTATACTCAAAAAATACCACCAAAAAATGCTTATTTTCATTAATTTATTTAATTATTTATATTAGTAAAAAAAACCCCAAAAATGTCTGATTTAATTAATTTTCAAATTTTTAAAAATACAAATACTTTTCAAGAAAAACATGCTTTTATAAAGACTAAAGAATTAGATTTCTTATCTTATTATAAAGACTTTAAATTATTACTTTGTTCTACTTGTCAAATTGCATTTGGAATTACGTCTCGTTCTTTTAAAGCACATTTATTAAAACATATAAATATATATTCTAAAGAACAAAAAGATTTATTAATTTCTCAAGCGATAATTATCTTTAATAGTTTAGAGATTTTATCTCTTAAAGAAAGCTTAGATTTAATTCTTTTATTTTCGAAATCTTTTAATTTAGGAGTTTTTAAGGAGTTAGCATTAATTGATCTTTTTACTTGTAATGCAAATAATTGTTTAATGATTTTAAGTAGCGAGTATTCTATTAAACGTCATTTTCGTGAAAATCATAATAATGATCTTATATCTCCTATGTTTATAATTAAAAAAGGGCATGCGTTAGAGATTAATAAATTCTTTTTTGAAATTAATTTAAATACTTCGATTGCAAATATAATTTCTATTAATTCTAGAGAAAGTAGTCCTATAGAATTAAATGAATTAAATCAAGCTAAAGAAGTCTTTTTAGCTAATTTTGCAGAAAAACAAAAAGGATACTTAAAAGAATTAAGTAATTTTAAATTAGATCCTCAAGATAAACTAAGTCCTTTTCAAATTAAAACAAGATACATAGAATATATTAGTAAATATAATCTAGAAGATCTTGTAGGCTTTATAGCTCCTTTAAGTAAAGAAGATAAAGTTCTTAAGGTTTTAGTACTTAATTTAAAAGATATTCTTTATTTAAGTTTAGAAAAGAGTATTTTTTTAAATAAAGTACATCTTAATATCTTAAATAGTTTTGAAGATAATAAGATAAGAAATAAACCTTTTAAACCTTTATTAAATGCGAGTACTCGTATTAAATATTTTAATTTTTTTAGTTTATTTTTAACTTTCTTTTATCGAGCGTTGAAATTTAGTTCTAATAATCAAATTTCTTATTTTAAAGTAGATAATAGTATAGTAACTATTATAAAAACTTTAAATAATTTAGTCAACGAGAAGATTAATTTCGATAAAGATCAAGAAGATTATTTAGAGTTAAGTAATCAATCTTTTCAAAGAAATCAAAAAACTATTAATAAGAAGTTAAATAAAGTAAAGATTAATAAGCTTATTAATTTAGAAGAAAGCGAAAATGAAAATCAAAGTGATACAAATAGTATTAGTAATATTAATTCATTAGTTTCAAATTCTATTTCTACTTTAGATAATTCTTTAAACTCTATTAGTTCTAGTAATTCTAGTAGTTTAAATATATCTCATATTTTAGAGAGTTCTAATATAGATATATTAAAGAAAATTCAAGATATTAATAAATCAAAGGATACTTTAAGTTTAAAGATTAAAGAGTTATTATTAGAGTTAATAATTAAGCTTTTTAAACAAAAAACCGATTTAAATATCTTTGATAGTTCTATTAATAGTTTTTTTGCAGTAATTAGTATTCGAATTAAAGATCGTTCTTTTCGCGATAGTTTAGAATTAAGCCAAGATTACTCTAAGTTTATTTACGCAACTCAAGTTTTAGTTATTGAATATTCTTTTAATCGATTATTTAAAGATAATAATTTAGAATTAACTATTATTCTTCGAGAGTTTCGAGATAAGTATTTAAATAATTCTACAAATTATGCTTTAAGTGAAATTTTAAATAATCGTGCGTATTGTTTTAAAGTAAATAAAGAAATAAGTACTCTTGATTTTGTTAGTATTAGTAATACTAAAAAAGAAACAGTTTCTTATAAAAAAGTTACTTTAAGTGTAGATAATTTATCTTCTTTATTTAAAGAGTTAATAAGTATAACTTATAATTTATTAGTTAATAAATTACTTTTTAATATTTCTAAGTCTAAATATAAAGAGGTTACTTTAGAAGAATTTGCAAAGTTTGAAGATCGAAATTTAACTACGCCTTTTAAATGCTTTCGTGATTTACATCCTAATAGTAATACTTATAGTAATTTTCTAAAAAATGAGATTTTTAATAATAGTTTATTATTAAATCGATTTTTTAAGAAGATTAATAATAATTTACAATTAAATTCTCAAGAAGTTAAATCTTATTTAAAAGATATCTTAGAATTTAAAAAGTTATGTTTATTATTAATTTATCTTACTACAGGTTTACCTCTTCGAGGAACTGAATTAGTAACTCTTCGATATCTTAATAGTTATAAAGATAAACGAGAAATATTCTTAGATATAGGTAGTAACTTATTTATTTTGAATATTTCTTATTATAAGAGTCAAGGATTAAGCGATCAGCGTGCTTCTAATATTCGATATTTATCGCCTGAAATCTCGCGTATCTTTTTATTATATATTGTTTTAATTGATCCTTTTATAGAGTTTTTAAATATAAATCTTTTAAGTATTAAAAAACTTAAGAAAACTAAAAGTTTAGTTCCTTACTTTTTTTATGTAAATAATAGATTATTAGAGTCTAAAGACTTAAGTTTAAAACTTAACTCCTTTTCTAGTTTAGTTCTAGGACAAAAAATAGGTATACAAGTTTATAGGCAAATAATAATTACTATTATTAAAGAGTTTATGCTTGAAAAGCTTAATTCTCAAACTTTATTATTAGAAAATGATGAAAATTCTTTAAATAAGCTAGTAGCTTTACAAAGTAATCATTCAAGTAAAGTTGAAGATTTAAATTACGGACGTAATAATACTACTTTTAATAATATTAATTCGAATTTACAGTTTAAATATTTACAATTTTGTTTACGTTATTTTGCTTTCTTTAAAATTAATTCTTTTAATTCAGAAGTTGAATCTTATAAGACTCAACTTAAAATTAAGAATAATTTAGAGCAGAGTAATTCTTTGAATATTATTAATAGTTTAGCGATTAGATATTCAAAAGATAATATTATTAAAGATTTAAGTAATTCTTCAAATAATAAAAAACACTCTCGACAAATATCTTCTATTAACTCTTCTAGTTTTAGAGCTAATAAAAAAATCAAAACATTAGATCTATTAAATTTAAGTAGTCTTAGTAATACTACTTTTATTTTAAAAGATTTATTACAAGATTTTTTACAAGATAATAATTCTAATTTTCGATCTCAAGAACAAGAATTATTAATTAAATCGTTTTTATTAAAGGTTCCTTATATTTTAGGGGTTTTACCTACTAGTATAGGTAAATCTCTATCTTATTTACTTACTAGTTCTCTTAGTATTAGTAAAGTTACTATAGTAATCTTACCTTTAATAGGGCTTAAATTAGATATATTACGAAGAGCTAAAACCTTTAATATTCCTTGTAATATATTCGAAGAAAACCACGAATTTAGTAATTTGACTTTAGTTAGTATTGAAAGTATTACAGAGGATATATTTATAACTTTAGTTCAAAGTCTTATAAATAATAATAATTTAGATCGAATTATTTTAGATGAATGCCATTTGCTTATTACTGCATTAAATTATCGAAGTATTATGTTTAAATTTAAAGAGTTATTACTATTATCTACGCAATTTGTTTTTTTGACGGGTACTTTACCATTAAGTTTTGAAAAGGAGTTAATTAATAATTTGCTTTTATTTGATTTAAGTATTATACGTGCACCTTGTTTAAAATCAAATATAAGTTATCAAGTAAGTACTTATAAAACTTATAAAGAAGAAGATCGAATTAATGAGATTTTTGTTTATATTAATTCTTTTAAAATTAATCATTTTTTAACTAGTCAAGATAAAATTTTAATTTTTTGTCCTAGTCAAAATAATGTAGACTTAGTAGCTTCTATATTAAATTGTAGTTTTTATTATTCTTCTTTAAGTAATGAAAATAAATCAACTACTTTAAATAATTTTCTTAATAGTAAAGAAGATTATTATTCAATTTTAGTTACTACAAGTGCTTTAGAAGAAGGCTTTGATTACTCGTTTATTCGTTTAGTTATTTATAAAGATTTAGCATATTCGTTCTTAGGGTTTTTACAAGGTTCGAGTAGAGGAGGGCGAGATAATAATAACTCTACTTCTATGTTTTTTTATAATTCAAAAGATTCTAGATTAAGTCAATCTAATTTTGCGAATTTAAGTCTTTTAGAACAAGATAAATATCTAGTTAATAATTATTTACTTGAAACTATTTGTCGTAGGCGACAAATTAGTTTATATTTAGATAATATATTAATAGAGAAGTGCTCTTATTTAGATAATTTATGTGATTTATGTCTTTTGCGTAATAATACTATTAATAATCAAATTTCGCGTATTATAGAGTCTAATAAAGAAGTCGAAAATAATCGAGTGCTTATTCGAACTCAAATTAAAACTCTTGCTTTTACTTGTATTTATTGTAGGCTTTTAAATAATATAAAAGAAGTAGATTCTAATGATCATGAATCTTCAAATTGTTCTTTATATAAATCTCTTGATCTTAAAGCTAAGGAAATCAAAGAGATTATAAAAAGTAAACAAATTATTTTAAGAGATAATAGTTGTTGTTTTAATTGTTTATTTCCTACAGTTATTTGTTCGCATTTAAAAGAATCTGAGAATTGTTTTATTGTAAGGTTTATGTATCGTATTTTAGCTTTATATTATGTAGAAAGAGTAACTTTTGATTTTGAAACTAAGTTTAGTTTATCTAAATCTATTTCTTTATTACAATTTCTTAATATATTTTTAAGTAAAGTATATATTAAAGAAATTAATACCGAAGGCCTTAAAGTATTTCAAATATTAGCTTTTGATAGTTAATCTTTAAATAAAACTTTTAAAATAAATAGATTTTTTAAATAAATAAAATTAGTAATTAATACTTTGTTTTATATTTAAAAATCTGATATATTATTTAAAAAAATACTATTATATAATAAAAAAAACTTAATTATAATATTAAAAATATTTTGTATTAAATAAAATGTTTATAAAGTATTTAAATAATAGTATTTAAGTTTTTAAATATTAATATTATTATATAATATATTTTTAAAAGATTAATGCTTATATAGTTTAAAGAACAAAATACTATTATAAACCTTATAAAAGGCAAGTATACTACGTAGAATAATTTGCATTAAATGGAATTTCAAGAATACTTTATAATAATTATATTTATATTTTTAAATATTAATATTATAATATTATAAATATTTAAAAAGTTAAAGTTCATATATAATAGAGAATAAAATACTATTATAAACCATATAAAAGGCAATTATTATACGTAGAATAATATGCATTAAATAGAATCGTATTAAAGCTTTATAATAATTATATTTAATTTTTTAAATAATATTAATTAAATAATATTAATATTTAAAAAATTAAAACTTATAAAGTAAATTATATAAAGCTTTATTATAAAGATAGCAAAATATTAATATAATATGCTAAATATTTTGCATTAAATAAAATCGTAATAAGACTTTAAAATAATTATTTTTAAGTTTTTAAATATTAATATTAATACGTATTAAATATTTATAAAATTATATTTTGATATATAACTTATGATTTTCATAAATTTTAATTATTAAGAGTTTAATTTATATATATTAAATAAAGTGCATTAAATAGAATAATATTATAATAATTTAAAAATTAATTAAAAATTAATTAAAAATTAATTAATAAAATAATTAATAAATTAATTAAATTAAAATAAATTAATAAAATAATTAAACTAAAATTAATAATAAAAAGAAGCAAAAGCCTTCAAAGTCCACACTACTAAATTCAAGCTAAGCTTAAATAGGCATAACTGCCATAAATTATAGTGTGAACTGGAGGCGTAATTAACCCTGTTAACCATTTTAAAGCCCAATGACCGGTGGACTGCCCCTGCTCCAACTAACCCCATAGAGTTAGAAGGTCCTGAATACACCGCATGGTGCCAGATCAGGTTAGCCTCGGTTGCCCTAAGCTAAGCCTAATAAGGCCGCTTGCCGCGGATGTCCTACGCAACCCGAAATAAACCAGTATCACGTAGGCCCTAAATTTATTAGATGAATCTAATAAACCTAGTATCAGCTCGAGGAAAAAAAATGCTTATTTAAATCTATAAGCCCTAAGTTTTAAAAGTAATTCTCATGAACGTTCGGTTAAAATTCCCGAGATTTAGCCGGCCAAATGCCTCGCTTAAATCTTTTTCTTTTTAAAAAATTAAATAAGACTCTAAATAAAAATCGGTCTAACCTAAAAGATTAAGCGAGTTTTAAACCCTAATAAAAAAATAAGGGCTTAAATTTAAGCTAACCCGTTTAGGAGTTTTTATTTTTTAAAAGAACAAAATACCGGCGATATTAAGTTTAATTTTAAAAAATTAAATAATATGAAAAATCGGTTTAATCCGTTCGATTCTCTAGTATTTAAAACCTAATATTTTATTAGGGCACTTTAGCCCTAAATGCTCTTTAATACGAGTTTTATAATTTGAAAACAAATATTTTAATATTTTTTAAAAGTAAAATAAATTTATTAAATTAAAAATTAAAATTAATAAAAAAAACTCGGTTTGCTTATATAGGGTTTGGCCTGTACAAACAAACCGAGCTATTATAAAAAATTCTTATTTAAATTTATAAGTCTATTAGATAATTATAATAATAATAATAATAATAATATTATTATTATTATTATTATTAATAATATTATTAAAATTATTATAACTTTATGAGTTTTAAAGTTATAATTAAAAAAAATTTATATTTAAAATACGCATAATTAGCTCTATAAATCAATAATATAAAGTTTCTTTATAAATACTTTAAATAAAAAAGTTATTAATATATTTATTATAATAATATTAAAATTTAAATAATTTTATTAATTAAAATATTAAAATTAAGATTATTTAAAATTAATTTAATATAAAAGATTCTATTATTTATATCCGTTTAAGCGTATATAAGCAAGCGAATTTATTATATATAATTCTTATTTTAATTTATAAGTTTTTTGAATTTTATTATAATAATAATTAAAATTATAATTAATATTTTTTTATATTTAAAATATATTTAATTAATTTTATAAATGCACTTTATAAAATTCTTTTATAATTACCCTAAATATAAAATCCTTTATATATTTATTAGAGTTTATTATTATAATATTTAAGTTTTTATAATTTTATTATTCTTAAGGTTATATTTAATATTTTTATATTTAATTAATAAATACTCATTTTATTTATTCTAAATATATTTAATTAGAATAATATAATTATATATAAAAAAGAATTTATATTAGAAGTATTTATAATATATTAATTATATTAATATTATTTATTTTATATATAATTTTAATTTTAAATATTTAACGTTTTAAAAATTAAATATAATAAATGTATTTTTTAGTGCTTATATTCTTTTAATTTAAATTAAAAAATAAAAGGATTTATATATTATACATTAAATAAAACCTAAATAAAATAATAAAATAATTTTAATTTATTTTATATAATATATTTAATTTAATTTATTAGTATTTCTAAAAATAAATTTAAAGTATTTATTTTATATTATTATATTTTCTTTTAATAAAAAGTAAATTTAATATCTAATTAAAAAAGTTATATTAAATTAAAATATTATATATAATATTTTAATTTAAAAAAAAAAACTTTAAAATTTTTTATTTCCTTGAATCCTTTAATATTACCGCAATTAGACTAGTTTGCCCGCGGTTTACTATCTAAGGACTATTAATACCCGGAGTATAAATAACTAGGGAATAATCTGTAGCCCAGATCAAATTATCACTAGCTTCCCTTAGCTTCTTCTCCTCGGCTTCCGTCCTATTCCCTTTCCTATAAAGCTCCTTTACTTTCTATAATTATATTAGTAGAAGATTATTAAAGAGTTAATATTTAATTTACCTCATAAGCACGGATCATCTCCTCGCCTAATGTAGATTGGGCCGTATACGTAGCAAAACCAGTGCAATCCGAGACCTCAAGTTCGTACCAAGCCATTTTTTAGGACTAAGAATTTATTAGTTACTATTTAATAATAATTTTGCAAATCGTGAAAACTACCATTAGGCCACTTGGCTTTTGGTACTCGCGTTTTGATTATTTAAAATTATATAAATATTAATCAAAATATCAAGTAATTTTTCGCGTAATAATTTTTATAAATTTAAATAATTAATTAATTGAAATTTAGTTTAATCTACTAAATTATACTATTTTTAAGACTAAACGTAAAACTTAGGTTACTAGCCCTAAATTAAACTAATAATAAGTTATTACTTTTTAAAATCAGAAACCGCGGTAATATTATTAATTACTTCTTATTTAATGGTTTAATAAAAAGCCTTTATAAAGTATATTTATAAAATAAAAATAATAAATTCTAAATATAAAATAATATTAGATTTAATCTTAGAATTAACAAAATTATGAATTTTTATATATTATTATTATTAAATATTTATTTCAAAATTATATAAAGCGTATTAAAACTTATTTAAAGTTAAAGCTATTTTATAAAATATTATACCTTAGATTTTAAACAATCGAATATATTAGATTAATATTAAATCTCATTTAATATTATATAATTATTATTAATATCATTTGTATTTTATTTTGTAAAAAAGAATTATTCCTAATTAAGTGAGCTTATAATTAGGCCTTTAAATTTTGATTAAGTCTTAAATCTCGCTTAATCTTTTAGGTTAAACCGATTTTTAATAACGTTATTATTAAATTTTTTAAAATTAAAAGTAATTAAGCGAGGAATTCGGCTAATTAAATCCCGGCCATTTTAGCTAAGGGCATATAGATTTAAATAAGCATTTTTTTCCTACGGGCTTTTAATTATTTGACCCTCGCGAAAGCAATAAATTGGCCATTTAATTAGAACCCATTTTTTTATTAATATAATAAAATAAAATAATTAGTTTTTTAATTTTAATATTATAATCCCGATTACTATTTAAGATTACTACGTAATTTAATATAAATACATTAAAAAAATAAACTTTTTATATTTTCTTTAAATATTAAATTAGTTTTTTTTGTAATTTAAATATATTTATTATATAATTAAATATTATTAAATATTATTAAATATTAAATATTAAATATTAAATAGTAATATAATTAAAATTAATTTAATAATTCGAATATAATTTAAAGTATATAAATTAGATTAGATTAAATTATAAGTAATTAAATTGAAGATAATCTCAAGTTTTAATTATATTATCTTTTGATTATACTTTAGATTATTTAGATTATTTAGATTAATTAAATTCTTTAGATTATTTAGATTATTTAGATTATTTACGTAATACTTATAATCCTAAAAGTTTATAAATTATTTTTAATTAATTTTCATTATATTATATATATATAATTATCATTTTAATTTAGAAGTTTTTTAAATTTTATTATAATAATATTTAAAATTATAATTAAAAAGATTTTATATTTAAATTATATTTTAATTAGTTTTATAAGTATATTTTACAAAGTCCTTTTATAATTAATATTTATATATTTAATTAAAGTATATTTATTTCATATATTATAATTATAATAAAAAAACTTTTATATTAAAAATATTTATAATATATTAATTATATTAAATATTAAATTCTCTAAAAATCAAATATAAAGAATTTACTTTTTAGTTTTTATATTCTTTTAATTTTACTTAAATAATAAAAAAGTTTATATATTATATATTAAGTAAATTTTAAATAAAATAATAAAATAATCTTAATTTACTTTATATAAAGTATTTAATTTAATTTATTAGTATTTTAAAGAATAAATTTAAAGTATATATTTTATATTATTATATTTTCCTTTAATAAAAAATAAGTTTTAAACAAAATTAAAAAAAAATTATATTAAGTAAAATATTAAAATAATAATATTTAATAATATTATATAATATTATATATAATATTTTAATTAAAAAAGAAATTTAAATTTTTTATTTCTTTGAATCCCTTAATATTATTGCAATTAGATTAGTTTGCCTGCGGTTTTCTATTTAAGGAGATCATTTTTACTCGGAGTATAAATAACCAGGGAATAATCCGTAGCCCAAATCAAATTCCTTTTAGCTTTTCTTAGCTTTTTTTCTTTGGCTTCCGTCTTATTCACTTTCTTTATAAGCTTTCGCGTAGCCTATAATTATATCAGCCGAGGATTATTAAGAGGTTACTATTTAATTTACCTTATAAGCATAGATTATTTCCTCGCCTAATATAAATTGGGCTATATACGTAATGGGACTAATGCAATTAAAAACTTTAAATTTATACTAAGCCATTTTTTAGGACTAAGAATCTTATTAGTTACCGTTTAATAATAGTTTTGCAAATCGTGAAAACTACTATTAAACTACTCGGCTTTTAATACCCATATTTTGATTATTTAAAATTATATAAATATTAATCAAAATATCAAGTAATTTTTTATATAGTGATTTTTATAAATTTAAATAATTAATTAATCAAAATTTAATTTAATTTATTAAATTATATTATTTTTAAGATTTAAATTATTAGCCCTAAATTAAAATAATAATAAATTATTATTTTTTAAAATTATAAAACCCGGCGATATTATTATTAATTATATAATATAAAAAATCAAATTAATTTATTTTATTTTTTAAATATAAAACTTTCAAAATAAAATAAAAATTAATATAAAAAATATAAGTTTACTCTAGATTTATAATTTTAAATGTTTATTTTATATTTTAAATATATTTATTTTATATTTCTTTATTTCAACTTTTTATAATAAAACTTTATATTATATAATTTTAAATTTAATTTAATTAATTATAAATATAAAGAATAATTAATTACGATTTAAAAGTTTATATAATTATATAAATTTAAATATTATTATAATAAACATTAATAAAATTATTAATAACGTTTTATTTAAAGGTTCTATAGAAAGTATTTCTAAAATATATTTATAAAATAATATTAATATATTCTAAATCTAAAATAATATAAGATTTCGTCTTAGAATTCGTAAAATTATAATATTTTGAATATTATTATTTTTAAATATTTATTTCAAAATTATAAAACTCGTATTAAAATTTATTTAAAATTAAAATTATTTTATATAATATTATATTTTAAATCTTAATAAATCAAACGAATTAAACTAATATTTAATATTATTTAATATTATATAATTAATATTAATATTATTAGTATTTTGGGATTTAAAAGAAAATAACTTTTAATTATATTAATATAAGATTAACCCCTTAATTTTTCATTAGGTCTTATATCTCGTTTAATCTTTTGGATTAGATTAATTTCTACTAATAATCTTATTAAATTTTTTAAAATTAAAAGTAATTAAACGAGAAATTCGATTAATTAAAACTCAAGTATTTTAATTAAGAGTATATAAATTTAACTAAGTATTTCTATTCTTATTAAATCCTAATTATTTAAGATTTATATATTTATTAAAGAATTATATTTAATTAATATATTTATAATTATTAAAACAAATAAATAATATATTAAAATAATAAATATTTAAAGGAATAATTAATTTAATTAAAATATATAGTTTAATTTTTTTTTTTTTTTGAATACGATTATTATATATTTAAATTTTAAAAGTAATTTTTCAAATAATTAAAATAAATATTTTAAAGATATATATCTTATAATTTTAATTATTATATTTATTATTTAAAATAAAGATAAAATCAATATGTTTTTTTAATAAGTTTATTTAAAGTTTTAATTTTATTAATATTTCTTTAATTATATAAGTAAAAAATACTTTTAAATTATTATGATTTTGATTATATTATATTTTAAGATTTAAAAAATATTTAATAATCGATTATAATATATAAAATTAATAATATACCCAAAATATACAACGAATTAAACCCTAAATCAAAACTTCGTAAATTTATAAAAAGATTAAAAATTAAATTTATATTTTAAATATATTAAAAACTCAAAAATAAAATATACGTTTAAAGTATTTTAAGATTATAATCTATATAAAACAAATAATACGGATATTTAATTTCATTTAAAAGTTAATTCTTTAGAAAATTTATAAATATTTATAAATAAAATTAATATAAATTTTATTTAAAACTCTAATAATTTGATTTTTATTCTTCGTTTAAATATAATTGAAACTTGAATTTAAAAATTAAATATCGAATGCCTATAATCTATATAATTTATTCGCGAAATAAAATCAGAAATTAATAATTTAATAGTTTAAATTATTTATTAAATTTAAAATATAATAAAATAAAGAATTATTTTAATTTTATTTTATACTTTAAAAGAATATAAAAACTAGTTTATATTCCGTTTAATAGTTTTCTCGTAAATTATAATTCATTTTATTTAATTAATTTATTATTTATTTTTCTTTTGGAATTTAAATTAAATCTTTTTAATTTTTAATTTTTTAGAAATATTCGATTTTTAGTTTTTTTAAAGTCTTTAAATCGATTTATAGAGTTCCTTTTGATTTTATAACTTTATTTAATATATATATAATTATTCTCGTATTAATCATATGAAAGCTTTCCTATAAAACTTTATATTAAATTCTTTTGATTATTGATTTTTTTAAAATATTCGATTTTTATTCTTTTAAAAATCTCTAAATAAGTTTTTAAAGTTCCTTTTAATTTTATGACTTTATCTAATATATATATATACTTATTTTTGTATTAATTACGTGAAATACTTATTATAAGATATTTTATTAAATTCCTTTGGTTTTTGATCTCTTAAGAATATTCGATTTTAATTCTTTTTAAATTACTTTATAAATATTTTCTAATCAAAGTTTTTATATATATTATATTTAATTTATAAAATACAAATATTATACCGAGTATATAATTCGATTTTTATTCTATTTAATATTACTTTATTTCTATTTTTGGAAATAATTATTCTTAGATTTTACGTATATTATTATTTATATTATATATATTAATTATAATATTAATTTATATTTAAAATATATCGAATTATATATTCTATTGGCAAATCTAAAAGAATTAAATAGCTTATAAATACCGTTACTAAGAAATCTTTTATTTAATATCGAAAATTATTATATATTTTTTAATTATATTTATTTAAGTTTATTTATATATATATTAATATTTTTAAATATTATAAAAAGGCAAGAAATAATTATCTAATTATAAGTTATTTCGTTGTAATTAGAAGGCTAAATTAATATAATAATCGTTACGCAAAATAATTAATTATATATAGAATAAACTTATAAATCGAACAAACAAAAATATTTAATTATTTTTAGAGAATAAAAAGTTCTTTATATATTATAAAGTATATAATTAATATAAACCCTAATAGTATTCTCTGTTTAATTGCTTAGTAAATAAGGTTTTTTAATAAGGTTTATAAGGGAATTAAAGTTAATAAGTAACCCTATATTACTAAACTTATTTATTGGAAGCTTTTAATAAATAAACTCTTAAATTTATAACCTTTATATTTAATTCTTACGAAACTAATTAATTTCACGATATTTACTAAGTTTATATAATTATTATTATTATTATTCGAAGTATTAAAATTATAATTTACTCTAATAATATTCCTTGCGTATATTCTAATATATATATATATATATTTTTGGTAAAGTTTATATAAAGTAAAAAGCAAATTATAACTCGTACTATTAAATATATTTACTAAAATATATATTCTTAAATTATTAATTTTTATATTAAATATTTCTATAAATTAATTAATTTAAAAATATTTCCCGAGTTTATTTAATTATTATTATTATTACTCGACGCTTTAAAGCTATAATTTACTTTAAATTCGGAGTTTTATATAATTATTTATTATACTTTTAATTACTAGCAAATTTTAAATCTAAATATAATTAATATTTATTTATATAATAAATATTATATTAAACTCGAATTTCGATAATAACTCGCAAAATATTTTTAGGAATAATAATAATATTATGATTTTCATAATATATTATTATTATTAAATAGCTTTTTATTTTAATTAATTTTCTTAATTATTAATAATTTTTAGTATTGGGATTATATATATAAAATAATTAATTAATATATTATATAATAATATAAAATATAATAAAAAGCACTTCAAAAATACAAAGTTATTCAAAGCAATCTAATTATAAACATGATTTTAAGAGAAAAAAGCGCGTTATAGAAATACTAAATATAATATAATAAATATATTATAATAATTTTAATAATTATAATTTAATAAACTAATAATAATAAAGTAAGAAATTAATTATAATAATTAATATAATTACTTTATAAGATTAATATATTAAAAGGAATTAAGTTTATATTAAATTAATAATAATAATAATAATAATATAATTATTTATTAATTGAAATAAATTTGAGATATAATATTATAAGGTTTTATATATAAAAAGAAATGTAATTTAAATAAAACTAATAATAATAATAATAATAATAATAATCATTATAATAATAATAATAATAATAATAATTATAATAATAATAATTAATAATAATAATAATTCTTTTAAAGAAAATTAGATTTTATTTCTTATAATAATTAATTAAAAGTATTAAAAATATCTCAAAATAAAAAATTAATATATAAATTAATAATATTTATATTTAATATTAAATTATAAAAATAAAAATATTATTATAATTATAAAAATAAAATAAATTTATTTATAATTATATTTATATTTAATAATATAATTATTTAATATATATTTTAATTGAAAATATATAATAAAAAAAAATTAAAATGATAATAAAAATAATATAAGAATAAATAAATAAATAAATAATTTATAAATTATTAATTTCATTTAATTATTAAAAAAAATTAAAAAATAAAAAGATATTATATAAGAAACGTTAATTTGATTTAATTAATAAAAAGATTAAAAGGCAAAATAAAAAGAAAAATAATATATAAGAATTATTAACCCGGCCCCGCTTAGGGTTAGGGTTAGGGTTAGGGTTAGGGTTAGGGTTAGGGTTAGGGTTAGGGTTAGGGTTAGGGTTAGGGTTAGGGTTAGGG
>Ga0302221_10001187_pt1 | contig 17118 bp, 12 predicted proteins | sample II_Palsa_E2_1_FD_193517 | JGI IMG/M metagenome (GOLD analysis project Ga0302221, IMG submission 193517) | Peat permafrost microbial communities from Stordalen Mire near Abisko, Sweden - II_Palsa_E2_1 | ecosystem: Environmental > Terrestrial > Soil > Palsa > Peat permafrost | place: Sweden... | reverse complement strand
ATATATAAATAAATTAAATTATATATTTTAAATTAAATTAAACAATAAAATAAAAATAATCTTTAATTTTTTTTATTAAATATAATTATTTTAATATATTATTTAAATAATTTAAATTAAAGAAATTTTTTAATTATAATAATAATTATATTTTTTATTTATAAATATTTATTAACGAGTATTATAAATTATTATTTAATTTATATTAATTAATATATATATTTAAATAAATATATTTTAAAATTAAATAATTAATTATAATATATATAAATATTAATTTTATATATAATAAAGTTATAATTATAAAAAACTAATAATATATATATATATAAATATATAATTATTTATTTAAAGTATATAAAGAACTTTATATTAAATAAAAATTATAAATTTAAAAACTAATATTATATAATTTTAAAAATTTAAATTTAGATTTAAAGTAATTAAAGTTTATATTTATATAAAATCCTTTTAATCTTATCTTTAATTAAAATAATTTTAAGTTATTATAATTATATTATAATAAACTTTTATAAGATTTTTATATATATTATTTTTTTTAATTTAAATACTTTAATTATTTAAATATTTTATTTATTTAATAAAATATTAAATAATTTTATTTTTTTATTTTTTAAGCTAAATATTATATTTTTTTAGAATTTATTAAATTATAATAATATAAGTCTTAACGAGATTTTTATATATTTTATTAATTAAATTATTTTTTTTATTTAAATATTTTTTTTATTTAATTAAATATTAAATAATTTATTTTTTATTATTTTTAAATTAATTAATCTTATAATTAAAAATTTATTTAATAATATATTAATTATTTCCCGAAATTATAATAAATAACTTAAGTCTTTAAATAATATTTTTATTAATTAATAAATATTTTTAATCTTAAAGCTTATAAATTATTTCTTTAATATCTTTATTAATATATTTATTTTATAATAATAAAGTTATATTTAAAAAATTAAAAAAAATAATATTTTATATATAAAGAGATTTTATAATAAAGCTAATATTAAATAATATTATATTATTAAAAAAAATTTATATATTTTATAAATTATTAATAATAATATATAAAATAAAAAAAAATATTAATTTATTTTAACTTTCGTGATTATTTATAAAATTATTATATAAGTTATTATAATTTCTTTATTTAATAATTTTTATCTTAATATTTAATATAAATAAAACATTAAATTTTATATTAAAAATAATAACTTAAAGATTATAATAATTTTTTTTATATATTAAATTTTTTATATTAAAATTAAAAAATAATTATTTAAAATATTAATAATATATATACTTTAAAATAAATATATATTTTATATTAAACTTTTTTATATTAAAAAATAATTATTTTATTTATTAAAACTTATAAGATTTATTATATTAATTATTTTATAATTTAATTATATCGGCTTTATAATAAATAATATAATTAATTAACGGGATTAAAAATTAATTTTTTTTAAAATATTAAAATAAATAAATAATATTAATATTTTAAAAAAAGTTAAAATATTAATATTTATTTAATTATTATTTTTTAAATTAATAAATAATCTTAAAAAGTCACTCGAAAATAAAATTATATTAATTAAAAATAAATATAAATATATTATATCTCGATTATAAATTTTTTATTTTTATTTTTTTATAAATAAAATTATATTCTAATTTAATAAAAGTTATATTTTTTATACTTTACTTTTTTATATAATTAAATTTTTATTTTTTTACGCGTATAAATTTTATATTTATTTTATTATTTTATATTAATTTTTTTAAATTCTTTTATTTTTTAATAAATTTATAATAATAAATATTTTAAAAATAAAATTATAACTTTAATAATAAGTCAAAGACGTCTTTATATAAATAAAAACATTAAAGTTATTAATTATATTAATCTTAAATATATTCGTTAAAATAATTATTAATATTTTTTTTTTATTTATTTTAAAAAAGAAATTATTTTATTTATTTTATAATTAATAATAATATATTATTAAAGTAAAAATTATAATATTTAAAAGTCGTTAAAACTTTATTATAAATAAAAGAATTATATTATATAAAAAAGATTTTTAATTTCTTTAAATAAACTTAATAATAATTTTTTTATTTAAATTTAATAAAGATTTAATTATAATAAAAAAAATAAAATTCGATAAATTTATATTTAATAATTTAATCCTTCTTATAATAATTATATATATATTTTTAATTTTAAGTTACTTTAATAATAAAATAATTATATTTTTTTGATTTTAAATTAAATCGGATTTTTTTTTTAATATAATATAATTAAATTATAAAAAACAATAAAGTTAATAATATTATATAAAGATATAATCTCGAAAAAATTAAAAGTAAAATAATTATATTTAAATATAAGAAATTAAGCTTAATTAAATATTATTTAATAATATTTTTTTAAAGCAAGATTATTTATTTTATTAAATTTAAGTTTATTTAATTAAAGTTTTTATTATTTATAAAACTTATTATATAAAAATTTATAATATTTTTTATATAATATATTTTAGTTTTTAATTAAATCCGGATTTTTTTTTATTATATTTAATATTTATTTATTTAATTAATATATTTTAAATTATTTTTAATTTTATATTATTTTTTTATTAATAATTCTTAAATTAGTTTCGAGTTTTAAAATAAAATTAAAGATAAAAAAAGATTATTAATAAAATTATATATTTTAATATTAAAATAATTATTTTATTTATTAATAATAAAATTAAATATATAATAATTATAAAATATATTTATATTCTTTTAATTAATAAATCTCTTTATAAAAACTTATAAATATAAGAAATCTTAATAATTATTAATTAATATAAAAATTAAATAATAAATTAATATATATATTTATAAATAATAATTTTAATATTTTAAAATTATAAATTATTTTTAATTAAATATAATTAATATAAAAACTTAAATCTTTAAAATAATTATTATATATAATTATATTTTTAATTTTGCTTATATTAAATATATTTTTAAAGAAAGATTAATAAAATATTTTATTATTTTAATAAAAATAATATATTTTATTATTAAATAAAATAAAACTAAAAAGTTTTTTTATTATTTTATAGTTTTAAAAGACTTTTTTTATTATTAAAATAATAAGTATAAATAATATTAATTAATAAAATAAAAATATAAACTTAAAGTTTTTATTAAAAAAAATATTTAAGTTTATTAATAAAAATTAATAATTTATAATAAAAAAAAACTAAAATAAATTTTTTATTTAATATTTATATTAAGTTCTTAATATTATAAATTACTTTAATAATAAATTTTATATTTTTATATTTATTTTAAAATATCTTAAAAATAATATTTTATAATTAATTAAATTATTATAATAAATAAAGTAAATATATAAATAAAATATTAAAGATATTTTTATTTTATAATATAATTTATAATTAAAATTTTAATAATAATTAAACTTAATATATTCGCTTATTTATATTAAAGAATATATAATAACTAAAAAATTTATTTAATTTAATATTCTTATTTTAAATTTTTTATAAATATATTAATTTATTATTTATATTTATTTTTTATAATAAAAAAAATTTTATTAATATATTATTTAAGTTATTTATTAATATATATTTTAATTATTTTAAGTAATTATTTTTTAATAAACTAAAAATAATTAATATTATTTAATAAATAAATAATAAAATAAATATATTAATTTAATTTAAATTATTAGTTTTAAAGTTATTAAATTATATTCTTTTTTCTTTTTTCTTTTATAATCTTTTTAATATTTATTAAAATATTTTTATTCTTTTTTTTAATTATTTATAAAATCTTTTTAATATTAATTAATTATATTTTATATTATATTAAGATTAATTTCTTTATTAATATTATATACTTTAAAATTATTAATCTTAAAAATAATATATTATATAAAATCTTTTAAAAATTTAAGATTATTAATAAAATATAATATAAATTTAATTAATAATTTAAAGTTATTCTTTATATCTTTATTAAACTTTATTTTAATAAATTTATTTATTAAATTAAAAATTATAATAATTAAGAATAAAAGACTTATTAAAGAAAATTATTAATTTATTTCTTATAAGTATTATAAGTTTTATTATTAATATTCTTTTAAATTTTTTTATTATTAATATATTTTTTATTATTTTTAAAAAAAATTTATTATATTTTTTTAATAAATCTTTTAAGATTCTTCCGTTTATTTATCTTTATTAAAAAAAATTAATAATTAAAAAAGACGATAAATATAAATAAATAATAAGAATAAATATATAATATAATTTTTTAAAATTAAAAAAATTATAATATATAAATAAATTTAAAAAGAAATACTTAAGTAATACTTAATAGAAGAAGATAAAAAAGAATAAAGATTTAAGATAAAAAGAAGAATATATCTTTTTTAAAAAGAGTTAAAGCTACGTTATATTACGAGAAGAATCTACCTTATAATTAAACGATATATTTTTAAAGGATCTTGTTTAGATTTTTTAAAAGCTAACTTGGTCCCCCTAAACATAGTCGTATAGAGTTATTAACTTTGTACGGCAAGATAATTAATTATTATAAGTGAGAGCAGGAACGTGACTGAGTAACCTGAGCAGAGGGTGAGGCGAGGGTGAGTAGCGCTTGAGCAGAGCGGCGACGCTGACTAACCGCGTCGGGAGGGAAATAGTAAAATTGTCGTCTGAGACTTCCTTAAAAGTTAGATATTTTCTCTTTCTTTTGGCCACCGCCGTGTGGCACATGCCTCTGAAAGCCGTCATCGTGGGAACCGGTATCGCTGGCCTCGGAACAGCAATTGCACTCAAAGACAAAGGCCACATTGTTACCGTCGTCGAATCTACCTCCCAGCTTCAGCCTATTGGAGGAATTATCACTATCCAAGCGAACGCCAGCCGCGTTCTGGATAGCTGGGGCGTATATGAAGCCTTATTGACGATCTGTGACGCCACCTTATTCGCCCCATGCGCGAGAAGATATAAGGACGGGGAGTTCCTCATCAAACGACCTCCGGAATTATATAAGAACGAGTATGGGTATCCGTATGTCTCATCACGTGATGAAAATTTGATGATATACTGAGGCGTGTTTCCAGGCTCTTGCATGTCCATAGGGCTGACTTGCAGCAAGTCTTGTTTAAAGCTGCTGTGGAACGAGGGGTCACCTTGAGACTTGGTTGTCCGGTCATTGCAATTGATGATGAACATGAAGATGATGTGGTTGTTGTGATTAGAAGTGGAGAGAGAATAGCAGCTGACGTGCTTGTTGGGGCAGACGGTAGGTCCACGAGCAACTCTGATGCGGTTTAGGTGTTTGTTATATGTGTCTTTGTCACAGTTTCAAATGCTCGGATTTTTTCCAGAGTATTAAAGAGCTAAGAGAGACTAATCCAGGCATCAAATCCACTGTTCGAAAGAGTGTCGTTCCGGACCTGACGATATGTATCCGCGATAGTGGTATGGATGTAACCCGAGTAAATATTCCTGGGGATATCGTGAGATCGAATCCCGAAACTTCTACATTTATGGATCAAATCGGTCTGTGGATTGGTCCTTCTACTACACTTGCCATCGTCCCAGTCCGCCGAGGTACGAGCACTTTCCACATTCTCTGTTACAAAAACTCATTTTTGTACCAGGAGACAAATGGCTCTTGGGGCTTGACTGTTGTCATGCGAGAGACGAAAATTCAGCAGAAAAAGTGGGAGAAAGCTGGAAACAAAATATCAAGCTGTTCAAAGAGCGCTTTAGAGACTTTGCTCCAGCAATCCAGAAGGTACTATCATACGTCGAGGAAGCAGAGGTCTGGAAGATAACAGAAACTACACCACCCTCTTGGGTAAGTAAGAGTGGAAGAATAATTTTAATTGGAGATGCTGCGCACGCTATTCTTCCATACGTTGGACAAGTAATTCCCCCACGTGAAACTTATCATGTAACAGGCTCACAATTCTGTTTAGGGAGGCGGTATGGCAATCGAGGATGCCGCTACTTTAGCAGAATTTCTAGAGCGAGTTAAGACAGCTAATGGTATTTCGAACGTACTCAAAGCATTTCAAGAGATTCGAGGGCCGCGTTGTAAGCTGGTTCAAGAATGGAGTATAATAAAGGGCAAACGAGCAACATTGCCTGACAGTACTGAGCAAGAGAACCGGGATCAAAATTTGAAATCATTTAACGCTTGGGTCAAATCGAAGCATTGGAATAAGGTTCATATCGATGAACTCCCAGAGCTTGAAAGTGCAAGTTGGAAGGCGTGGTTGATCGGGCATGATGCCGTGGGTTTTGTAAGCCGAATCTGAAATGTATTGAAGCACTTGCTCATGTAGTCTTACTGACTGAATATAGGCAAATCGAGAACTCGATAAACGATTCGGATCCCATAACTAGATGGCATCTGTGTCCCTCGGGAGCGCGTCTATCTGGTCATTCTCGGCCAATTGCTACTCGATGGCAGGCTCTGAAGGTGATAATAGGGGAGAAACCTTCTACAGCATTAGCCTCCAGTCTCGTGTTCAATCTCCATCCTTGCTCTACAAACACAGCACTGTCACATCCGATCTTTCAATAACAAACTACATGCACTACAAGCGCCACGTGGCTCATGCCCGCAGTTCGTGCATTTAGTACGTAGATTAAGTTAGTTTCCGACGTTCGTAGATGTTTGAATCTCTTGCTTGGACGGTGCTGGCTTTGCGTGCTGAGTTTGGGTTGATGTAGTGAGGAGGCGTCTCTTAAAGAGGATGTTTGTGGTTTGTGATATTCATCTTGATTTGTTTTCTCACTATCGGGTATGCTGGGCTGCCCTTGGATGTTTTAATGAAAGAAAGACGGAATTTGGACACAACTTGGGTTTCATGAGGGAGTTCTATGCCCCAAGATTTTAGAAAGTGGAGCAAGTTAATCGATGCTACTATATCACCAATATGAATAACGCTAGTAACAAAGTCACCACAGTGCAATCTTAGAATATCGATATTTTCTGAAAGTGAATCACAATGCTTTATTCATAATGCACGATCACAACATTGATCTAATCTTTAATAAAGGTAGTTGTGGATTTCTTTTGTTCACGACAGAAACAATACATTCACTCGCATTCTAATGCCATTGTTCCTGGACTTAGCAACTCACCCTTCCATCACAAATCTACAATAAATTTCGACCTCATCCATTGTCGCAAAGGTACTAGGCCCACGCAAAATCAGATCGTTCAAATGCTAAATCAACTCAAAAAATTCCTAAGCAGGTCACCACCACCAGCGAATCCTCGACGTTCTTCTGCTTGCACCCATCCGTACTGCGCTCACTTTGCGCAGTGCCTCAAGACTCTCGGAGAAGAGAGTCTCTCGCACTATTCCCACAAACCCTTCTCTTCACACCACTCCCTCCCCACTCTAATATCAAACCACTTCTCAACCAACGATATCGACTACGACTGGGACTCAGACTATGGATGGGCGGTGTTCTGTCATCGATGCCACCAGGAACGATGCAAGCATTGTGAACGAGCAGCGTTCACGCAAGTGACAAAATTCGGGGAACTACTAACATTTGAAAATCGTGAGGTGTGGATCTGTGCTCCGTGTAGACATCGAAAGTGTCCTGGACGGAAGCTAAGGCTTGTGAGTGAGTGCGCTATGTGTGGACATGGCGTTTGTGGTGAGTGTTTGTTGGCCGGGGACGAGAAGGCGGGGATGGCGTGTTGCAGGTGTGGTAAAAAGAAGAGACGTCCGGAAAATAGTCTGTACAGCTCGAAAGCAGAGGCATCAACCAAACAATCCGGAGAATCGTGCAGCGGAGAAACTTAATGAGGGCTTGATCTCATAAATTAGCTTGCTATTTTGCCTCAAAGAGTAGAAAAATAATTTAGAATATTTAAGAATATAAGATACTTACCTAGATGATAGGCTAGATCCGTCACAGCGTTTCCGTCGGGCGTTTTCCCCTTTTTTTTGTTTGGGACTCTCATGTTACATAAAGCACGCGGAGGTGAATATCGAGCTAGAACTATCAAGAAACTGTATGATGGTTGGTACTATCGGCTCAAAGTTCCCTTAATCTGGAACGACCAGGTTTAGAATTCTATAGCTCAGAGCTCCGCAAGCCATTTAATTATCTGGAAGAAAAAATAACCTATAAACCTGTACCTATTTGACCTCGAAATCTAGACTATAGATTTATAAGGTTAAAAGCAAAGCTAGAAATCCAGGATTTCTTTTGTGCCTGATTCAGTCTATATGCAAGTGGCTTTCCCGTCCCTTTCCTATCCATTACCAAGAATCTTAAGAGAAAATTAATTTAAACCGTCAGACCAAATAGAGGTTAAACTAGTGAGCGTCTATTTTCATACATGTTCTCCAGTCTCGGAAATATTGTGTGGACCCGCATCCCCTCAAAATAGTTGGAATTATTTCACCGCCCTTGTAGAATCCAGCTTCTAAAGGTGCCGTAGCTTGAAGCAGAGCCGATTTAAACCAAATATTAGTGGGATCCGATGGCCGGGAAAGGAAAATGATTCCGTTACCTAGACTTCTTCTTGGGCCAAGTGAAGCCGTGTGAGTGAAAATTTCACTCCTGTGGTATTAATATAGATGTCCCAGAAGCGTTTCTCTACGTGGAACCATAATCCTTTGGATTTTCAAGTGAGAAGCTTTTGCCACAGGTGTCCTCCGCTGCAACACTCTCAGACCATTTTTACCACTCAAGCCTTCCAATCTACTGCTTCTCAACACAAGAAATCATGCCTCATGAAGATATCGAGTTCATACTCACGATTATGTCACACTTCGTGGCTAGTTCCACAAAGCTGCCTCAGCCAACTCCGGGGAATCGCCGTGTCTAGTCCTCTCACATCGCTTTTCAGCCCTTAAAGAAATGGATCTAGACACCTTCGCTGAGCATGTCATCTCCAAGCTGCCTCTCAGTTGCCTTGTCTATGACAATCGTGGATTTGGTTCAAGTGACGTGAAAGGAGGTCAACCGCCGCACGTAATAATCCCCGCCGTCCAATGCAGCGACATCTCGGATGCGATCACCTACGTCAATCACGGTTCGACGTCGATGCGAATAAGATTGGAATCTTGGGCGGCTCATACAGCGGTGGTCATGTGTTGTGGGTTAGAGCTGTGGATCGAAGAGTCAAGGCTGTTCTGAGTCAAGTCCCTTGAGTGAGTGGATACGACAATTTCCATAGATTGATACGCCTGGATTTGTAGCTGTTTTGAATGCGTTGTTCCAAGAAGGTAAGAATAACTGAAACTTAGTGTGCAGTAGATTCGCTGACAAGAGCAGATCGCTTGAGTAGATTTGCGGGAAAGTCTGCTCAGACGTTGCCTGTTGTTGACCAAGATCCACAAATACCATCTATATGCCCAACCTCCGACAGCTACGACTTTTTCACGGCATGGGGTAAGAAGAGCGATTGGAAAAACGATGTAACCGTTAGATCGTGAAGTCTTCTCTGAGGTGTTCTTAAGTTCACTTCCATAGAGATCGTTGCTGACCTGCTCCTGCAAAGCATCGAACCGTTCCGCGAGTACGATCCTTCCTTCCACATCCATCATATTTCAATAACCCCGCTTTTAATGACTGTGGCTGAAAATGATGTTCTTACACCTACCGACTTAGCTTTGAAAACATTTTCGCGTGCTCACGAGCGAAAGGAGTCGCATATCATCCCTGGAGGACATTTGACGGGTACTCAGATTCGAATTTCGAGACCAATACAGGCAGACAAGTTCACTTTTTACGCAAGAATTTGTGTAAGTAAAAGAACTGGACAGGCTTATTGAATAAGAAAATAAGTATGCCAAATAACATTATTATTCCGTCAATTCCTCTTTTCCTCTTGTGAATGTGACCAAATCCGCAAGAACACTCACATACCACTTATATTGCAACTCCATTTCTCTGGGATCTCTAGGTAGTTCAGAAAGTGTTTTCCCTTCAACTCAGAGTGTCATAATGGTTACGCAGCATCTCCGAGAGCGAGTACTTGCTCGGCTACTGCTTCGGCAAAAAAGGGGGTGGGGATTTAGCGAGCTTTACTCCACCTCCCCCCGCCAGCGCTAAGCCTACGTTAGGGTGACTTGCATTTCACATTCCCTTTGGGTGTAATTTACATTCACCAGAGCGCAAAGAACGGTGCTGAATATCGGTTCCCTCAACAAGTGTGCTATCTAAGCCACGTTCTCCCCACATTTCTTCCTCTGCGATTAATTGGCTGGAAACAAGGTTCGTGGCCGGCATCCTTTCCCTGCTTATAATTTTCGGGTCCGCATACCTGTAATTCAGGAGAAACTTCATCCCAGCTTAGTATTCCACTACTACACGCGAAAGGGAGAACACAGTAGGGCGTTTTACGGAGGCAGAATTCATATGCAATTGCAGCTTCTGGGAAGGCCTTCGATAAATGCAAGTATACGTGTGTGAGATTATAGAATTATTTTTTGCGATTGGTGTGCGATGTTACTCTGCGAGTCGTGGACAGATATTCTAATGCGCTCCTTCACCAAGCCTGCTGAAAGACATTTCGGGAATGAGAAAAGCGGGCGATGTTCTCTGCAGATCTTACCATATTGGTTGTGAGCGGCATAAATGAGGTCTGGCGTTTGTGGAAGTGTCCTTTTACTTATATTCAAAGTTTGAAAGTCTTAGGTAAGAAGTCCAAGATGGCGAATATCTTTGCGGCGTTTGCGCCGATTCTATTGACTACTTGGGGCAGTCTTAAGTTTGTTTTTCGTCTTTGCAGTTGCAAATGGCGAGAATCAGGGTAAGCGAGAATGGCGCATGCCTCCAAAAAGCCACAAGCTCCGTTCATTCGAGCCAGCCGTGATCCTGCGACGTTGGGAGGACATGAGCGTGTCGGAGAAATATTGGGCGTCGGGGTTGTGGCGGAACAGCTTCCCTCGGAAGATTGGATGCATGCCAGGGTAGGTTGGGTATGTTGTTTCAGTAGCTAATGGCTCGAATCTCAAATATAATATATGCCATCAGTACAATTTCTCAAGCTTGATTGTAGTATAATGGCGCATTGAGATGAGAGAGGAAAATCGACGAACGAGTAGCTGACTGAGATACTGCGCACTCTTAGTTTACTTTATCGCTGCCTGTACCCCGATCTCTCTTTTGAATTTAGAGTTAATGTCTTACATTTCCTCAAATAAATGGAGGTGCAACGTATCATGTTTTGAATTGATGATACCAAGCCTCTAAGTCAGATTCGGTACGGACCCTACCGATCCGCAGATCAACCTCACCTCCATTACCCGAAAGCGTCATTTCTGAAAAGTCAATCTATCTAGCGTCTCCAGATCGATTATGATTAGTTATGTTTAACTGAATTTTATAGACGGCAGAATTAATCCCGTTTTATATGAGGAGCATGGTTTCCCCACAGCGGGGAGTCCGGGGAATATATTTGTCTAGCTCGAGACAAGTTCTTCCGCACAGCTATATAAATGCCAACATGAGATGAAGATTATCTTCTTTGTTCTTCTGTCTCCAATTCTTCTCTGGCGGCTAAACTCGCAGAGCTATTTTCCGTTACCATGAAAATATCCCACCTAGCATTGTTGTCGTTTTTTGGCCTGGTAGCGGCAACTCCCTTTCCGGCGAGCTCAACAACGCAGAATACCGCTAGAGAGGAGGTATCTACAAGTGAGCTTCAGAAGCGGGCTTCTAATCCTTCGGTCTCAGGTCTCAAATTCAACATCGATGGTACAACGGCCTACTTCGCTGGAACAAACGCCTACTGGATCGGCTTCCTAACCTCTAACAGTGATGTCGACACCGTCATGTCGCACCTCAAGTCCTCTGGATTGAAAGTACTTCGAGTCTGGGGTATACACCATTCTCACTCCCCCATCAACTCTTGTATTGACACACTTTCCAGGTTTCAACGACGTAACGTCATCCACATCAGGCGTCTGGTACCAATCATTTATCAAAGGCCAACAACCCAAAATAAACACCGGCTCAAATGGATTACAACGCCTCGACTACGTAGTATCCAGTGCCGCTGCACACGGCATAAGACTGATTATCAACTTTGTAAACAACTGGAGTGATTACGGTGGCATGCCGGCATACAACACGTACTACGGCACTACGAAAACCACCTGGTACACGGATTCTAGGGTCCAGGCTCAATACCAAGCTTACATCAAGGCGGTGGTATCTCGGTACGCAAGCAGCTCCGCGATTTTTGCCTGGGAGCTGGCGAATGAACCGAGATGTAATGGGTGTGCCACGAGTATTGTCACCCAGTGGGCGACAAAGACCAGCGCTTATATCAAGTCTCTTGATCCGAATCACATGATTACTATGGGTGATGAAGGGTTCATGAATGGTGGTGGCGATGGAAGTTATCCTTATACGACTGGGGAGGGAATGGATTTCGAGGCCAACTTGAAGATTCCGGTACTTTCCATCTCTCTTACACTCCGCCAAACTATTCCCGAATCATGACTGACACTTTGACAGGACATCAGTTTCGGGACGTTCCATCTCTATCCTTCGTCTTGTAAGTGCATTTCATCCCCTGTCTCAGATTCAGAGGAGGTTAGAAACTGACAACTACAGGGGGTGAGACAAACGCATGGGGTTCCACCTGGATCACCAACCACGGCGCCGTCTGCGTTAAAGTCGGCAAGCCCTGCATCCTAGAAGAATACGGCGTGACGTCCAACAAGGTCGCTGCCGAAGGACCGTGGCAGTCGACGGCGCTGAAAATATCAGGTATCGCAGGAGATATGTTCTGGCAGTTCGGAGATACTCTATCCAGTGGAAAGACGCCGGATGATGGGAACACGATATTTTATGGCACAAGTGACTATAACACATTGGTCACGCAGCACGTTGCTGCTATTAAGAAGTAGTAGCTGATGCTTTTCTATCGAGGAGCATGATCTTGATAAGTGAGAGAGGCAGTGCCAATTGTATGTCGCCAGCATTCATGTATATACTTGTTGTTCACGTGAGACAAAACAAAATGAAAAGAGCAATATTCGGTTTTCAAAATGGGTTGGCCTCCTTTCCCCACAGCTACCGCATAGCTAGGCAAGAAGCAGGGATACTTGCCAGAATACAGTGATCAAAACCTTGCAGGGAAGGTCAAATTTCAACTGGAGCTCGTTACGGAAGATATGCTGCCTACAACCTGGCAAATTTAACTCTTGGGCGGGCTCTTAACCGAATTATACCCCGCCCGGCTGTTAAGAAGAGAATCGAGGACTACGATCTGAAGTTCACGATCCTCAACAACCAGTGCGGAGCAGAGAATGCATACTTGAAGTCACTGCTGACAATCAACACCATCTTCACAACCCAAGGTCTTGAAAACGGACACTGGAAGCATCAGTTATCGCTGCTATAGCTTTACAAAGAAACATTGCTGGACTTATTTCGGCCCGAGCTCAATACTCCCACTTTGGCTTGCTAGCTTGCTCTCACGATAGTTAAGTTCGCAAATCACGTGATTATTCTCCTCTCGACCCAGATGTCGGGGTGTATGTTACAGCTTTCCTTAGTCCTTCTTAGAACTCCACTCGAGTCCTTTTTTCGCTGCTGACACGATGAACTACATAAGCGATGCGGAAGGTAAATTCAGATTTACCAAATTGGCACACTGCAATCTGAAGTCAGTGCCGAACTCTCAGCTTCGAAATAACAGCTCTTGTCCATGGCTGCATCGCAACTTGCGAAACAGCAAGAAATGTTTGGGGGCAATGTGGAGATTTAAAATTAAGTCCGCCATCTCAATCTTCAAGTTGCGCCAAGAAGGCTCGATCCTGACTTGCCGCAACTACGAAGCCAACTGAATCACAAATCGTAAAGGACACATGTGAACCAATTCCAAAGATTAATATGTCGTAATTGTTAATACACGCCTTACAAACAACAAGGATAAGAACTCTGGACTCCATCAGTAACCAAAACACTTCTCGCGCCCCCATCATCCTCCTCCTCAAGACTGCTCCACCGATAGCGCCCAATCGGATCCCTCGCATGCGCAACCGTATTCGAGAACGCACTCCCACTAATGCCAATAAAGAACCAACTCTGAAGCATCATTCCCATATCCACCGCGCCCTGAAAATCAAACGCCAACTCATTGATCATCTTCAACGTTTCCGGGTTCGTGCTCTTTTGCGCTAGTTCCCATTTATGGGTAACTTCCCAACCGCGCGTTTTCCCTACATCCGCGAACATCTTTACTTGCTTTTCGTCGCCACAGGCGAGGTAGACGAGCGGTTTGTAGGAGTTTATGCCCGTGGTGCTGGATTCGCCGTAACGAGCCCATGCTTTGTCGAGGACATCGAGGTCGTTGTTCATTTGGTCTTCTGCTGAGTTCCAGATACTGTCGTTCTCGGCGCGGAAGTGCACGCCGTAGTAGGGACGGTTGATGTGCTGCAGCAACTGATTAACAATCTTCCGCGGTTTCTCGAGGAAGCGAATCAGCATCGCGATCTCGTTCCAGAGTTTGAGGTCGCCGCCGGTGGGGTCGTTGGTGATGTTGTAAAGCAGGAACAAGGCGCTGATTTTGATGACGCTGATTCCCGTTCCACTGTTGTTGTGGTCCTTCTGTAACTTCGCAAACTCAACGTCGAAGAATTTTCTGAAGGGGTTCCCGGTCCAGAAATGGCTGACGGTGAAATGGTAACCGGGCGCCTTGGTTACGTCGATCTCCCAGTGGTTCTTCACCTCGACTTTTTGCACGTGATCTGCCTTCAATTGATCAGGATGCAGTACTTTCATCCTCGGACATGCTCGTTCCAAGCTGTCTATCAGGTGCTTGGCATCGAACCATTGGTCGTAGGGCATGTACGCGTCGCCCGTCTCGTCCTCGTTGTTCTGGAAGTCGAGCAGGTTGGTGTTGTCTCTAATTGGTATCCTTGGTAGGATGAGGCCCGTTCCAGCTTCGACGGCCATCTTGAAGCACCCTTTCACTTCGGACATGATAGATGTCATACCTGCGAACATGCCACCACATTGGAGATAGACGTCCTCGTGCCATTCAGCGCGGTCACATGCTTTCCGCAGTGCTGGGAAATCGTAAGGGTCGGCGGGCCCAGGGGAGAAGACTTGGTTGAAATATAGCGAAACTTGAGCGGGGAGATGGCCATTGTTGACTATGCCTGCGGTTTCGGGTATAGATGCTTTCTGCTGTCCGATGGTGGAAACGAGTGTGGAGCTGAAGGACGAGCTTTGCAACCGTCCTGAGCTGAGCCAGACGGTCACCAGGAAACAGACACCGATAGCAGAGATGACTGCGCTACGACGCGGCGCGCCCAGCATCGTGAAAGACGTGGTGTTGTTGATATTGATATCAAGAGGGATGACATGAAAAGGGGGTGAAGACTCGTCTGAAGATGGCGTCAAAATTTGAGGTCATTGGGGCGCGCTACCCCCGTTAGTGGCGATATGGTGGCGATAGGTGGATGTAGCGTATTAGTACATGTTCATGAACAGAGCCACAGAAGTCCTCTTGGAACTGAACGTCAACCTGAAAATAGTGGTAAGAAAAATGTGGTTAGAAATGTCTGCGCGACGCGATGCGGCAAGAAAACGAGTTCTGCGGCAGTTGGATGTTCCGATGCCCCTATCGGCCGCTGATTGATCCAGCGCCTTACCTGACTGGATGGATACGGAAAAGGGGGGCGCAGATCTGTCCCCATTCGCTGGCATGAAATTAAGGTTAGGGCATGCTTTACACCGTACACGTCTTTTTCTTACACCGAGGTCCGAAATTATTTATACTCAATGTTCAGGGGAAACGACCCGCTCAATCTCCAGAACATTTCGTCGACCTCGTTATAAAAGAGCTTGCGTAGGACCTTCCACAAGACGGTCAGAATGCGGATTTAGAAGGAGATTATAGATCTCTTACTTGATTATGCTAAAAGTTTGGCCAAATACCTGCGTGAGAAATTTGTCATGGGTTAAACTCACGTGATCTGGAAAATAGGTTTTCAACCTAGCTTCCAGCCAGCTTATGATCTTTATCCTAAAGTGTCTTTACATTATAGACACACTTTAGTTTATCTCGTGATGTGATATAAGCACTCTTTAGGTACCATATGTGCTTAGCACGTGACTCGCTTCGCTTTATAGGACAACGGATGCTCTGCATAAAAATATAATATCGGCTCCTTTTCAGATATAGCGCTTAATATTACCAAATACTCAAATCACTAATAAGCTTAGTATTATCTTCTTTGATTTCATCTTTTGACTATTGTCCTCTCTGCTCTTGAGTTATTGTCTCCAGACCAGAGCAAGAATCGATAAAGACACTTCACTCAACGCTACCGATATTGCCATGAAGAGTATTAAGAGCTAGAGCGTTCAGAGGTCAAGTCATTCAGCTAGCGCCACCAGTGCTCTGAACAACAAATCGTCTCGTGGAAAATGAACAGAGTAGAATCTAACTGACCACGTGATATTTGTCACGTGCGAGTCAGAAAAGGTAGGTTTTTGCAACACCAGAGAGGCCATAAAATACAAGAAAACACGTTCCAGATATTAGTTTCAATAAAAAAACAGCAAGAACGTCGCAACGCGATCTTCACTTACTAGAAGAAAGCAAAAGCAATGTTGCGAAGCTTGAAGCCGCCAGACGCGAGACAGACGAGTTGCCAAAATCTCTTCTGGTCAGCTTCTGGAATATCGGACCTTCTTTTTTTTTTTTTTTTTTTTGAAGAGATTGAAACAGAAGAGGCAAGAGTTGCGCATCTTATCATACCGTAGCTCGTCATCAACACAAAGAGCCGCAGTCCGCCGAACCCCCGTGTTTCGGCGTCAGCATCAACTCCAACCTGCTTCTCCAGAGTACACTCCACGCCACTCTCCTCAACCTCTCCATTCCCCACTGTCCACATTCTGCTCCAGAATTCTGATTCGGAGACGCCGCAGTGGATTCCCGCAAAGAACAGGATGTCGCTGAATCGGCGCGTACGTAGTCTTCGGCGAAATGTCTGACGCGTCCCATCCGAGCTCCACAGAAGTTGCAGGT
>Ga0302221_10001183_pt1 | contig 17158 bp, 2 predicted proteins | sample II_Palsa_E2_1_FD_193517 | JGI IMG/M metagenome (GOLD analysis project Ga0302221, IMG submission 193517) | Peat permafrost microbial communities from Stordalen Mire near Abisko, Sweden - II_Palsa_E2_1 | ecosystem: Environmental > Terrestrial > Soil > Palsa > Peat permafrost | place: Sweden... | reverse complement strand
CCCCCTCTTTAGCTAAATTATAGCTGCCCCTCGAGTCCGAAAAGAGGTATTAGGCGCCTTATTACCACAATTAGTACTATACCTTACTATTCTCTTATTTTGCCGAGACCTTTACTAGCATCGGAATAAAAGCTTATATTATAGTTGGATTATTAGCGTAATAGCTCACGTCTTTGCATATATATTTTAAAAACTAAAAAACTAAATTCTATTGCGACCTTATCGACTAGTAATTAAAGTGTTATTAATCCCCTTTAGCTTTAGTCTCGAGTTGCTTTGCAAACAAAGAAAAGTATAGCTAGCTTTACCTCTTTATTTACTCCCTCACATCCGAATACCTTTACACTTTACAATTTACCTTTAAACACGACGTCCGATCGATTAAATAGCTAACTTATTAACTACTATAAACAAAAGAAAAGTTTTTACTTCCTTTGCACTTAGCTAGAGTATTTAAAGGTCTTTAACCTACTTTTAAGGAACTTCGTGTTTAAGATTAATTTGTTGCCTTATAGCAACTTAAACGCCTCCGCCGACTTAGGACTATATTAGAATAAGTCGACCTTTACACTACAATTAAACCCTTCTTATATCGATCCGAATCCTTTAATTGACACTTGCAAGCAAATAACACGCAATTTAGCTGTCGAAGAGAGCATCGAGTTAAGCGCCGAACGAGCTACTAGAGATTAGTATTATAATAGATCCTAAAATATAATATTATATTATTACATTATTATAAGCGCCTCTCTCGAGTTATCTTGCCTTATTATAGCCTTAAGTGTAAGTCCCCTTCTTCTTTATCGCAGCTATTGCTTTTACTTTATATGTATTTACTTTATACGACATCTACTTTATACGCATCCGCTTTATATGCATCTACTCCGCATGCATTACTCCGTATGCATTACTTTATATGCATTACTTTATATGCATCCTTTTGCACCTTTCTTATGCCTAGTAAGCTCGCTAAGATTTAGGTTTAGAGCCTCACTGCCCGCTCTTGCAGCCTAGGTGTTTTGTTGTATTATAGGTCAAATATTGTTAGCATAAGTTTAAAAAGAGGGTAAAAAAATAAAGTCTTCGATATAATTTAGCATTATTTTACTTTACTTTACTTTATTATAAAAAAGAATAACTACTATTACACTTTTCTCCTCTTTTTATTATAATTGCTATTATTTTAGCGAATTAGCTTTAATAGAATAAAGTCCAAATAAAGTATATTTTTTTTGCATATTTCCGAATGTTAGTTTCTAGAGAATTAAGTAATTTATATAATATATTAATATAAGTAAACTAATATTTATAAAAGTTTTTCTTAGCTAGTACGAAATTTTATTCGGATTAAGATTTAGTTACCCTTTAAAGAGGTAATATTAAGAAGCGGTCGTCACGTGAGCAAAAACCACTTAAAGGAAGCAAAAATTTAAAGATACTTGAGAGGAAAGCAAACAAGTATAAATATTTTTGCTATTAAGGAATATTATTTTAAATAAACTAAATTTTGTTACTTAAATAAGTACCTTATTTTAAGTCCCATTTTTCAAATTTTAGCTTTTTACCCGGTCTCGGTTATTTAGTATTACCCTTATTAAGATTTCCCCGGGTCTCTTAAAGAGTATCTTGTCGTTATATATTAGCTTTATATAATATTACTTTACCTTAGTAAACGAACTTAGCTAGCTCCTTTTGTCTTTTTTACTTGTTTTTTTTATACTTATTACTTTACTCGCTTTAGCAAAATTTTATAGCAAGATCTAATAAAGTAACTGCTTAGTTTTTTGCCTTATTATCACGTGAAAGCAAACTCTCCGTTTTGCGTTAATGCTTAAAGAATATAGCAAAGAATATATGCAGCTTACTTAGCCCTTTTAAACTTAATCTCTTTATTATAGCATAAAAAGCAATAAGGTAAATTAAAGTATTATAAATTAAAGCTGCCGATAGCGTTACTTATATTATAAAAGACATCTAATGCGAGCGTGTAAGTTATAACTGCTTTATTGCAAGACTTCTAGTTAATTAAATAATAATATTACCCTCTTCGACTTTTATTCCCTCTTCCGATTATGCGACGCATCTCCTTAAAAGACCCGGCAAATACTTATTCTTATAACTAATTTAAACGAGCTTTAATATTTTTAAAAAAGCTTAAAGGGCATAAAAGAAATCGACGAGATTATATAAAGACTAGGGAATATGCTATAAAAGGCTAAATTTGAACTTTATAAGGAGAGGACAAAAATTTATATAAATCTAAGAATGCTTATTATAGCGAAAGAACTCTTTAATATATTAAGCTTTAAAGTACTTAGCTTTAATTAGCCGGTTCTATTATCTAGCTAACTAGATATAAGGGCAAGAAATATAATATATTAAAAATCTGTAATCCGAATATTACACGTATCTATAATATAAATATAGTTTATATATAAAGCTAAAGGTTTAATCTAATATTAAATAAAGTAAAATTAAAGCTAAAAACAATAACACATATCACAAAAAGGGTTAAAATTATAGTAGTAAATAGATTAATTTCGAATCTCCTTATTATTAATTAAGGAAAAACTCGAAATACTTAAAGAAATTTGTTATAAGTTTCTTGTTAAAAGGAAGACTAGGATTATTATTATTAAGTTTAAAGTTAATATTATTAAGTCTAAGATTAATATTATTAAGTCTATCTTATATAATCTTAGCATTTATCTTTTTTATATAATAGTTATAATTTATATACCTTTCTTAATTTAATCCTCTTCTTTTATTACGCTTATCTCTTTCTAAAAAAGTTAAGACTTAAATAATTTTGCTACTTTTATATATACTTTTAAAAAGGATTTTAGATTAAGACTTTCCTAATATAAGATTAAATATTTAAGGGCAAAGCAAATTATTTTATAGCTATATTAGCTTAATATTAGTAAATTTTACTTTTATTAGCTTATTATATTAACTTTACGCAATTATTAAATAGCACTATTATAACCTTGATTAAACTAGGAAATCTTATTGCAAGCAAGTCTCTCGAGTAGTCTTTAAAGCTTAAGGCCGAGACAAATTCCCTTATAATTGCAAGAATAGTAAGTTAAAAGAATATATATAAAGCTAGCTTGCCGTATGCGTTTATTGCATTATATTATTAGTAGTTACTCCGATATAGTGCTTTGTTTTACTAATTATGCAAAGTAGTAGTAAGTTTTAACCCTTTTATTTAAGCAAGTTTGCTATAGCTTAATACTAGTAGCAAATAAGATAGCGGGTTTCATTTAACTATTTTTTCGTATAATTAACTAGTGCTAGCAATTAAGCTTACTAATATTAGCGCGATAAAAAGGATAATGCTAATTTTACTTACTTTAATAGCTTTCTTAGCTATTATAGCCACTTTAATTAAAGCATATACAATTATTTGTAAGATTGCCTCCTCTTAAAAGGCATTACGCTTCTTTTGTCCCTTTATGTAATATAAAACTTCGGTAATAACTTTCTATATATAAGGCAAATTATTATTTTGCTTTAGCTATTATTTCGAAGATTGCTATTATTTTAAAGATTGCTATCGTTTCGAAGGTTGCTATTATTTTGAAGATAGTTGTATAAACGCTTTTAGAAGGATTATATATATATTTTCTAGTGTTAAGCTATATTTGCAAGCCTTTACTAGCTATTTGTTTACTTTTAGCATATTTTTAAGAGTTAACTTGACATATTTTGTTATTATATTTACTTTCTTATCGTTTAATATAGCGTAATAGACTAATTATAAAGTAAAGATATATAAATCTTAAAGCTAAACTTTATTAAGAGACATATGCAATATTAAAAGCAATTAAGGTTCTTTATTATACTTAAGTCGGCCGTCTTTCCTTTTAAACTTGTATAACTCCTAAATTGCTTCGATAAAGTTTTATGTAAGCAAAGTCGCTAATAAGTGAAGTTTTTAAGCATTATAATTAAAGTTCTCGGCTATCTTAGTAAAGTTTGCGTGTACTCGGTCGCTTTAAAGAGATTTCTAGTATTTGCCGGGAGGCTTTTTAATTAAAGTAAGTTTAGCTCGGTTATTCGAGATTAGACTTAATTGCTAAAGAATTGCAACTTTATAAATAAAATGTTAGCCTTAATAATAGTATATATAAAAGAGTGCTTAAGACGCAACTATTAAGCTTTAGCAGCTATCGAATGTTTTTAAAGGATTTTATCACATATCTTATAATTGTGTGCTATATTACACAAAATAGCTTAATATAATATGCTATTAATAGTTAAAGTCTCGTTTTTATTATATAAAGTAAATTAAGAGTCCTTTAAGCAAATGTAAAAATTGCACTCGGAAGGATTAGCAATTATCTAGATTTTTGATATAAAGGGAGTCGAGGAAAGAGTTTAGTTTGTAGTGTCGCTAAATTTAAGGGTGTAGTTTTATTGACCTTAGTCTTAGCTTATACCCTCAAATGCATATTAGCTTTTACTAAGTGTTATATACTCTTATATTAGCGGTATAACTTTAAAAAATAAGCAGCTTATAAGGTCTTATTTATAAGAGGGAATTCTTTAGCTTAATAGTAAATCTTCTAACAAGTAAATACTTTATATATAGCTATTATGCCTTTATCTTAGACTCGATTGTAAAGCTATAGCTTTATATGCTTTACTTTAATTTAAGAAGATGTTACTAGCATTATATATACTTTATAAAGGGATAATCTGTTTTAATTTCCTTTTGCTTGCTATTTACCTCGTTTTATTAAGTAAGACTAGCTATATAAGGGAATTTAAATCCGGCTTAAGTAAGCTAATTTATATTATTACTTTATCTTTTTATTTTAATTTGCCTTCTTATTAATGCAAGCTTTGCTATATATACACGGTAGCTATTAAAATGCCGAATCTCCTTTATCTTTAAGGGTTAAAAATAGTTTTTAAGTAATTATTAGCGCTAATCCGGCCGCTTTTAACCCGGGATTTAAGATATAATATCCCCCGGATTTGCTAGCTATTATAAGTGCATGCAAGTGCTATATATAAACTAGTGCAAATCCGTCGAGCGTCTCTCGGCATATAAGACTAGCCTACCCCCCCTTTAATAACTTGCTATAATATGCTTGCCTTTACTTTACGACTCTTTAATACGCCTTATTATAGTAAGCGCTTTATATAAACGCTTAAAGAGTAGCCTTGCAAAAATTATAGCCTTTTATGCTACCTTGCTATTAAGGGGATATAACTAGAGCTTTTTACAAAATCTTGCGCCTTTCGATCCGGCTTTTTAAAATTAGCTAAAGTTATTCTTAGATTTCGAGCAAGCTAGCCTCGCCCCGGCTATAGCGCAAAATAATAATAAAGTAATTCTCCTCCGATTTTATTATTAAATAGCTTTTTATTACTCTTTATTCTTAGCTTTCTATCTAGACTAGCAAATAGCCCCTTCCTTTATAACTTTACCTCGAAGAGTTTAAGTTTTACTATTTGCTTTAATATAATAAATGTCAAATAATTACGTTAAGAGATTATCTATTGCAATTTATTATTAAAAGCTAAGAAATCGTTTATACTAATAAGACGCTATTTTAGCTATTTTTATAACATATTTAAAGTATAATGCTAAAGGTTAAAAGATTAGGGGATAAATGCAAAAATATAATATAAATACTATTTAATAATGCAAAAAGGAGATTTGCTTAAAAAGAAGAGGGTTCGATTAAAGACGCTATTTTATAAGGCTCTTGCACCTCTTATTATTTGTACTAACTTTTGCAGTTTAATACAAGTTTTTAAAGTCGGTCCCAAGTATATAGCATATATAAAAGCAATTAAAGGTACTTTTAAATTTGTTAAAAGCTTATTTAAGCATTAAGAGAAGATATATAAAGAGTATGAGAATTCTCGGTTTAATTACTAAGTTTTAAGCTAGCTCTTTACAATTATAAAAGCGCACGCTAAGCTTTATAAGGCCTAGATATATACTAATACTTAAGCTTATATTCTTTGCTTAGTTAGCTTATTCTTTAACAAGTGCCTCTTATATGCATATACTAAAATTAAGCATACCCTATAGTTTATAAAGCTAGAGTAAATAGCTAATTTGCTAAGTAAAGAGCATAATCGAGCCTTTACTTCTTATTAAGCACTCTTACTTAATTAAACTTATATATAAAAGCAAGAATTAAATAACCGGGTAAGCTTAAGTTAATTTGCTTACTAGAATTGGCTTCTTTTTAATAAGTTATTTTTGTGTTTTCCTAAAACTTGCATTAAAATAAGTTAAGTAATATGCAAATTTTAAAAAGGGGGTTATAGCATTTAAAGAAATTTTTCCGTGTTTACCCCTTATCTTCACATATAAGCTCTTTCTAAATACTAACTTTTAGCTTATAAAATAGGAGATATAAAGGACTAGTCTTTAAGTCTTATCTCGACGTCCTTTCCTTTAATTTCTCGAAGCTTTACAACTATAATCTTACTTTACTCTTCTTTATATTATTACTTAAAGTTTAAATTTATATTCTTATTACTCTAAAAATGGCTCTTCCCGGTTATTATAACTATTTATTTAGCTTGCTTAAGTCCGAATTAACGCTTATTTAATAAGTTTATTTTATATGCTACTCCGGGCTATATTAATACATCTTTAAATACAAATATTGCAAGTTAAAGACTTATTAGCCTTATATAAATAAAGTTTAAAAGCAGGATTATGTAATTACTTTTATTAGTAAGTATATTTGCAACTAAATCTCTTTATAGCATTAGTAAAAGATTATTTCCTTTAACTTAATAGTAACTAATAGTATTATTAGCGAAAGATCACATTTCCTCGGTAATTATATAAAGATAGTCTAAAAAAGGTGTTTTGCTATTCTTTTATATTTAAGAACTTCTCTTTCAAGCGCTTGCTATTAATAAGTTATTATTTTGTAAAGTTAATTATATTTTATCTAAAAATTTGTAAGATATATATTAGTTCTCTAATAAAAATATAGCAAGCTACTATTTCTTTACCTTCTTAATTCTTTTTTGCTTAAGCTAGTGTTAAGGGCAAATTGCGCTCTTAATTAGCCGTGGCCCTTAGCTAGCGCTAATATCGAGACTTATACGCTACAATAATTGCAAGGCGTAAACTTGTAAGGGGGTTTAGCACAAACTCTTAATCCGTCTAAGTTTTAATATGCGCTATTATTAGCTAGAAATACTTGTCCGCTAGCTGTCTAACTCGGGCTTATATAAGCTCTTATTTATTCGATTTACTTCCTATTTTTTTTTAATATATTCTAATAATGTAATTATTTCCTTATTAAATTAAATATACGCTTGGACTAGCACACAATTGCTTTAAAACTCTTCGCATCTTAGGTTATAAGGAGCTATAATGTTTTTAGATGATTTTAATAATAAATTAGTCTATATAGCTATTTGGAACGATAATAATAAATTAGTTTATATAGCTATTCGGAACAATAACAATAAATTAGTTTATATAGCTATTTGGAATAATGACAATAAATTAGTACATATAGCTATTCGGGATAATAATAATAAATTATTTTATATAGCTATTTAAGATAATAACAAACACGCACCTTAGTTAGCGCTAGTAAGATAACCCTTTCGTTATTTTGACGGAATTTAACTATAAATAAGTTTTAGATAAGAGAAAATAGTTACCTTTAATCTAAGTTAATTGTAAACTTTAGCAAGTGCAAGTAAGGTAACCTTTTGCCGTTTTAATAAAATAGAATTTAACTATGCACAGTTTCTAGACTATAAGAAGGGACAATTACTTATATTACTACTACTTTTCGGAAGCATTGCATTAAAGCTAGTTTTAAAGCTTTAAAGTCGGCAATTAGCAATGCTTATAAAATCTTAAGAGAGATAGAGTATTTTTAAAGACGTCTATTGCAATCTTACTTCGGATTAGCATCTTTTACTATATGCTATTTCCTAGCAATTTAATTTAATAAGCACAAATTTATAAGAAGTCTACTAATTTACTTTTTACTTAAACTTAAAGTTTAACTTAAACTTAAAGCTTAATCGAAATATAATATTCCAAAATGTTTAACATATTTTAAATAAAGCAACTAGACAAGAAATAAAAGTAAATAAAGTCTTTAAATCTTAAGATATGCTAGTTATAAGTTAAAACTTGATACAAGTAAGCTTTAATGCTAATAAAACTTGCTAAATAGAAATAGATTAGTAATAAGATAAAAGCAAGGCTAATTGCAAAGCAATATCCGCTTTACATATGCGCTATTGTTTAGCTATATTCCTTCTATAATCTTAAGAGCTATATCTAGTCTTTAAAGGAACTTAACTCGAGCAAGATAGTAAAAATAACCTAGTTTGCTTATATAAGCTTAAAAGTATTAAATATAATAAATAAAGTAAGTGTATAAAAGGCTATATTAGGAATATATTAACAAATGTTTAAAGTAATAAATAGTCTTTATAACACTTACCTTTATAGTAATGTCGCGATGCATTTAATAGCTTTTTAGGGCAACTTAAGAATAGGAAAGATCTAGTATTTAACGAGATTCTCGTATATAAGGAGAATTAGTAGCTAAAGAAGGATATAGACTCAATTGCAAAAATAGTTATTAGAATAAGAGTATAATTGTCTCGACCTTATTTGCTATAATTTAATCTAGCAATATCTAAGGTATTAGTATCTTTATTAGTAAGCATATTAGACTTATACTTTCCTTAGATAGCTATTGCAATAATCATATTCTTAATTACTTAATTATTTTACTTAAAATGTCTAGCAAATATGTTTTAATAGTGTTTATAAGACAAGCCGGTTCTCTTATCTTAATTGTATAAGAGGAGACTATAATGTAAAGGAGGTCTAGCTGCAAAGCTGGTAATATAGCTTTTTATTTTATCCCTACTAGCGAGTTTCCTTTTTGCCCTTACTATCCTTTCCTTTTTAGAAATTCGCTAAGTCTTTACTTTTATAGCGCCGTTTGTAAAGGGAGTTCCTTTGCCTTAATAGCAAATCTTCTAATAGTGCCTTTATACTAGTAAATTGTAAGGGCATAGCTTTATACGCCTTTATCTCGAGGCCTTTGCGCGAATTATAGCCTTCTATTAAGCTAAGGTTTATGCAAATATTAGCTTTTTACAAAATCTTTGCGCCCTTTAATCTAGCTCTTTAAAATAGTTAAGAGTTATCTTTAAATTTTAAGCATTAATAACAATTAAGTAATTCCCCTCCGATTTTATTTAAAGTAGCTTTTAATCTCCTAGCTTCTTATCCGGATAGCCCCTTCCTTTATAACTTTACTTCGAAGAGTTTAAGTTTTACTATTTGCTTTAATGTAATAAATGTCAAATAATTATATTAAAAGAATATTATTAAAAGCTAAGACATCTCTTATACTAATAATATTAGAGGCTAAGAGACTAAAGGATAAATGTAAGAAAATAGTATAAGTACCGTTTAAGAAAAGAGATTTATATAAGGGGAAGAGGGTTTAATTAAAGAAGACTCTTATACTATTATAGCAAGGTCTTTATTGTTAAAGAAAAAAGTGTAAGAATTGCTCTTAAGATGTGTTATAAATGTGTCTTGTGGATTAAACTCGAGGAGATAGCAAATTGCCTTGTTAAGCTTTAACTTCTTCGGACGAGAAAAAACGTTTTTAAGGAGAAAGTTAAAGCTAAATTTTAAGAAGAATAAGGTAACTTTATAAAATAATTCCTTGTCATTTTCATCTTATTGTTATAAGGGATAGCCGGGCTTTATTAGGGCATTAGCAATAAATTCCTCCTTTGTCATTTTCTTGCTATTTATAAGCGCTTTTTCCTCTTCCTTCTTTTTTAAGGCCTTATTATACTAATTTAACTTGCTTACCTTTTGCGCCGCAAATGCTTTAAGCTCTTTTGCGTTATCAAATTCTATCTTACGCTTTGCTTACTTAGTCCTCAAATGCTAGCGCAATTGCGTAAAAGGAAAGCTGCAATAATTGTTAAAGCCGGATAAGAGGAGCATATGTAGCTATATAGCCCCGGAGGCTTGTAATCACTTAATAAGACTAGAGAGCTCTTTATCTTCGTGCTTTACTAATTTTGCCTCTTCTTCCTTTAAGACACGTATAAAAATCTCCAAGTATTTAAAGTACTAGGCAGCAATCTTGGGCAATTAGTCGCTTTTATAGTCCTAAGCACTATTAACGGGTTTATCTTAGAGAAGCTACTATAGTGCCGAGCTAAATAGCTAAGCAAGTTTAATATATAATTACTCGAGGTTTATTATTCCGACGATAATAAAGTTAAAGAACAAGTTACTAATAAAACATATCTTAAATAGCATCTTCTCTTTATCCTTTAAGCAAAGCATAGCGTAATACGGTTCTTAGACATTTAGCAACTCCGATTTTTAGTAACAAGTACTATTATACGTTATTAGCCTCTTGCTCTTTTATCTTAGCTAACCCGGCATTAAGGGGCAAGCTTGCAACGCTAAAGCGAGGGTACTAAAAGCTACATATAAAGCTTAGTAGTAATACTTATTATATTATAAATACCGATAATAATTATAACGCTTGCAATATAAGCGATAAGGACTTACAACTTGCAAAGCGACGAAAGCTACGCTTAGCGCATGCTATAACTTTAATTACCTTTTAAGGGCATACCCTAAAGCTTTATATTAAATAGCTTAGCCCCCTTATAGCGTTGTCGACTGCTACACTTGAGATTAACGACGCGTAACCTTAAGTTAATTATAAATATCTATTAACCTTCGTCGATAATAGCTATTAGCATGCCTTACAACCTTCTCGAAGCCCGTTTATAGCATTAAAGATAATATTAGTTGCTAAGTATTACAAGTAGCCCTTTTAAAGCTTCTTTAAACGCGTTAAGATCGGGAATAATATAATATATAATCTTAAGTTTAAATTGCTATTAATCTTAGAATATCTTTGCTTACTAATAAATCTTAATATATTAGATATTAATTACGACGCTATTAAGTATCCTAAGATATATTAAGCACTATTAAAGCTAAAGAAGAGTAAGGTTTTATAAGTAAAAGATAATATAAAGCTAGCTTAAATATAAAACAAAGGCCGTTTGTAGGAATATATCTTTGCTACTCTCCTTAACTAAAGTAAAGGGTTTATCCGGGTGCGCTATTTGACAAAATTCAAAAAGCGACCTTATATAAGGGCCGGTTATTCTTAAACTAGAGGAGGAGCTAATTACTTTATTAGCGTTAAGGCTCTTATATTAGAGAAGGTCGAACTATTAAGTAATAGTAATAATGACAATTTAAGAGGTTTTTATAAGGCTAAGCCCGTTTAAGCATAAGGAAGCACCGCTAATAGTTAAACTTAGATAAGTAGCGCTTGCTAGCATATAAAGAGGGCAAGACTTAGCCCTAGACTTTCGAGAAGGTTCCGAGGCAAACCCCGGCTACTATACGCGCTAAAACATAATTCGGCTTAAACAAGTAAGCTTCCTTATATATATAAACATGTAATAGCTTAAGATGTATCTTGCTTGTCCTTTAATATTTGCTTAAGTAAATGTTTAAAAAGAGCTTTAGAGCAAGCAAGATAAAGGGGTTTTTAAAGCTTCTTTAAATGCACTAAACACTTTCACTTACTAATTTATTTAAAGTAGTAAACATTAATTACGACACTATTATATATTCTAAGATATACTAAGTACTATTAAAGCTAAAGAGTTTTATAAGCTTTATACTTTATAAATTTCTAACTTGTCGTTTCTTGTAGCTTTAACGAATTGTAACATTTAATTATAAATAAAGCATAAAGGATAATGCGTTATATTAATTGCTATAAGCTATACCTTAACTTGCTCCTTAATTTAGTGTAGTCCCGGCGTATATAAGCCTAAAATAATAGCGCTTAACTTATTAATGTAAATCGTTTTTTAATATAAATTTATTATCTTTAATACTTTATTCTTCGGCTAAAGTCCAAGTTAAATGTAAAAGATTTGCATTTCGATATTTATAAAGCTTATCTTGCATATTATATCGGCTATTGAAAGTATAATATTAAGATTAAGATTAAAGGGGGTATACGCAAATAATTAAAGATTTTAAAATTAAGGCTAAAGATGGTTTAAAAGCATAAAGCTATTGTGGCAAAAGGGTTAATAGTGGATTTCTTAAAGCTCGAATTAGCGGCCTAGTTTAAAGTAATTATAGAAACTATATTAAAGAATGCTATAATGCTTTTAATAAAATATTGCAAGTTTTATATTAAATCTTTTATATTTGCCGGGCTATATTGCTACAAGTTTATATAGCTAGCGTTATATTACGTGGCTGTGTTTATTTAACTTAGCGTGATAGGTTTTAACGTCGCGTAAATTCGCGTACCTTAAAACTAATTTTTAATCTTTTTGCTTTGCTTTTACCTTTTATATTATATAATATCGGCCTTATATACCTGTAAAAGCGCGCAAAAGTTTCCTTTAAGCTTTATTGTGCTCCTTTAATGCAATATCTTATAAGCAATCTATTTATCGCTAGCTAAAGAGGATTAGACTACTTAAAAGAAAGATTATAGCTAACGCCTTTTATAACGCTATAAAGATATAAATAAAATAGCAATAATAAGTTTTAAGTTTATCTTATTACTAAAAGGTAAAACATTCCTCGAATATTTCTAAAATTGTTAGCTAACCTTGTAATAGTGCAAGTAGAATAATAGCTTCCCTCTTTATATCCCTTTTTAATATCCTAAAAATACAACTTTAAACCAAGTTTTACAAATTATATATTGCCCCCCCCTTATAGCGCTCTTTTAGCTCTTACCTTCGCAAGACCTTTCGAATACTTATCTCGATATATAAATTAGAAGGATAATGTGCTTATTTTAAAGGTATCGGGCTAATACTTTCAAGTACTATTCTTATAAGCGCTATTAAGTTTTATATATATAAAAACATAAAGCAAATTTTGTCTGATATAAATAACAGTTATAAGACTACTTAAGTTTATTTAATAGCTATTACTACTACAAGTGTTATTATAAGCATTATTACAAATCCGATTTAAGTTATAAAGACTAAGCTATAGTTAAACAAATTATTAATTCTTTAATAAGGATAATTTAAGATTAAAAAATATAAAAGTAATATAAATTATGCCTGCCAAATTTTGCAATAAGAGAGAGTATAGGGTTTATATCGGGGCTTGACGGCAAGCTATTTAAGGGTTATAGAGAGTACGCTATACTAGGTCTTATATAAGCAAATAAAGCTCTTTCTTGCTAAAGAAGAGCTATTATTGTCTAAAGAATTACTTTAAGATAAGGCTATAAGGTAAAGTGCAAGACTCGGTGCTATTAAGGGTGCAAAGTTTGTTATAGCGCTTATTATATACCCATATAAGGTATACCCTTTTAAAACCCTTCTTTTCTCTTAAACTAATACTTTATAAACAAGTAATAAGAATTAAGCTATAAGAAGTTCCCGAAAATAGAAAATAAAAATATATTAGCTTACTTTAATGCTTTCGTCTAATTTAAAAGGATAAGGGCTTTGCTTTTCTTTATAAAAGTCTTACTTTACATCTTTTAAGGGTAATTCCATTTATTGCTATTATATTTAAGGTTTATAAAGCTATCTTGAAAGCTGCAAACTAAATCGGGCAATTTATATAAGGGAGCATAAAAGCATTATAGTAAAGCATTTAAGATATATATTAATTTAGTCTTTATATTAAATAAGAATAAAATATTAAAGCTTAACTTAAAACAAATTATAAATAATTTAAAATAAAAACAAGACAAAAACTAAAATCTTATATTAGGATAGAAAAACTATAAGCTAATTTTGTAAGATAATCGGATTTAGCTAAAACTTGTAATTAGTCGGCTTAATTAGCTTATATTAATAAACTATTAGCTGCTATTAATAGAAGTTAACAATTAATACTTACCTCCTTTTACTTTTTAAAAACTTGTTCACTTTTATTATAATTAATATAAGTTATCTTATTGCTTGCTATTCCCGATCCTTTACAAAGATTACACTTTTCTGTTTTTAGTATAATAATAATAGCTGCAAACTATTAACTAAGGGTTATTATAAAATAATAAAGCGTAAAATGCAACTAATATACTTTTAAATGTAAGAAGTATATATATATTTATATATATGTGTAATTTAGAAGTATAGCTTAGTAAGCTATAGTTTCTAGTATATGCTGATAATAAACTTTAAGGCAATTTATACTCGAGGCTGTAGCATTTGCACCTAATCTTACAACAAAGACTATAAGGCAAAGACTAGTCACGGTTTATAGTAAGCTTAAAGCATAGTTTATAGTAAGCTTAAAATATAGTTTATAATATACTTGCTACATTTTAAGCTTGTAATCAAATGTTAATTTATTCTATTATCCGCTAATAAGGGGCCTTTAAAGGTTAAGGGTTTGCTTCTTATTAAAACAAGGCAACTTGTATACGCTCTTTAAAACACTTTATAGCTGCGTCCGCTTTTAATAACGCAACTAAGCTAAGCTTATACCTCTATTACCGATTATTTATACGCTTATAAGCAACTGCTTTTGCATATATGCTTAAGCTTTATCTTAAGCTATATATATAGCTTATATATTACTAATAAGAACTCCTCTTTAATAGCTTTTACCCTCTCTTTATTAGCTATAATAGCTATAATCGGCTAAATTCGTAAATGCTTTCTCCTTAGCAATTAACGATATGCTATATCTCCTTTATATCCTTTACAAATTCTTTAAACCAAGTTTCGGACTTGCTAGCTAAACCGAATTATATATATTAAAGCAAGTATAAAGGGAATTTAATTATTAGTAGCGTTATAAGAATTGCTTGCTCTTATTTACAATTACGTCGAATTAGAGATATATTATCGAGAATGCTAAGTGCCCGGTTTTAAAAAATGCTTAATTATTATTATATCTTTATTTGTAGCAAAGAATGCTATTAAATGATATTATAATAAGCTTAGCAAAGTCGAATACGACTATTTAAAGCTAAAAGTCGACGTTATCGAGTTTACTTTAAAACTTTATAACTATTATAATAAAAGGGTTTACTTATTAACTCGCTTAAACCCTTATCTTGTTTACGCTTACCTTACTAAAATTTTCTCGATTTTTTAAAGTCTTTAAAAAATTTTAAAAACTTTTCAAATTATAAAGAATACTCGAAATATTGCTTATTGTGTTAATTTTTCGAATTTGTAGCGTTAAAGTCTCTAAAATCCAAGTTAAGTAAGAAGGGGGTATAAGCAAATAGTAAGTAAACCCTTTTAAGCTTATAATTTGTAATCTTATTTATTTGATAATACTCGGAAGATTAAAATAAGATTAAATCTTAAAGAGTTAAATTTCTAAAACCTTTTTAATTAAAGCTTAATATATATTTAGCTAAAATAGTCGGATTACTTAGCAAATTATAATTTGCAAGACGTTTGCAAACCGCTAATAGTCTTTGTCCTACTTTTGCTATAAACGCCTAATTTCCGTTATGCGTTAAAATTTTGCTAAGCAAATAATATAAGGCAAAAAAACACTTTCTCGGCAAATATAAGTAATAATGTCTTTAAACTTAAATGTTATTTAACTTGCTATAATAGCTTTAATATTAACCCTTAAGTTTATAGCTTCGACAAATTTATTATTAAAGAAGGACTTGCAAAAAGCCATTTTAAAAGATAAGGTTTCTTGTATAAAAGACTTTATTATTAAAAATCGAGTAAACGAGATTATATAAAAGGGATTTTTATTTAAGATAAAAGAGGGATTAGACTTTTGCAAAATAAATGCTCTTAATAATAAAGTAAGTAAGCATATTAACTTGTATAATAGCTATATATAATTAATATACTTTAGCGTATTCGACGTCCTCTCGAGTCCTTTTTCGAATAGTCCGGCTTAAGATTATATAAAGCGTTTAGCTATAATCCAAGTTATGCATATTCCTTTTTAACTAAAATAAAGATAGAGGCAAAGATAAAAGCAAAGGCATAAGCCCTTATAGTCTAGTTATAAAGTAATAGATTGCGAATAGTATTTTATAATAGCTTGCACCTCCTATTATTACTTGCAAAGGCTACCAAAAACGGTTTATTAAAGACCCTTCTTAATTAGCTAAAACGACCGAGTATCAAATAAATTAAAGTTAAAATGAAGGATAATAGCTTATAAGCTTATATTGCATTATTTTTATTATAAGAGCTAATAAATACTATAAAGCTATATTAGATAGCGCACTCCGCTTCACAATTATATAAGGCAAAGCAATTATATTTAAATTCGCAGAACGGGAAAAACTCGAAAAATAGGGTAAAATATAGCTCCCGAATAACTAAAATCTTAAGCAAAAAGTTGCTTAAATAAAGAGTATAACTACCGGGGTAAACTTTAATTTTAATAACTAAATTTAGCGCAAGAAGATACTAAGAAGCAGCGCTCCTTTTATTGCAAAGCTTATAAAGTTAAAGATATAATATAGCTAGCAATTAGACGCTAAAGTAAGCTAATAAGAAGCGCAAATTTTAAAGCATATTAATCCTGTCTTATAAGAGTTAGCAAAGACGTGTATATTAAGACTATAACTACTTATAATAACTAGTAGCTAAAACAAATATTTAAATTATTTATAAGGTTTTATATAACCTTAACGTTTCCTTATTAGCAAGTTAAGCGTTACTTTAACGTCTACTTATTATATTATACTTTACTAACGTTATCTTTACTAGTAAAGTTGCATACTAATAAATAATTTAATAACTTAAAGATTTATTTAATATATAAAAAGCAAAAAGAAGTGCTTTATAAAGACGTGTTGCTTTATATTAACGTTATACTAAGATATTAGATAATTTATCTATTATATATAAGCTTGCATTTATTATAATTTTATACTTTTAGTTAAAATAATTCGAGGATTTATTTATAAAGTAAAAGAAGAGTAATGCTTTTTTAAAAGTTCTTATATACTAGTCGCTTATAAAGGTTTTGTTACTCCCGAGAGGGTATTATAAAAAGTCTGCCGCCCTTAAGGAATATATGCTAGCATTACTACTTAAGTTTATAAATTTGTCTATATCGTAATCCGATTAAAATAACGCCCTTATATAATATATAAGAATAAGGGCGCTATTCGATAGCATGCTA
>Ga0302221_10001179_pt1 | contig 17193 bp, 17 predicted proteins | sample II_Palsa_E2_1_FD_193517 | JGI IMG/M metagenome (GOLD analysis project Ga0302221, IMG submission 193517) | Peat permafrost microbial communities from Stordalen Mire near Abisko, Sweden - II_Palsa_E2_1 | ecosystem: Environmental > Terrestrial > Soil > Palsa > Peat permafrost | place: Sweden... | reverse complement strand
GCTTGTCCTGCTTTAGGTATTAAGTGTGATGCTTATCCTGGTAGATTAAATCAAGTATCTGTTCTTATTAATAGAGAAGGGACATTTTATGGACAGTGTTCAGAAATATGTGGTATTTTACATAGTTCTATGCCTATAGTAATTGAAGCTGTATCTATTGAAAAATTTTTATCTTGATTGGAAGATCAGTAAATATGAATTTATTTAATGAAAATTAAATTTACTATGTTCCATTAATTAATTATAATTAAATTATGTATTTATAATTAATTAAGAGATATGCTGTAAATGGTTTTACGTTTTGATTGCAGATCTTAAATACGGGGTTCGATTCCTCCATATCTCTTTATCTTATATATAAAAATAAATAGTCAAACAACATTTACAAAATGTCAGTATATAGAATTTATATCTTTATAACAATATATTAATTAAGGCTGTATAATTTATATCTTTAATAAGATAATAATGTATGTGTAATAGAAAAAATAAATTTTTCTATTATAACATTGAAATTTTCAAAAAAAAATTAATGCCACAATTAGTACCCTTTTATTTTGTAAATCAAGCTACATTTGCATTTATATTATTTGTAGTAATGGTATATGTTTTTTCAAAATATATATTACCAAGATTTGTACGTTTATTTACATCTCGTATATTTATAAGCAAATTATAATTTATTTTCATCTAGGGTATGATTTAATTATTATTAAAAATTGGCTAACTATATACATAAAAAATTAATATATGCGTATATTAGGTTTTTCTTCTCTCTCTTTATTCGTTATTTTAATAAAAACAAAAATTTATAAGACAATGTCTAACTTTACATATACAGATATTCCAAGTCCATTAGATCAATTTGAAATAAGAGATTTATTAAGTTTAAATGCTCCTGTATTGGGAAACTTACACTTATCATTAACAAACATAGGATTATATTTAACTATTGCTACTTTTTTAGTCTTGTCATTAAATGTATTAGCTACTAATTTTAACAAATTAGTAAGTAATAATTGATCTATAGGTCAAGAATCTTTATATGCTACTATACATAGTATAGTAACTAATCAAATAAATGCTGGAAAAGGGCAAATATATTTCCCTTTTATTTATACTTTATTTATTTTTATTTTAATAAATAATTTAATAGGTATGATACCTTATAGTTTTGCATCAACTAGTCATTTTATATTCACATTTGGTTTAAGTTTTACTGTAGTTTTAGGTGCTACTATATTAGGATTTCAAAAACACGGTTTAGAATTTTTTTCTTTATTAGTACCAGCTGGTTGTCCTTTAGCTTTATTACCTTTATTAGTTTTGATTGAATTTATTTCTTATTTATCTAGAAATGTGTCTTTAGGTTTAAGATTAGGAGCTAATATATTAAGTGGTCATATGTTATTAAATATTTTAGCAGGTTTCACTTATAATATTATGACATCTGGATTTATATTCTTTTTTTTAGGTTTAGTACCTTTAGCTTTTATTATAGCATTCTCTGGTTTAGAATTAGGTATTGCTTTTATACAAGCTCAAGTATTTGTAGTATTAACTAGTAGTTATATTAAAGATGCTTTAGATTTACACTAATTTAAAAAGTATTAATAAGTAGTAAAAAAAAAAATACTAAAATACTTTTTAGTTTATGAATGATACCAATAGGGTATTATATATTTATATATATATATAATTGTGATAATAGTAGTATATGTGCTATATTAATTTATAGTATAGGAAAGTCCGGCGCTTATAAAACTTTAGCATTTAAATAAGGAGTGTAAAGTAAGAACTAAAGGTATTTAAGAGAAAATATAAATTATTTTACTATAGTAGGTACTATAGCTAAATATATAATTATTATATAGTATAAGAATATTTATGAAAACACACGCTTATTGTTAAGCCTTACTATAGACTAATGACTATTACAGGACCCGGCTTAAAAGTATCCAAATATATAAAATAAATAAAAAAAAATATTTTTTATATAAAATATTATATGTGTATTAGTAATGGTATAGATAATACTAAAATTTAGTATGTAAAAATAAAATATCTATATCATTGTAAATTAATTGAGTTTGATGATGGCTCTGAATGAACGCTATCCAAGTGCTTGACACATGCTAATCGTACGTCTAATTTAATAAGAAGACATTTTGCTTTTGTGAAGCATCTGCATTATAAAACTTATTTTATTAGAAGTGGTGTACAGGTGAGTATATTATATTTTGGCTGCCTTAAAGTAAGGTTAATAAATACCTTATAATAATAAAGGAAATAGTAATTCCGCTTTAAGAGGACAATAAATATTTCGGATAGGTAGTAGTTAAGGTAATGGCTTAACTAGCCAAAAATTCCGTAGTCGAGGCTGAGAGGTCGATCGATCACATTGGGTCTGAAAAAACCCCAATACGTATAGTACAGCAGTGGGGAATATTGGTCAATGGCCTAACGGCTGAACCAGCAACTTGGGGGAATGTATAGCTTAGGCTAATATATTTGGTTTAATTAATTAATTTGAAAATTTTCAAATTAATTAATTAATTTGCTGTTTAATATATTATAATTATATATAATAGAAATTAACTGAATTTATTCAGATGGACAAATATATATCGATTTTATCGAATAAAGTTCTAGATAATATATTGATTATGACAATTACTATCTATATGTCTTGACCAAATTACGTGCCAGCAGTCGCGGTAATACGTAGAAGACTAGTGTTATTCATCTTTAGTAGGTTTAAAGGGTACCTAGACGGTAAAATTAGTCCAAAACAGGATACGGTTTTACTAGAGTTATATATGAGAAGGTGAGTATTTATGGAGTAGAGTTGAAATTCTTTGATACCTTAACGACTGGTAACGGCGAAAGCAACCTTTTATCTAATAACTGACGTTGAGGGACGAAGGCTTGGGTAACGAACAGGATTAGATACCCTAGTAGTCCTAGCAGAAAATTATGAATGCCATAGATTAGAAAATAATTTTAGTCTATAAATGAAAGTGTAAGCATTTCACCTCAAGAGTAATGTGGCAACGCAGGAACTGAAATCATTAGACCGTCTCTGAAACCAGTAGTGAAGTATGTTATTTAATTCGTCGGTACGCGAAAAACCTTACCACAATTTGAATATTATCTTAATAAGGTAATACAAGCGTTGCACGGCTGTCTTCAGTTAATGTCGTGAGATATTGGTTAATTCCTTTAAATTAACGGAAGCCCTTGCTTTATTTGTATCTTTAGTTTATATTTTTAGTAAATCAAACACTTTAGATAAATAAAGCAGTTCACCTCTATATTGGATATGATAACAGGGACCAAGACAAGTCATCATGGCCTTAATATTGTGGGCGATAGACGTGCTGCATATACCTATACAAAATGATGCGAAAATGTGAATTTAAGCTAATCTCAAAAAGTAGGATATAATATGGATTGTAGTCTGAAATTCGACTACATGAATAAGGAATTACTAGTAATCGTGAATCACCACGTCACGGTGAATTTAATCTCAGATGGGTACTAACTACTCGTCAGGCGCCGAAAGAAGTGTGTGCAATAAGTTTGGTTTATTATTTATATTGATTTTAGATAATTAGTTCTAAATATATTTATGGTAAATCTTCGTATGCGTGACTTTGATTAGTGTTAAGTCGAAATATGGTTCGTGTAGTGGAAATTGCACGGGATTGATTAATGTAAACAATACATATATATTTATATATTAAGATAAATATATAAAGGAAGGTTCCGTTTGTTGGTATGACGGGTTGAGCTGTAAACTCAGTAGCAATATGCTGTCGAAGGTTCAATTCCTTTTCTTCCTAATAATAATTATATTTATACGTGTTATATTATATAATCAGCCTTTATAGCTCAATGGTAGAGCGGGATACTGTTAATATTCTGATAAATGTTCGATTCATTTTAAGGGCTAGATATAAAAAGTTTAAGACGTGTTAGTTTAATGGTAGAACAAAGTGTTACGGCCGCTAAGATATAGGTTCAAGTCCTGTACACGTTTAATATACTTTTATTTTTAACTACTATATCCTCTTTTAAAGATAAAAAAATCAATTTTTTACATATTTATTAGTAGTTATTATATATATTATTTAATATATAAATAATAATGAGGTTTTGAAAAATATTTTCTTTATATGAATAGTATATTACTTATAAATGAAACTTATACTAATGGGTATAGAGCGGAAATTTTAGATATTATATCCCTAGTTGCTATTTTGTGTGGAATACTAGTAATTATTAGTAAAAATCCTATTGTATCTGTACTATTTTTGATCGGTTTATTTTTAAGTATATCTAGTTATCTTATAATATTAGGTTTAAGTTTTATTGGTTTATCTTATTTATTAGTATATGTGGGTGCTGTTTCTATTTTATTTCTTTTTATTTTAATGCTAATAAATGTTAGAATAAGTGAGTTATTAAGTAATACTAGTAATAGTATACCTTTAGCTATTATTATTACTATTTCATTTAATTACCCCGTCTATCAAATATTACCTTATAGTATAGCTGCTTTTAATAGTTACACTGTTGACTTAAATAACACATTAAATGATATATGATATAATAACTATAGTGATTATTTAAATAAATTATTTAGATTAATAGAGTCAGATAATGGAGAAATATTTTTTGTTAGTAGTAAAATATGAGATGGTAATTTATCAGAAACTAGTCATATTACTAGTATAGGTAATATTATGTACACAAGTTATAGTATATGACTAATTATAACTTCTATTATATTATTATTAGCTATGGTCGGTGCTATTGTAATAACAATAAAACAAAGAAATTAAAACTATTAATACGTGAATAGATTATAAAGTTATTCTTAATAATTATTACTTTTTTCTAGTATTTATTTACAAAATATATAAATTACAAAAGAATTAGCTCAATGGTAGAGCAACCGTTTTACACACGGTAGGTTAGGTGTTCAAATCACCTATTCTTTATTATACGATAATCTATATATTTAATTGAGTTATAGATTATTTAAATATATATATTTTATAAATAGAACTATATAAAACTATTATATATTTTCCTTATAGAAAAATATATACCTTTGGTATGTAAAAATAATAAACGAACATTTTATATTTTAATTATTTAATATTAAAAATAAGAATTTATTATTATAAAATTTAATTTACTATAGATAATATGGATAAATGACAAATTTAACAAGAAGTAGTTTTCAAGCTCATCCCTTTCATTTAGTATCGCCATCCCCTTGACCGATCTTTACTTGTATTGCCTTATTGACATTAACTACTAGCGGAGTATTAACAATGCATAATTTTAGTAGTTCAGATTATTTCTTAAGATTAGCTTTTGTTTCAGTTATTTGTTCAATGTCATTTTGATGACGTGATGTTATTTCTGAAGGTACCTATTTAGGAAATCATACATTAGCCGTACAAAGAGGACTTAATATGGGTGTTGCTTTGTTTATAGTATCAGAGGCACTATTTTTCTTAGCTATTTTTTGAGCCTTTTTTCATAGTGCATTATCTCCTACGGTAGAATTAGGAGCTCAATGACCACCAATGGGTATTGAAGCTATTAATCCATTTGAATTACCTTTACTTAATACAGTAATTTTACTATCATCAGGGGTAACTGTAACTTACGCTCATCATTCTTTAATACAAGGTAATAGAAGGGGAGCACTTTATGGTTTAGTAGCTACAGTATTATTAGCTATTGTTTTTACTGCTTTCCAAGGTGTAGAATATACCGTATCTTCATTTACAATTAGTGATGGGGCTTTTGGATCATGTTTCTATTTTGGTACAGGTTTTCATGGGTTACATGTTATAATAGGAACTGCTTTTATAGCAGTGGGTTTGTGACGTATGCTTGCTTATCACTTAACAGACAATCATCATTTAGGATTAGAATCCTCAATTCTTTATTGACATTTTGTTGATGTGGTATGGCTTTTTTTATTTATATCTATATATTACTGGGGTTCTTAGTTTTATTAGATTTTTTTATTACCTGCCCTAGTTTATCTTTTCACTTAATGTTAATACTTATTTTTCTTTATAAGAAATGTAATATTGTTTTGACTATATTAAGTAAGGGATTTTTATTTTGCGCAGGTTTTGTGGAATTATATCCTTATGCTAGTTTTAGAATAATTTTATATGTTACACTATACATTTTAAAATGTAATGATTATATCTTATTAGATAATATATTATTAAGTAGTGGTGAAGGTAATCCATTACCACCTTTAGGTGGCGATAATCCTTTACCATATATGGGTGGAAATAACCCTTTACCACCTGTGGGTGGAGGAGGGCTAGAACATATCGCGCCTAATCCACCTCTAGATACACCAAACTTAGATACTATTAAAGCTAAGGTACAATGAAGGTGAGATAATTTTTATCGTTCTAAATGTATTTTTTCAGATGTACCTGTTCTTGAAGGTGGGTTCGATTCAAACATTACTACACCAGAATGTACTTTGTTAGCTAACATAGTACAAAGACTTGGTTTGGATCAGACTAGACCTTTTGCTACATTAAGGTGACAAGATGGAGATCGTAGAGGTTTGTGTAGAGTTGTTCGGTTAAGAGATGATCAATATTATCCTGATAGTAACTCGAGCCCTGTACGACCTTCAGTTGAATTTAGAAAGTTTTTAGATACACTAAATTCTGATTAGGATAATATTAAGTATTTACCATTTTCTTATATAATAATAAGACTTTTAACTTAATATTTAATTTTATACTCGTTCATTTTTCTCATATATTTGCTTTTTAAAGATAAATATATAACTTTAAGGTATTTTTATTTAAACATAAAAATATAATTACTACTAAAAAAAAAATAAAAAAAGAGACTTTAGTTTAATGGTAAAATACGAGACTTTTAATCTTTGTTATATGGGTTCGAATCCCATAGGTCTTAATATAACAAACGGCTATCGATCAATGGTAGGTCTACTGTCTTCCAAACAGATGATGTGGGTTCAAATCCCACTAGCCGTATAATAAAATAAGGGTTATTATTCTAATAGGTAAGAAACTTTCTTGTCATGGAAGTATATGTGGGTTCGAATCCCGCATGACCCGTATGTTAGATTGATATATTAATATTTAATTATTAATATATTAGTAATGTAGTGTGTAATATATAATTTATATATTATATAAATTAATGATTACTTTTACTAGGGAATTTAGTCTCTTTTTTTCTTAAAAAAAAATATATGAATAAAAATAAATTTAATGAGTTTCTCGATTCTCTAGCTTTATGTATAAATAATATTTTGTCTTCTTTAAGTAGTTATGAAGGAATAAAGTTATGAAGTATTAATTTAGATTACCCTGAATACTTTTTAATACCTTTTACACTTCCTGAATTAACTTTGTTGGAATTTAAAAAGATCGTATTGGATTCTGGAGAATATAATTCTATATATAAATATAAATACATTTATATATTTAATTATAGAGGTGAACATGTTTGTGATTGTAGTTTTGATTTAGATGTTATTAACTCCCTTAAAAAGGAAGAGTTAAATGATATTTTGACTGATAAACTAGAAACTCTTATTAATTTGAGTATAACAGATGTCAATAATATTTCTTGATTCCCTTGATTCCCTGTATTTCCTTATGTTATATTTTATATGCATGTCAGTGATAAAGATATTTTCCATAATAAGACAAATTGGAATTAGTTTTACAAAATGTAGAGTAACCGGAGAAGAGAATTTTGTCTCTTTTTAAAAATAATAAAATAATATATGAATAAAAAATGATTTAGTGAGCCACAGGGTTCTATTGATTTAGGACGTTTTGTATTATATATCTATTGATATGCTTTAATTGGTTTTTTAATTTTTCCTGTGATATTTTGAATGTTGTTAGGATTAGAATCATTAAAGTTTATTTAAAAGTTTTTACATACACGATAATATTTAGAGAATTTAGCCTCTTTTTCTTTTAATAATAATTTAGAATGAATTTTTTTAATGACATTAAATATGTTGATTTCCCTATTACTCTCGGTGGGCTTATAGAGGTACAAGTAGAAGATTTTTATTCTATCATTTCTCATAATATGGAATGAGGCTCTACTTATCGTTTTACTGTTACTAATTCTGGTAATCCTCTTACTAAAAACGGTGTACCTTTTGATTCTATATTATTTGCTTTACCTGATGCTAAAAAAACTCCCTTTTTTAAGGAATTATTCGATAAAAATACACTTAAATCAGACGAAATTAAAATATCTTTTCTTAATTTTGAAAGTAAGGCAGAATTTGATATTAGTGCTACGCCTAAAGAGGCTTTAATACGTGTAATAAATAATGCTTGTTTATTAGATTTACAATGAAAATTGGAAGAAATGGTGCGCAAATCTGATTTAATTATGGAAATATATGCTGAAAGAAATCTTATTCCTACTGATAAATCAGTATCTTCAAGTGTATTCGAAAACTATGACTTAAAGTTATCTTTAAGTTATTATAAAAGCATCGTATAGAAACTTTATTGTTTCTTATCTAATATTTAATAAGGTTTGTTTAAGCTGTTGTTAAGAGAATTTAGTCTCTTCTTAAAAATTTTCATCTGATTTATATGGTCTATAAACTTTTTTTTATATTACGTTTTTGTTTTTGATTGGTATTAATACTATGGTTATCTATAATGTTATATGTAGAATTATATTGACAAATATATATACCTATATATTACTAAGGTTATTATTAATTTTTAATAATATGTTATAAAAATATTAATTAGTTTAACTTTAGAGGAATTTGCCTCTTTTTGTTTTATTATATAATATAAAAGTGAAAGACAATATACTTTTAAAAAATGATATATTGTGGTACGATATAAATGAAAATGGTTATATTCAAGGTGAACTGAAGTATAAGTCAGCTGTTTATATATTTATGAAAACATGTGAAAAGAAATCTTTTTATGTAGGTGCAAGTCTTCAATTAAGAAATCGGTTAAGCAATCACAGATCTCGTATTAATAATTGAAACAAAGATTATTATAATAATAATGGCTCTTTATTATTTTATAATTCTGTGTTAAAATATGGTTGAAATAATTTCAAGTTTGGTATATTAGAATATGTTAATTTATCTGATAACAAAGATATTAATAAAAGTGTTTTATTACAAAGAGAACAATATTATTTAAATGTTATAAATCCTTCGTTAAATGTTTGTAAGATTGCTGGTTCTTCTTTAGGTGTAAAACATGGTATTTCTTTTAGTGTAAATTTAAGTAAAGCTAGAAGAGGAAAGAAAATTAAGACCAAAAAATTAAAAACGATTAAAGTCAGAGTTATAACATCTGATACTAGACTAAAACTATCTTCTCGGTCGATAGGCATAAAAGTTAAAATATTTGATAATTTAAATAATTTGGTAAATGAATTCCCTACTATGACTAGTGCTGCTAAATATTTAGGTGTATCAATTAGAACTATACGCAGAATATTAAATACGGGTATAAGTTATGACGATTATATATATATGTTTGAAACTATACCGGAATATACTTTAACAGTTTTTAATAAAGAAAGTAATATAATAAGAGAATATTCTTCTGTACGTGCAATATCTAAAGACTTAGGCATTAGTACTCCATCTATTTCTAAACACATAAATAGAAATGAATTGCTAAAAGGTATTTATTTAATAACTAAAAAGAAGAATTAACAAATTAAATTTTACGTATTTAAATTAATTACATTTGTAATTATGCAGTATAATTGTGATAATTCAATAGTACGGTAATAAGTTTGATAGATCATTTAAAATATTTTTATTTAATAGTAAATAAAAATTAATAACAGTTATAGTTTAATGGCAAAACTACTCTTTTCCAAAGAGTATTCATTGGTTCGACCCCAATTAACTGTAATTTAAGAGAATAACGTCTCTTTTTAGCAATCCTAAACAAAAATATGTTAAATTATTCTTTTGCTTATCTTAATACTATTAAATATCTTGATTTGCCTATTCCTGTTGGTGAATCTTTTAGTTTATCATGTACGAGGTCAATAGAAAAATTATTAGATGATTTAAGGCTAGAGTTAGGATCTACTTATTATTTTACTGTTTATTACATGGGAAATCCTTTGACTGAGAGAGATGTTCCATTTAATCCTATTAAATATAATGTTCTAGACATTAAATGGGGTTTTACAGATATAAAGAATTGGGAGTATTATAGTCAACTTGCAGTTACAGATAGTACCCTTGAGTCTTTATTAAACATATATAAGGGTAGACCCTTAGCATTTAATAAATCTATATTGTCATCTGCTATTGATCATATGATTTTTTCTTCTGATTTAATTAAAGATGTTGTAAATAATGATTTACAACATCATGTAGGATCTATTGATTATTTAAATGTTAAAAGTGTCGGTGTTACTTGTAATTATGTTTTAAATTTAACTTTAGTTTATTATAAAACTAGTAAGTAAAAACTTTATTCTTATAATATCAGTAACTATGACATAATTTTGTTATATTACAAAAATAGATCCTAATTTTACGTCAGGTAACGAAGATGTTAACGATAATATACTTAAGGTTTAGTACAAAATACAAGAAAATAAATTTTTGTTGTTAATATTGTATAACTTAATGTGTATATTTATATTTATATTTGTATTTATATTTATTAGTAATGTATATGTATATAAAATATATAACATTTTTAGAGAAGAATGTCTCTTTTTAATATTAATTAAACTATAAAAATGACGCCTACAACTTTAAAGTTAATAGGGTATGATATTTTACCTTTTTTTAATAAAGAATTTTCTGTTAATCACTTTTATGATATTATTACTTCTTATATTACTTTAGATATTAAATATGTTTTACATATAACATCAATTAATCATGATGGAATTCCATTTAGTGAATGAATAACTTTTGATGTATCATCATCTAATACTTTTGATGCAATAATTGAACTACATTATTATATACTAAATACTATAGATAAGTGTAATAAAATGAATAGCGATTTAATTAATTCAATTAAATTTGAAGACGGTAAACATGATTTTGACGAAAAGGTTAAAGATATATACATAGCTTATTATAAATATATCTAACCTTTTATATTTTCGACTATTAGAGAGAATGTCTCTTTTTAAATTTAAAGAATAAAAATAATGAATAATTATAAATATTTTAGATTATCTATTTGATCAATAATTAATTTGATTTTTATATTAATATATATATATTCTATATTATATAATGGAGAAGTTTTATTATGTGATAGTAATGAATCAATTAATGAGTTTGTTGTAGAAACAAATCAGGGTAATGATTCATATTCTATTCATCCTGTTACTGGTTTACTTTCCAGATTTAAACGTAAACTTTATTGACACATTAATGGGAAAAAATCTGGACAGTTTAGTTCTTATCACGAATATAAAGATTATTGAAATTCTGGTGTAAAACAAGATAGTATATGAAAAATAATTAAAGGCGATTTAATAAAAACTAGGTATAATGCTAACAAAGACAGAACTATATCTTTACAAAGAGGAAATAATTTAATGAGTGATATTCGTACCAGTCGTGCTAATAATGATATGCTACGTCAAGAACGTAGAAATTTGGTTAATAGTATATTAAAAAAATAATATGCTATTTATAGAGGTATTGACCTCTTTTTTAATTAAAAAAGTATTAAAAAATGAAAAATTTTTATAGTAATTTAAAGTTGTATCTTAGGTGAACAATATATATTGTTACTAAATTCTATTATCTTGCAATACCTATTATCGCTTTAATAAATTATTATTATTTTACTTGCGATATTTTATTATGCGATAACCCTGATGAAGCTTTATCCTGAGAAACTTATAATAGAAGTTACGAATATCAATATAGATCTGCTGAATATCAACCATATCGCCCTGGTTTACAAGAGACCTCAGAAGGATATCGTTTTGAATTACCTGCAGATAATTCCACTAGTCCTCCCGTACTTAGAGTTAACATAAACGGTAAAGTAGTTTTCGCGGAGTATTCAGGTCAGGATATTCAAGGAAATCCTATGTATACCTACAAAAATCATAACTTTTCAGTAGATTCTACCCAATTAGGATTAATAGAACCAACACGTTCAGAAGTTTTGGGTAAGGGTTATTATCAAGGTAGTGGTTGAGGTCACAAAGTTACTACAAATAAATATGACACAAATAGAAGATCTATTTGAAATAAAATAAAATCAGATTTTAAATCTGCTCGTCAGTCAGCTAGCAAGGATAGAACAATTTCTTTACAAGAAAATAATAAGTTAATGAGTAATATCCGCAGCAGTCGGGCTAATAATCATATGAGACATCAAGAGGGTAGAAATAATTTAAGCACTAATTATAATTATAATCGTAGAATAAGACGTTTTGATTAATATGTGATATAAATTATATTTTTATAGAGAATTTATGTCTCTTTTTAAAATTAAGAAAAAGTAAAACAATGAAAACTAAAATATATAATAATATTAATTCTAGTTTTAATTTTGAGAATGTTTGTTTAATATTAAGTAGATTTTGAATGAATGAAATATCAATAAGAAATAATTCAAAAATATGACTGTCTATAACCGTTTATAATAAAAGAAATAAAGAATTTACAATAATTAAAAACTTGCCTTTTAATACTGATAGTTATACTGATATTGTAATTGTATTGAAACAAGTTTTCAATAATAGTATATTACCTAATAAAAAGGCTATATTAGCTAGTATGATTTTTAGCTTTTATTTAGAAAACAAATATGATTGAAAAGAATATAGTATAGACATTATAATATTTACATTATATGCTATGTTTTTAGCATGTGGTACCTTTATATTATTTTATACAGTAAGTGAATTATTTAATATAGTAGAAACTATGAATAATAATACATTAGTTATTAGTTCTGGTACTCTATTATCGGATAGTTTGGAGAGAAACACCTATAAGGATAGTAATAAATGTATATTTAATATTCTTAATGATTTATTTGATAAGTCATCTTCTTCTAGATATTATCCTAGTTATTTTATTGATAGTAATATAAACATAAACTTATTTCAGATAGCTAAAGGAAATGACAACATTTCTTTGCTGGATTATATTACTTCTAAACAATTTTATGTATTAGATAGTACTGTTCAATCATTTTCAGAGTATTTCTATAATAATGACCTACTAAAATATGATTTAAATAAAATAGCCAAAGAGTATTCTTATTATAAACAATATTGTCTTACTTAAAATTCACAGTAATTATTTATTTTTATAAATTTAGGTTTAAAGGTAAGTCTCCTTTTTTTTTTTTTACAGTATAATATAATAATGAAAAATACACGTACAGAAAACTGTATATTTATTTTATTAGCTTTCCTATTAATAATAATACCTGTGGGTATTTATTATGATTTGAATTTGAACAATCAACTTATATGCGTTGCAGAAACACCTATTGAAACTGTAAAATATAATAAATGTATATTTAATTTATTTACTGAATTATTCAAAGTAACTAATTCTTCCTGTGTATATTATCCGAGCCATTTTAGTTCTATTAATATAAGAAATGTTCAGCATCTCGAGTCATCATCAATGTTAGATTATATAAGACAAGAACAATACGTAATGCTTAAAGATTTGATTAAAGTGGTATTTAATAATTTAGATGTATCACATAAATTATCAAATTAAGAATAAAAAAGATTTTAATTTTTTTTTGATATTTTAATTTTTTTTTAATTAAAAGTAAAATCAGGGTTATTATCCTAATAGGTAAGGAACTTTCTTGTCATGGAAGTCTATGTGGGTTCGAGCCCCACATAACCCGCAAAAAAAATTATTATTGCATTATTTACATTAGTAATGAATTAGTAAACAGTCATAATTTAATGAAAAAACTCGTGTACCAAACGATATTTATGGGTTCAAGTCCCGTTGACTGAGTAATATTAGGGTGAATAAATATAATGATGCTTCGGCAAACTTAGGTGATCAGAGAGCCTAGTTTTCTAATTTAATAGGATTTTAGAAACACAAAGTCTCTTTTTAAAAATAAAATATAAATATGAATACAATAAATACAAAAATCAACGCGAATAACACAGCTAATATTTCGAAGCAACGTTAGTGATAATACTAAGATAAATGCGAATAACACAGCTAATATTTCGAAGCAAGTTTAATATTTTGGATAGTAATAATTTGTCGGACAATAATAATAATTTAAATAACAATGTAGATAAAGATAAGTTGGATAATTTTTTATTCCCTTTAGACATAAATGACACTATTCTAGTGTTAACAATAAATAATAGTGATTATAAAAAAGATGTAGGTAATTTAGTAAGTAAAATGATTGTTATTAAAGAATTGAAATATGTTAGTTTGGATTACCTTAGTAAAAGATTAGGTTTTATGGGAATAGAAGAATTAAATATTTTTTCTATTCATAATAGATCGGATATACCACCTCATAGTTTTTTTTACAGTGATAAAGGTTGTTTAGTTAAGTACATGGAATCAAGATCAGATATCTTTATAAAATTTATAAATCAAGAGAACAGAGATTTCAGAAATTATAACAAGCATAGCTTGTTTATAGTGAGAGGTGGTGATTATATATCTATAAAAAATATGTTTAACACTATTAACAATCAGGAAGTTAATTTGGGTCGTGGGGGAAGTCAAAAAGCTCACATGCTAAGTCCTTTGGATTTTAGGTTATCTTGTTATATGATGGCTATGTCTGGTTTTAATCATAATTTGATTAATAAGCTAAATACATTTAATTATATTACTAAAGATAGATACTTATCCTGAACTGATAAATCTAGTTATTTATCAAATCTTAGAAAATCTAAAAATTTAAAGGATGATAAAGAATTTAAGTCTATTTATCCTAATAAAATGGCAGAATATGCCGAAGATGAGTACTTAGAAGAATATAATTTGAAATGTAAAGACTAGATTTTTTTTTCGAAGTCTTTATGATTTAGTGTAGAAATACACTATAAAGATTTTAGCTTAATTGGCAAAGCATAAGACTTTTGTCTTAATATAATGGTTTGAATCCATTATATCTTATAAAGGAAAAGTTGCCATTGGTAGGGTTCCGTATTTGCTCAATACTATGCGAAAGCATCTAGGCGTTCGATTCGCCTCTTTTCCGATTATAATAAATATTTGGCGGAAAAGAAAAAAAAAGAATTAATATATTATTAATAATATTTATATAAAATAGGAGAAGTGGCTATTGGCAGGGCATGGTATCTACTAAATATTGTTGTGAATAACAACTAGGGGTTCGAATCCCCTCTTCTCCGGCATTTTATTGTTTAAAAATAAAGAGCATAGTTTAATGGTAAAATCGGAAACTTCAAATTTCTCATTATCAGTTCAAGTCTGATTGCTCTTGATATTATCAAAAAGGTTCCTTAGCTTAATTGGTAAAGCATACCCTTGATAAGGGTACTAGTAGTGGTTCAAGTCCATTAGGAATCAACATAAATTAATGTATAAGAAATACTTGTCTCTTTTTTAATATAAATAAATGAATAAAATGAATACAATAAAAACTATAAGTAGTGTCTTGAATATGTCTTATGCACAATTTTGTTGATCGATAGTATATCCTATATGGCTTATAGGGAATATTTATCTTGTTATATATTGTTTTATATAACGATAGTCTATTTAATCTAATTGATTTTAAGTAACCAAATAAAGTTGAGTAATAGCATAATAAAGTTTACTTATAAATTTTAGAGGAAACTGTCTCTTTTTAATAAACTTATGATATTTAGAGATTAATTTCTCTTTTTTGTTAAACAATAAAATAAAAATTATGAATACAAATAAATTTATTATACGCTTACATATGCTTATTTTATCGCCTATTTTCCCTTCGTTGTTAACTTTTATTCTTTTCACAGTTTATAAAATTATTTTTGATTCTGCTACTTTATGTGATGATGGTTGTCCTCCTTTATTATTAGATCAACTAAAACAAAATTTGGCGGAAGAAATGGGGAAATCTTCTAGGATTACTCACAATATTACAGAATTTAATAAAATTATCCAAGAAATAGAACAACCTTCACTTCAAAAAGCATATAATTATAATAGACTTAACCATTGACAAGAAATGTTGATTAAATCCTTGAATAGAACTAAGGAAATAGAAGCTGATATAAAAAAGATAGATCCTAGTTTTAGATCAGGTTGTGAAAATATTAATGCTGGTATACTTAGGCTTTTAGAACAAAATAGAAGATAAAATTATCTTTGTTATTGTAAAGGAAGTTGGTGGAGATGGTTTAACACGATTCAAAATCGTTATATTTTAATATTATATTAAATATTTGGCAGAGAATAAAAAAATAATAAATTAATTAACAATATTAATAATATTTTTATGATAATTAATAATGAATTTAGCCAGTCATCAATCTAGAATTGGATTATAAATTTAATACTAATATTAAATAAAAGGAAAATTTACCACTGGTAAGGTGAGACGTTTGCTAAACGTTGTTATTTTTAACCTAAGGGTTCGACTCCCTTATTTTCCGTTATTTAAATTATAGAAAATTGGCTGAATGGTGAAAGCGGTAAATTTGAGATTTACTTAAGTAATTAAATACTTTTAAGGGTTCGATTCCCTTATTTTCTGATAAATGTTTATCTTATATTATAATGTAACAAACTAGATAGATAAGATAAAAATAAGGCAGTTGGTTGAGATGGCTTAAGACGGTGACCTAGAAACTCACTAAGTATAATATACTTCCAGGGTTCGAATCCCTGACTGCCTGAGATATAATGTACATTTTAGAGAATTTGTCTCTTTTTAACTTTAAAATAATATAAATATGAATCATGATAAAAACGTTACCTCAGTTATATCATATAGTAATATGGATATAAATAAATCTATAATTATTCTAGATAATAAAAGAAAATGTGGGATATACCGTATAAAAAATTTAACCAATCTTAAATTTTACATAGGATCATCTAACGATTTAGGTAGAAGGTTTCGTATATATTTTAATGTTAACCAATTAATGAGGTCGAACATGTATATATATAAG
>Ga0302221_10001178_pt1 | contig 17205 bp, 8 predicted proteins | sample II_Palsa_E2_1_FD_193517 | JGI IMG/M metagenome (GOLD analysis project Ga0302221, IMG submission 193517) | Peat permafrost microbial communities from Stordalen Mire near Abisko, Sweden - II_Palsa_E2_1 | ecosystem: Environmental > Terrestrial > Soil > Palsa > Peat permafrost | place: Sweden... | reverse complement strand
CGATCTGGTAACCGAGCAAAATGTGTTCGAGCTCTTCGGCTTTGCGCAGCTCATATTGCGTGCGACGACGAACTACGTCGACGCGATGCGCGATGAATAGCTGAAGTAATTCGACCAAACCGAGCTCTCGCGGCTGCCCCCCGACGATTGCCAGCAGAATCATGCCGAAGGATTCCTGCATCTGGGTCTGCTTGAACAGGTGAGCCAGGATAATCTGCGGCTCTTCGTCGCGTTTTATTTCGATGACGATGCGCATGCCGTCGCGGTCGCTTTCGTCGCGAATGTCGGCGATGCCTTCGAGTTTCTTATTCTGAATCAACTCGGCGATGTGTCCGATCAGGCGGGCCTTGTTCACCTGATAAGGAAGCTCGGTGATGACGATATCCTGACGATCCTTGCCGCGCTGCTCGATGGCGACCTTCGCGCGCACCTGGAAGGAGCCGCGTCCGGTCTTGTAAGCCTGTTCGATTCCTTCACGGCCGTAAATGTAGCCGCCGGTTGGAAAATCTGGACCGGGGATCAGCTTCATCACTTTTTTCAGATTGGTTTCGGGCTCTTCGATCAGCAGGATGGCGGCTTCGATTGTTTCCTTCAGGTTGTGCGGCGGGATATTCGTCGCCATGCCAACGGCGATGCCGGTGGAACCGTTGACCAGCAGATTTGGAATTCTGGTGGGGAGTACGACCGGCTCGTGTTCGCTTTCGTCGAAGTTTGGAACGAAATCGACCGTTTCTTTTTCGATGTCCGCGAGCATTTCTTCGGCAACTTTCGAAAGGCGCGCTTCGGTGTACCGCATGGCAGCCGGAGGATCGCCGTCAACGGAGCCAAAGTTTCCCTGGCCGTCCACGAGCGGGTAGCGCATGTTGAAATCTTGCGCCAGGCGCACGAGGGCGTCGTATACGGGGCTGTCACCGTGCGGATGGAATTTGCCCAGAACTTCGCCGACGATCTTGGCGCACTTGCGATAGGCCTTCGTGGAGGTGAGCCCAAGCTCGTACATGCCGAAAAGAATTCGGCGGTGGACGGGCTTGAGGCCGTCGCGCACGTCGGGCAGCGCGCGGCCGATGATTACGCTCATGGCGTAATCGAGGTAGGACTTCTTCATCTCCGATTCGATATCAACCGGGGTGATGATTGACTTATCTATTTCGTCGGCCACTTGTCTCTCCGTATCTGTAATTGCTCAGTTTAAGATTGCGGCTTTCTCGCCGATCGCTCCAACACATAAGCCTTCACGGTCTCGAATGCCGATGCATTGTTCGAGAAGCGCTGAGGCGCGAAATGCACTTCTAATTCGCGCAAGAGCGAGTCGCGTTCAGCTTCGGTCGAACATTCAAACGCGACGCCTTGCTCGTTGTTTGGCGTGGTTGTCGGCGTTGCGCTGAATTCGGAGCAGCTTATGCCGCGCAGCCCCGGCAAAATCTTCCAGTTCAGCTGGTAAATCATCGCTTGCTGCTTTGATTCAACATGCCCTTCTTAAATATCGAGGTTAACGACATCGAGGGCGTTTTCCTCGATGAATTTGCGGCGCTGTTCGACGTTTTCACCCATGAGCGTGGAGAAAATATCTTCCGCGGCAACGGCGTCTTCGAGACGGACTTTGAGAAGCGTGCGCGTCTCGGCGTTCATGGTGGTTTCCCAGAGCTGCTCGGGATTCATTTCACCGAGGCCCTTGAAACGCGTGATGGTGAATTGTTTCTTGGCGTCTTCGAGAACGTAATTCAGCAGGCCGAGCGCATCGTCTTTGACGACCTTGTCACCATTGTGGCCGACGGTAAAAGGCGGGCGATCGTGGACTGCGATTTGCTGATGCAGCGAGCGCATGCGTTTGTATTCGGGAGTGGCCGCTAGCGCCCAATTGATGCGGCGCTCTCCGCCGTTTTTCAGCAGCAGCTCGTGGAGGCTGTGCTCCTCGTCGAAAACAAACTTGGCTTCGAGATCCAACTTCGTTTTTTCGATAGCCTTGACGAGTTCCTGGAGCTTTTTCTTGTCGGCAAAATCGGTCTTCTTTTCGAGTTCGCTATCGGCAAGCAATTCGACCAGCTTGGGTTCGCGCAAGCGGCGGCCTAGCTTTGCGGCAACCTGATCGTATTCCTGAATGTTGAGAAGAAATTGAGTGAGATCGGCGCCGTCGAGCGCTTTGCCGCCTTTCGATTTTACTTCGTGCTCTTCGGTGGCGCGCTTCATCAGCTCGCGAGCAAATTCTCCTTCGTCGCGAATGTAGCGGTCCATCTTGCCGCGCTTCACGCGATAGAGCGGCGGCTGGGCGATGTAAATGTGGCCGCGGTCAATCAACTCGCGCATGTGACGAAAGAAAAACGTAAGCAAAAGCGTGCGGATGTGGCTGCCGTCAACGTCCGCGTCGGTCATCAGGATCACTTTGTGGTAGCGGAGCTTGTTGGCGTCGAAATCGTCTTTGCCGATGCCGGTGCCGAGAGCCGTGATGATGCAGCGAATTTCTTCGTGGCCCAGCATCTTGTCGTAGCGCGCTTTTTCGACGTTCAGAATTTTGCCCTTGAGCGGCAGGATGGCCTGATAGCGGCGGTCGCGGCCGCCTTTGGCAGAGCCGCCGGCGGATTCACCTTCGACCAGGAAAAGTTCGCAGCGCGCGGGATCGCGTTCCTGGCAATCGGAAAGTTTGCCGGGAAGGCCGCTGGAATCGAGCGCGGATTTGCGGCGTGTGAGCTCGCGAGCTTTACGGGCGGCTTCGCGAGCACGGGCTGCGTCGATACACTTGCCGATGATTTTTCGCGCGATGGAAGAATGCTTGTCGAAATACTCGCCGAGTCTTTCGTTGACGAGCGATTCGACCAACCCTTTGATGTCGCTATTGAGCTTGCCTTTGGTCTGCCCTTCGAACTGCGGCTGCGGAAGCTTCACGGAGACGACAGCCACGAGGCCCTCGCGAACGTCATCGCCGTTGATGGAGACTTCGTCCTTCTGTTCCTTGAGCATGCCGGCGGAATTGGCGTAGTAGTTGATGGTGCGCGTGAGCGCAGAGCGAAAGCCGGAAAGATGCGAGCCGCCGTCAACGGTGTTGATGGTGTTGGCGAACGAAAAAATATTTTCGGCGTAGCTGTCGTTGTATTGCAGCGCGATTTCTATATCGACCTGCTCGCGTTTGCCTTCCATGTAAATGGGAGAGTCGTGTAGCGTCTGTTTGCCGCGATTCAAGTGCTTCACGAATTCAGCGATGCCGCCGGTGAAACGGAATTCAGCTTTTTTGTTGGTGCGTTCGTCTTCCAGCGTGATTTTCAGGCCTTTATTCAGGAAGGCCAGCTCGCGGAGGCGCTGCGAAAGCGTGTCAAAGCTGTAAACGGTCGCGGCGAAAATTTCGGGGTCGGCGTGAAAGGTGATCTTGGTTCCGGTCTTTCTAGTTTTACCGGAAGCTTTCAGCTTGGATGTGGGCACGCCTTTTTCATAGGACTGCTCCCAGACTTCGCCGTCGCGCCAGATTTCCAGATCGAGCCAGTCCGAGAGCGCGTTGACGACCGAGACGCCTACGCCGTGCAATCCACCCGAAACTTTGTAAGTGTCGCTGTCGAATTTTCCGCCCGCGTGAAGCACGGTCATGACTACTTCCGCGGCGGGTTTCTTTTCGGTGGCGTGCATGTCCACGGGGATGCCGCGGCCGTTGTCGATTACGGTGACGCTGTTGTCATCGTGCACCGAGACGTTGATTTCGTCGCAGAAGCCGGCCATGGCTTCGTCCACGGAATTGTCGACCACTTCCCAGACGAGGTGATGCAGGCCGAGCTCACCGGTGGATCCGATGTACATCGCGGGACGTTTGCGAACGGCTTCGATGCCGCCCAAAACTTTGATGGATGTGGCGTCGTACTTGTGACCGGCGCCCTTGCCGCCCGAAGGTTCTTTTTCAGCCATGAGTCGTGCGTCTCCTCAGACCGCTAGATCGTATGATTACAAAATTTTTAAACGCTTGGTGGTACACGGGAAGGCGGTCGCGCGGACGGCTCGACACTTACCTTGCCCATTGGCCCCAGCATCCGGAAATTCCGGCTTGGACATTCATCTGTCCAAGGCGCGTTCGCGCTTGCGAGACTCGAAGGGTTGCGGCTTCATCCCGTCCCGTTCCGAAATTTCCGGGGAGACGCGGCGAAGCTTTTATTTTCCTCAGCGAAGAGGAATCGTCCAAGTCCGGCTGGCTCTTTTTGCCCTGGCGCGAGCAAGAAAACTGGAGCGAGTTCGGGTCGGACAGTGCCGTTCAGGAGGAATCCAGAACAACAAAATTTTACCGGAAAACAGGCATTTTCACAAGGTGATTGTGACGGCAGAAGGTGAACCTAGCTCTATTATAATCAATGACTTACGCTCGCCTTAGAACCGCATGTCAACGCGACAGAACGCCCGTGAAAATACTGCAGAGAAAGGAGTTTGAAAATGATTTCCGAGGCCCGAAAATCAGATGCGCATGGGCATTACGACGTAGCGGTAGCGGGTGGTTTCGTCGGCGAGCGGGCGAAGCTGGCCGGCGGACTGTTCATCCTTCAGCTCGAAGCTGATGGGGCCATCGGCGGCGGCGGCGAGGAAATCGAGAAGATATTGCGCGTTGAAACCGATCGAGATAGTTTCGCCTTTGAATTCTTTCTCGATCACTTCCTTGGCTTCGCCGTATTCCGGGCTGGAAGCGGAAAGCTCCAGGCCTTCTTTCGAGAGCATAAATTTTACGGCGTGCGAGCGCTGGTCGGCTAACTGCGAGACGCGGCGCAACGCTTCTTGTAATTCCACACGTTCGAGAGCTACGGTTTTGTTGGCATCGCGCGGGAGAACCGCTTCGTAATTCGGGAATTGGCCGGTTAGTTTGCGCGAGGTGAGCAGGCGTCCGCCGAACTGGAAGAATAGGTGACTTTCGTCCTGCGCGAATTCGACGCTCTCGTCACCGGATTCAGCGGCGAGGCGCTGGACTTCGGTCATCGCTTTCTTTGGAACGAGAACGCGGGTCTCCGTGGAGAACCCTTCGAACTTGTGATCCTTCTCGACCATAGCCAAGCGGTGGCCGTCGGTAGCAACCATGGTGATTGAGTTCGGTTTTAAAACGAGCAAGGCGCCGTTCAGTGTGTAACGGGACTCTTCGAGTGAAATTGCGAAGGTGGTTTTGGCGATGACATCGGCGAGCAGTTTTGCCGAGATTTTTACCAGCGCGTGCGGGAAAGCCGGGAGGGCGGGGAAATTATCTTTTGACATGCCAACCAGTTTGTAGGTTTTTCGATCGGCAGTGACTTGTACCCAGTGATTATCGAGAAGCTTGAACTTTATCTCGCCTTCCGGCAGCAAGCGCATTAGTTCGAATAATTTTTTGGCCGGGATCGTTCCAGCGCCTTCTTTTTTGATTTTGGCTTCGCAGGACGTGCGGATGCTCAGCTCCAGGTCGGTTGCAGTAATCGTCAGGCGACTACCTTTTGCTTCGACCAGCAGATTCGACAGAATGGGAATTGTTGACTTGCGCTCGACAACTCCTTGGGTCAGGTTGAGTTCATCGAGTAGGTCGGATCTTTTTACGCTGAATTCCATCTCGGGCAGTCCTCGTGTTATCGCTTTCTTTTACACCGTCGCGGCTACTACTGTACTGCCTTATTCTATAAATTAAGTATATAAGAAAACCGTCGCCGTCGCCGCATGTGTGGATTCTGCGGAAAACGCTTTAACTCGCATCGCCTGCATGGCTTGGCGCTCGGTGTGTCTTGTGGAAAGCCGCGCGAGTCGGGTGAAAAGGACGGCTAGAACTTGGCGGTGGCTCATTTCCACAGCACGCGCACAGGCACCACAGCGCAGCAGCGGCGCATTTCAGGCTAAACCTAACCGAAAGCGTCGAGTAGCCTGTTGATCGTCTTGTTCAAATCTTTGTCAGACTGCCGAAGCGTCTGAATCTTATTGATCGAGTGCAGGACCGTGGTGTGGTGCTTTCCACCGAATTGGCGGCCAATTTCCGGGAGCGACGCGGAGGTGAGTTGCTTCACCAAGAACATGGCTACCTGGCGCGGAAATGCGATTTGCTTCGAGTTGCTGCGCACTTTCAAATCCTGCGCGCGCAAGCCAAAATGTTCACCCACACGCTTCTGAATCTGCTCGATGGTGACCTTCTTGTCCTGGCTCTCGATGATATTTTTCAGAACCTGATGTGCAGTCGGCAAGTTGATCACGGCTCCGGTGAGCGAAGCGTAGGCCATCAGGCGGATCAGAGCGCCTTCCAGCTCGCGAACATTCGACTTAATGGCGCGGGCGATGTATTCGGCGACGTCATCGGGCACTTGTACGCGCTCGCTTTCCGCTTTTTTCTGCAAGATTGCGATCTTGGTCTCCAGGTCGGGCGGCTGAATGTCCGCGATCAGGCCCCACTCGAATCGCGAACGCAAGCGTTCCTCGATGGAAGAAATTTCCTTGGGCGGGCAATCGGAAGAAATCACAATCTGTTTTTGCTGGTCGTAGAGCGCGTTGAACGTGTGAAAAAATTCTTCCTGCGTGCGTTCGCGGGTGGCGATGAACTGAATGTCGTCCACCATCAGAACGTCCATATTGCGGAAGCGGTCGCGGAACGCGGCCATCCGCTCCAGGCGGATTGATGCGATTACTTCGTTCGTAAATTTTTCGGCGCTGATGTAGGTAAGACGCAGAGAGGGATTGCGGCGTTTAAGTGTATGACCGATAGCCTGCATCAAATGGGTCTTGCCCAGGCCCACTCCGCCATACAGGAAGAGCGGATTGTAGGACTTCGACGGCTGTTCCGCCACAGCCATGGCCGCGGCGTGCGCAAATTGGTTCGAAGCTCCCACGATGAATGATTCAAACGTGTAGCGCGGATTCAACTGGTTCGCTGCTGAATCAAAATCCAGCTTAGCCTGAGGAGAGGGCGGCGCGTTTGCCGTGGCAGGTTCCGATTCGGCGCAAAGATACTCGAGTTGCAACTGCGGACGGCCCAATTCGGTCAGGACCGCTTGCAGCAGTTGCCCGTAAGTTTCCGTCAATCGCTTGCAAAACAGCCGGGTGGGAACGCGAATGACCAGCCGATCCTCTTCCGCGCGCTCGAGACGTGTGGGACGGAACCAGGTGGCGAAGCTGTGAGGATTGACGCGGCGTTCCGAGTGCTGAAGGATCTTATCCCAGAGGTTCATCGAGCGAGTGTACCCTTTGCCACAATTTCCACTGGTGTGGAAAAATTGTGGAAATCCCCCGCCTAAGCCGGCGGGATGCTTTTTGTCTTGGCCTTCAGGTCGATGTCACGAGACGCGCCCCGCGTCACGGCATCTCATGTGTGCACGAAAGATTTGCACTGGAGAAGCGAGCCGGGATTTTGCCTAATCGCGACGCAGGTAGCAAGAGAAAATTGAGCGAGATATTTGCACAGACTTCACAAAATGTTCACAGCTTTTCCACAGCCGATTTTCCAGTTGCTTCTCCGAAAAAAATCATGACAGATTATTTTGTAAAATCTAACTTCCGAGAAATCTTCAGGGATGAGGCGCCGCAACTGGAGCGAGACGCTGCTTATCAGGACGCGCGAATTCATACACGCCGAGAGGATCTACGGCGAGAAGAATGCGGTTGGGCTCGACAAGTATTGCGCTCGGTTCGAGCCGGGTGCCGTCCTGGGTAGCGGTTCGATAGGTTGCGACGAGCCCGCCACCTTTGTCGAAGTGCGACAACTCATCGCCCATTGCCGCCCATACTTCCTGCGATGCAGGGTCTACACCGAAGGCATTGATCACCGGCTTGATCTCAGAAGCCTGGTTTCGCCGCGCGAGCGCCAAAATATCTACATTCGACGCCAGAGCGCCGCGCTTGGATTCCGCATCTGGATGAGGAAGAGAAATCTCATAGGCCGCGTAGCCGAAACGATCGTACTTCCGAATGGTGGCCTCCGGGAGATAGGTGAACGCGAAATATATGAATCCAGACGGATCGCCGGAAAGCCGTCCGTGGTTGATGTAGCGATTTAACTCTGCACTGGAAGACATATCGTGAGGATCACCAAAGCTCCGAATCATTTTACCTTGGCCGTTGTAGATTGTTACAAGCCGGTCGGCGCGGAGCGAAGCAACGGCAAATTCGTCGTCGGACAACGACGCTAGCGATGTAGGAGCGCTCACCGGGATGGTGGACTCCAAAGAGCCGTCGACCTTAAAGATTTTGACTGCGTTTGCACCGCGGTCCGCTACGAGCAGGCGGCCGCTGGCATCGAGGTCAATGTCCTCGGCGAAAACAATTTTCGAGGTTTGGGAATTGGGGGCAGGTATCTGGCCGGTGCGCGCGCCATCGGCGCCAAACACTGCGATTGCGCTGGCTGGTGTCGCAAGGACGTAGTATCTTCCCGCAGAATCGCGCTTCAGTGCGCGCACGCCCGGCCCCACTCCAGGGAAAACGCGAGCACGCGCCAGAATCTCGGATACTGGATTTTGCGCCGCAGCCGGTGCAGATAAGAAATTCCATCCACCGGCGACGGCCGCGAAGATAGCAAGAGACACAACGAGTTGGGTGCGATGAGACACGGAGATGGGTTTTTATAGGGTGCTCAACAAACAGATGCGCTGTAGCGTCTGCAGGTTTCCTTCGTTTGATGGGAAGTGCGCTCCAGGAAATACGACTGCCCGCCTGGGCGCATTTCAATCGAGGCGGAACACGACGCGTTCAATGGAAAGAGCGCGGCCGCTGGCTTCGTCGACTTCGATTTGAACTGTGTTCATTTGGATATCGCCTTCCGCAACGGCAAATTTGGCGGGCATCTGGTCAAGAAATCGTTGCACGACTCCCTGCTTGTCCATGCCGATGACCGAGTCGTGCGGGCCGGTCATGCCGACGTCGGTGATATAGGCGGTACCGCCGGGCAAAACGCGCTGGTCCGCGGTGGGAACGTGGGTGTGTGTGCCGAGCACGGCGGAAACTTTCCCAGCGAGATACCAGCCCATGGCTTGCTTTTCGGAAGTGGCCTCCGCGTGCATGTCCACAATAATCACTTTGATGTCGGAAGGAAGCTTAGCGAGCTCGCGCTCGGCGGTGCGAAACGGATCGTCCAGCGCAATCATGAACGTGCGGCCTTGAAGATCCAGCACAGCGTAACCCGCACCATCTTTCGTGTGTCCGACATAGAAACCCTTCCCGGGTGAGCCCTCGGGGAAATTCGCCGGGCGAATCAGCCGGGGCTCGTGCGGGAGGAAATCTATAATTTCTTTACGGTCCCACACATGATTTCCGCCGGTGATTACGTGAACGCCGGAAGCGAATAATTCTTCGGCGATACGCGGTGTAATTCCAAAACCGGAAGCGGAATTTTCTCCATTGGCGATGCAGAGATCAATCTTCCGCTGCACCAGGATGTCCGCCAGGCGGTCGTGAACGATCTTGCGGCCGGGCGAACCAACGATGTCTCCGATGAAGAGTATCCTCAAGACAGGCCTTTCTTGGCGAAAATCGAATCCGTCGGGTCCCGTTGATCGCTCGGGATCGCGATGCGTGTCATATCGTGAGGAGCGGTCCACTCCGCCGTGCGAGCTAGGCCCTGAACCCCACGAATAGGTGGGTGCCCTGCGCCTGCTTTCAGGCTATCCGGCCGACCGAGGCCAGCGGACGGCACAAGGGCAGGACGACGCGGGCTCCCTGGGATCCAGTGTTGGTTCAAATAGGCTTTCGCGCGACACCTGCTTCGCAGGCCTACTCCACGAATAATTGTATCAGGAAATTCGAATGCAACACTTCCGGGAGCACAGGCTCGCGCAAGTACTCGATTTAGAAAAGGAATTTCATACCCAACTGCGCGAGCCTGGGAGGGGCTGCATTGATTACCTGTCCAAACGTTGAGCTGTCAATATTTCCATCAACAGCTTGAGGTCCGAAAAACTGGGCATGGTTGAAAGCATTGAAAGCTTCGAGCCGGAACTGCAGGGATTTCGATTCTGTCAGCCGCAGGTTCTTGAGCAGAGCCATATCGTAGTTGTCCATTCCCGGACCGAAGAAAAAGCGCCGCCTAGCTGTTCCTGGAGTGCCCAAGGCGTTCTCACTGAAGAGCGCGGTGTTGAAATAACTCGCTCCATTCCTGGGATTTCGATTTAGCTTCAAAGGGCCGGGGGTAAAGTCCGGTTCATCGACGCCAAAATTATTGACGCCGTTCGGTTCGGATCCCAGCAGCGAATTGTCTCCTAAATTCACCAGGGTGACGGGAAGCCCGCTGCTGAAGCGAGTGATGCCGGAGACTTCCCAGCCTTCTGCCCAGCGATTGGCAGTCCGGAAAAGGCGTTCGACGGGAAGGCGGTAGCGATAACTCACCACAAAATTGTGCGTCACGTCGAAGGCGGAAAGCGCTTTGCTGAGCGAAGGATCGATCGGATTGACCTCTTCTCCCAGATTGGAAGACTGATCTTGAGATTTGCTGTAGGTGTAGCCTGCCAGCACATTCAAGCGCCCGCTGGTGTGGTTCAAGATGACCTGGAGTGCGTTGTAGTTAGAATTGCCGATGGTAGCTTGATTGGCGTTGCTGCCGAAATTTGATCCCAAGGGCCCTCGCGTGCCGTGGAGCACTTGGCCCGTGGAACTTGTGTAGGTGGTGTCTTCGCCGAAAGGGCCGCAGGGAGTTTGCGGAGGATTTGTAGGGGCCAGATTAGCGGGGTTGCTCAGAAACAGGCAGAGCGCAGGGTCGCCGGGATTGGCTTCTTCAAGCACCAGAAGGCGATGCGCCTGTGTGCCCACGTAATTCACGCTGAGGACAGTATTGGTTCCAAACCCGCGCTGGAGAGAGAGCATGTATTCTTCAGTGTACGGAATGCGATTGGTGGTGAGGTAGTTCGGGAGGCCGGTAATGGGTTCGAACTGCGACCAGTCGACGTTGGGATCGGGATGCTTGGCCGATGTGTTCAGCGGTGCGAGAGTGACCGGGAAAACCTGGCCCAGATTCTGGCCACTCGATGCGGTGATAAACGGGGTGGCAAAGAGCGGCGGAGCCGGGCTGGTGTACGTGGTTCCATAAGGAGCGTTGGCGCTCATAACGCCAAGCGTAAGCGCTTCGATGGCGGTGTAAAACATACCGAAACTGGCCCGCACGCTAGTCTTGCCGGGACCACCAAGTATTTTGGCGAATAGGCCATCCCCGGAAGCGTTGGGCGAATAGGCCAGGCCAATGCGCGGAGCAAAATCCCGATTCCCGGGAGGCGCCAGAGTGCGAGGAACTCCAGGATCGGTTGGATACAGGATGCCGGCTGGCGCGCCCGGGAAAACGACGGACTGCTTGCCGGCCTCGAAGGTTGCGATCTGATTGTACTTCTCGTACCAAGGTTCAATGCGGTCCCACCGCAGACCGTAGTTGAGCGTTAGATTTGGTTTGAGCCGCCAACTGTCCTGCGCGTAGAGCCCCACATAGTTGTTTCGCCCGTAGAAAGGCTGAAGCTGGCTTTGATTGTATTGGCTTGGTGTACCCAGCAAGAAGTCGGCAAAGTCCAAGCCGGTCTCGGTTCCGAAGAACAGGAAGCTTCCGTTAAACTGAGCGACGGCATTGACATTTACCTGGTCGTAATGGAATTCGCCGCCAGCCTTGATGGTGTGAGTTCCCAGCACTTTGGAGAAGTTGTCGAGCAGTTGATAGGTGTTGTTGAACTGCTTCAGCTCATTTGTGTTGGTTCCGAATGTAAAACTGTTAAAGCCGACGCTCTCGACTCCTTCGGTTTTCGGCGAGAGCGGCACGATGCCTGGAGTTCCCGGGCCAACGGTGAAACCCTGGGACGCCAGGCTCACGCCGACTCCTCCCTCTGGTTTGCCGAGGTCATTGGCGTCGCGCAGATAGCTGAAGCGGAATTCGTTCACCGCAGTCGTGCCCATTGCTTTCGTGTCGCCGAGGCTGAGCAACTGCGCGCGGCCTGAATAGAGCGCGTTGAAACCGGGGACGTTCGCTCCACCCTGTGCGACCGGATACGGATTGTTTTGGGCCCAGTCGTCGAGAAAATAGTAAGCGGATAGCAAACCCCAGTGAGTGTTGGCATCCAGCCGATAGGAACCTTTGTCGTCACGCAAAGTTTGATTGAAGGCGGAACTGGAAAATGTGCCATTCGAATTATTCGGCTTGGGAATGTATTGCAGTAAATTCGTGCCGGGCGCGACCCAAGCTCTCGTCGGGACGGTGGCGTTGGGAAAGACACAACCGCCAACCGGATTGCTGCTGACACATGGTCCGCCAGTGGGATTCTGTTGCGTGGGGCCACTAAAGTAGTAGGGCTCGCCGCTCGTCACGGTTTGGCCGAGTTTACTGGAGAGCTGGTTGGCTATATTGGGCCCGCTTACAGTGCAGGGGATTTCGAGCATTTCCGTTACGCCACAGAAACCCAGCGGATTGAAGCCGCTGGAATTGTCCGGCAGGTCGGAGAAGTTGCCCGTGATGCGGTCTTGTAGAGAGGGCACGGGAATCTGGCCGGTATCCACGCCCTGTGTTGAACGAGTGCCTTGATAGTCGGTAAAGAAGAATATTTTATTCTTTCGAATCGGCCCGCCGAAGGTTCCGCCGAATTGATTTTGGTCGAATTTACCGCGCGTGGGTGAAAAGAAGTTGCGCGCATCGAGATCGGTATTGCGCAGGAATTCGAAAGCGTCTCCATGGAATGCGTTGGTCCCGGACTTGGTGACCACATTAATTTGGCCGCCGCTGAATTCTCCATATTCGGCGTCGAAATTACCGGTGAGAATGCGGAATTCGGAGATGGAGTCGAGGTTGGGAATGATGGCCGCGCCCATGTTGACGTCTTCTTCGACGTCGCTTCCGTTGACGATGAAGGCGTTTGCGAATTCCCGCTGACCATTGATGGAAATTGTTCCGGGATTTAAATCGCCGGAGGGAGCGAGTGCGCTGGCACCCACGTCTTGAACGGTCTCGGATGTGACGGATGTGACCGGAGCGACTCCGGGCTGAAGCGCGAGCAGGTCGGTATAACTGCGGCCGTTTAACGGCACCGCGGTCATCTGGGCCCCGGTGATGACTTCGCCCATCTGGGTGCTAACCGTCTCCACATGGGTAGCGTTGTCGCTGACTGAAACGGAATCGTTCTTTTCACCGACTTGGAGAACCGGATCAATCAGCAGCGCGTCGTTCACGTTAATGACCACGCTGGAGAGCTTATAGGGTTTGAAACCCGCTAGCGTAACCGCGAAATTGTAGCGGCCGACGGGGAGGTTGAGGAACGAATAGGCACCTTTGTCATCACTCGAAACCGTCTGCGCAACACCCGTATCTGTGTTTGTGACTGTGACTGTGGCTTTCGACACAACGGCACCGCTGGAGTCCCTCACGGTACCGGAAATGTTTCCTCCCACGCCGGCCCAGGCCACGAAGGCAAAGCATGGAAAGAGCGCGAGGAAAAGACAGCGGAGCATGTTGTATCGAGTCCTTCGCAGAGAACGCTTGGCCGAAGGCAAAAACCGCATTGGTTCTAATTCCACGAAAGATATCTCCACGTGTCCATGTTCGCGCCGCGGAAGTAGCTTTCCCGCGCTACGGAGGATGGGGAAGCGCGGGAGCACTCCAGTTGCAACTGATTTACAACTAGGGGAGCCTATTCCAGTTGATACTGGCTGTCAAGTACAGAATTGTAAAGATTCTGTGATCGCAGCTTCCGGAGCGTTAGGCGGAGCGATACGCAACGAAATAGAATTATCAGGGGACGGGGGAATGTGACTGTAATAGCCCACCTTCCCCCGTCGCCTGAAACCCCTTAGAAGTGGAAACCGATCTGAGCGGTAATCGCCCGCGATGAAACGTAGTGCGTGCCGCTGAAGGTGGAAAGGAAGTTGTAGAGCGCGAAGTTATTGGTCAGGTTGATGACCTCCAAGCGGGCACTCCACTTGTAACGATCCCCGCGAAACAAATTGTCATGGCCCACGGCGACATCAAAAAGACTGCGCTGTTGGATGCGCGGAGGGTTGGAGTCATCATTCTCCTTGTTTGGTGCTGGCACTTTTATGAGCGAGGACCCGAACTGCGCAGCGGGGCAGACTCCGACTACGCCACCTGAGCTCAACGGGATGCCGGCTGGATTCGCGGCGCTGGGCGACGTGGCGTGCACGCCGTTGCAGGTGAATCCGGCCTCAAACTCCTGATCAGCGCTCAAGGGTACTCCGCCTACGTTGCTCGCTATAAGGGACAACATCTGCACGCCGTTTTGCACAAACGAGCCTGGGCAATCGTTGGTTGATTCCAGGCCGAAGCATGGAGTGGCGCCGGCTACCAGCCCGCTGTCGTATCGCCAGTTGAAGGCGACCCAAGGAAGCTTCTTCCAAGGTTGGTATTGCAGATGAGTGGTCTGGTTGAAATGCTCGTCGTGATCGATGCGAAAAACGCCTGAGGGCGCCGTGGGATTTGCTCCGGCTCCGGCGACCTGCGGGGTAAAGAACCGGGCAGCCACGCTGGACATCACGACCAGGGCCGTCAAACCGTGAAAATTCGGGACTGATCCGCGGACCGCGAACCCGGGAATCTTGGAGCGGTCCCACTCGATCGGGAAAGTAATCGGCGTGTTACCCAAAACACTGAAGTCGTAGGCGTTGTGCGTGTACTTCCAGATGTACTCGCCGTCGAGGACAAAATACTTGCCGAACGCTTGTTGCAGACCTGCATGGAATTCATTCCGATAGCCGGGAGTCACTGGTGTCAACGAGTTTGAACCACAGAGAAGGAGTGGATTCAGGACGTCCGATTGGCAGCCGATGCTGGAGAGCACCAAGTTTTCGTTAAAGGGAGTTTCAAGAGTTCGCGCATAAGAAACGCGAAGGACGGTATTGGTGGGTTTGTAGTTATAAGCGACGCCGAGGCGAGGCTCGGCTTGGCGAGCGGTGGTCAAACCATTGTACAAGTCACCGCGGATGCCCAGGTTGAACGACCAGTTCTTCCAGGTGATCGTATCTTGGACGTAGAGAGCGAGTTCTTTCACGTCTGTGTGTCCGTTAAACGCGAACAATCCTCCTCCCCGCGTCAGGTCGAATGGCAGCAAGACCGAGTTGAACGCAGGGAACTGCGGGGTGTTAGGCGCGTTCGGATTCAGGGAAGGGACGTTTTCCGCGAATCCGGCGGCCGCGCACTGGGACGGGTCGGTGAACCCTTGAACCGGGACGTTAGGATCGGCAGCGGTACTGAGCGTCAAGCACGGCGCGTTGAGAGTGGGATCAACAATCCCCAAGTGGTCGTCCTCGTTCAGGAATGTTTGCTCGTAGGTGACACCCGCCTTGACGTTGTTGATGCCCTTCACGTAGGAAATACTTGAGCGAAGACCTGCGTTGGTGAGGGTGCGATTCTGAGCGACCGTTTCCCGCTGAAGGCTTGGCGGGCCGAGATCCGCGAAGGGATTCTCGCTGGGATAGTAATTGTAAGCATCGCGCCGGACAAAAGCGCCGACGGTCAATACGGTATTGGAGCTGATCAAGCGCGTCCAGGAGGGGGCGATGTTGAAGGTTTCGATTTTTGAGCGTTGGTCGGTCGGGCCGACGGGCTCTCCGTTTGGCCCCAGGCCGCCGTTGTCAACGACGACTCCGAACCAAGGGGAAGCGAATTGAGCGTCGAGAGAATTCGGTGTCTGGAACCAGGAACGCGTGTAGGCGAGGTTCAAATGAATCGAGTCGCCAGTTGAGATTTGGTAGTCCACCCGATCAAAAATATTTTCCTGGTTTCCTTTGTCATGGGTGACGGCGAACTCGGGCGGATCGAGAAACCGGCCGCTGTTCAGCCCGTCAACCGCGATGAAGTTTCCCCATTTCTGGCCTCCGTAGGCCAGGTCGAAGCCGGCGCTGGAGGAGCCAAAGGCACCGTAGGATGCCGTCACACTGCCGTGAGGCGTGGTAACGCCCAGGCCCGAGCGTGTAGTAGCCACAATCACAACGCTGGTCTTGCCACCGAACTCGGCGGGCGGTGCGCCGGAAATGACTTCCAGTGAATCGATCGAATCGATCGGAATTTGGTTGGAAAAAACCTTACTCTGCTGATCGGTGATTGGCTGGCCGTCAACGGAGAATGAATTCTCCGCGTGGTCGCCAAGCCCGTGGAACAGTCCGTTCGAGTCTGCCGCGATTCCGGGAGTCGTCAGAGTGACGAGCGAGCTCAGCGACGACGATTGACTCTCGAGAGGAAGCTTCTCGAACAAAGCGCGGTCCACGTCCGTATGAAACGTGGAATCGTTCTCCAAGAGGTCGCCTCCACCCTCTACGGTTACGGTGCTGGATGCTCCCTCCACTTTCAGAGTAATCGGAACGCTTAAAGGTACGGCGGACCGGATCTCCACATCCTGGGCGTAGGATTCGAATCCTTTGGCTGTTACAGAAAGGTGGTAGGGGTTGAACGGCACATTCGGGAAGGTAAAGTTGCCGGAGATATCGGTCGTGGCAGAACGCTCCAATCCGCTCACGGGGTTATGAATCGTGACGGTAGCATTCACAACTACACCACCCGACGGATCTACGACCGTGCCAGAAATGGACGCAGATTGCGCCTGCGCGCCTTGTGCAGCGCAAAGAATCAAGAGACACAATACCGGCAACATCCAAAATAGCTTTCCGCAATTCATATGAATCTCCCTAGGCCCGCGTGGGGCTATCCAGTCGTTAGGGTGGGAAATTGCGCGGAACTCAGCGCTCGCGAACGAGCGGAAAATAAAGAGCTCCGCGTGCCGATTTTCTTTAAGGATCGATTACCACTGGCTGGGAGGTGCTCGTGGGGAAGTCTGATGGAAGACAAGTTCGAGCTGGGGGTCAACAGACCTGGTTGGATTCAGCCAGGTGATCGCTTGTGGCGTTGGCAGCGCGGTGCCGTGCGACAAGTCCACGGTTACGGAGTGCGCAAAATGGCAAACACGACAGTGCTGATCTTCGAAGGATTGGTTGTGCCAATGGCCCGCCGCTTGAAAGGCAAAAGACAGCACCACAGCCGCCACAAGGATGGCTAGGAGTCTGTATGCTGTCCGGTGGGACATGTCTAAATAGCCTCGCTAAGCTTTTTCTTTGACGTTGGGCGGAGCATAAAAGTCGCAGAGACTTTGGCTCTCAGCCAATACTTCCGTCTCATACCTGCAGGACGTCGCCCTCTTTAGCGACCATCTTGTAAAGAACTGGACTCACAATTCGGCCCAAGAACAAGCGCGACACCAGCCCGGCAACTATGACGATGGCGAACGGCTTCTGCGAATCGGAGCCGATCCCGGTGGAAAGCGCGGCCGGAAGCAGCCCGAGGCAGGCCAC
>Ga0302221_10001177_pt1 | contig 17206 bp, 13 predicted proteins | sample II_Palsa_E2_1_FD_193517 | JGI IMG/M metagenome (GOLD analysis project Ga0302221, IMG submission 193517) | Peat permafrost microbial communities from Stordalen Mire near Abisko, Sweden - II_Palsa_E2_1 | ecosystem: Environmental > Terrestrial > Soil > Palsa > Peat permafrost | place: Sweden... | reverse complement strand
AACAAGGTCGCTAGTTTTGCCATAATGCTGCTTGTAGGCCGAGATGGTGTACACGAGCAATTCCTCCTTATGAGTGACAAGTTCAGTGCGAGTTATGCTTTTCTCTGTCTTGGTAATTGTCAAGAAACTGGTGGCGCAGCTGACCGTGACGCCGCTGTAGGTCTTGAAGAGTGACCGACCAAGACAGGATGCTCGGTAAAAGTACTTTCCAGCGTCGAGGACCTTGGACTGCGCCTTGTACAAGTGTCCGCAGATGATCAGGGATTGAAAAACAGATTCGTTCTTCTCAGAAAAAAGTTCTTCTCGAACTTGAAGGGCGAGATAATGCAGGCTAGCTTTATCAAGTGCTGACTTCCAGCAGGACCACTCCATAAGTACAAGCTGCACAGACTTCGGAAAAGAAGCCTTAAAGTCCGCGGTAAAGTCCAGAGTATTTTTCGCCGTAATCAAAGAGGACTTTCTGAAATGAATAATCCAATGTCTAGTAGCATACTCTAGTAAAGCGTCCCTGTCCACGTCGATTGTCTCAGGACATTCAAACACCGAGGAAGTTGGATGCGTGAGACGGAGTCTGGAATATGCAAGAATTCTCGTGACGAAGTCTGTCTGGAGTATGGATAAGTTGCGGAGCTTCTTACCCGCGGCGGAGATCTTCAACAATTGCTCCCTGATGGAACCATGACGAAAACGCACGATTCCATTCTGAACGGTAACCAACGGACCCCCAAAGTTTCTGATATCCTCCTCAACGCCGGTGGCACGGCTTACGAGAGCCTTTTCCTGTACGTTTACTCTGAGCAGGTCTTTGACTTCCGCAATCTTGAGAGGCCGTTCGGAGACAAGAAGCCATGAGAGTAGTTGAATTGAGTCTATCTTGCTGAACTCCGACGTGACATCTGAAATGAGGGTCTGAATCAATTCATCTACAGGCTTTGGTGATTCTTTGGCAGACTTGACAGCCTTCATAAACCCATCGCGGGATGTCTCCTGCTTCAAAGCTTTTGTCACAAGCTGGATCCAGAGAAAGTTGCCCTTGGCTGCGTGGGCCAGTATGTGAATGATCGTATGTTGCTCTTCGTCACTCCGATTGAGGAAATGTTGGCATTCGTGGAGAGCGTGCTTGGCAACGTGTTCAAGATCATCGTGTGTATGATCGGCAGTGATCGGGAACACTTGTGTATTACCCTTCGGCAGGTGGGCAGAGTTGCGGGCAAGAATGATTACCTTGACACGATTGTGCTTGGAAGCAAGTTCTCCGATCCTGTTGCTCACGCTGACAGCATTCTGGTGACCGCATCTATCGTCAAGACCATCAATGATAATGATTGGGTTTTCAGCTTTGCTGTTCTTGAGTCCAATGTGAATCGAGTGCCAAAGTTCTTTCTCGAGGGCAACGGCATCCGTGGAACCAAGCGAATTGTCGTGTGCCTTCTGCAGAGAGTTCAAGAGCTCGGCGTCGCCAATATTTATGCGGAGAAGCTGTCCCGCGAGATTTTTTGCGAGAGCTACAGGAGTGCATTCTTGAGAAAGGTCGGGTTCTACCCCAAAGATTAGTGATTTGAATTACTGGAAAAAATGGAAGCGAATGGAGATAGTGCCACTCGGGAGTAAATCCACAAAGGGGGTTCTTTTGTTTGGGGGTGGGGCTGTAACATACCAATTGTAAGAAACATAGTTTCATGCGTCTTCTTCTTCCCCAGGGGTCTTTGCAATCGTTCAGTGATCCAGCTAGCAAGCATGCTTTTGCCACAGCCTAACGGACCAGTGATGGCCAGTATTTCGCCGTCGCCACGTGTGAAATCCAGAAGGGTCCTTTGGAACCATTCGCAAGTGTATTCAACGCGACGACTTCTTGCTGCGGCCCGATCGTTGAGAACTGTCCGAACAACGCTATCGTGGACTCCTAACCACTTGCGGACAGAATTGATATTGACCGAGTCCTCGTTCACTTTGCAGGCCCACATGGCATCAATGATATGATCCTCGCGTCCATAAAAAGCATCTATGTGTCTGCCGAAAAGTGTATTAAAATCAATGGCAACCTGCTTCGAGGATATCGTATTGATTTGGATATAATAGTGGATGGTAACCTCCCGCACTAGGATGAGGAGGTCGTTGAACGCGTGACCGACTTCTGATCTTATATGCCCGTTGACTGATAGCAGTTCGTTGTGCTGAAGGAAGAAGAATAAGGACAGGGCAACCTTGTAGAAGACTTCAAAAGCAGGTTTCAGGGCTTGTGAGTTTCCAGGGCCGAGCTACGCAGAGTCAGCGAATGGCGCCCAAACAGCAGAGAGAAGCACTTTAGGAGAAAATTTCGCACATAGTTTAGTGATAGGAAACATTGATAGGAATACTCACTTCAAGCAATACTTGACAAGAAGCCCAGATCAATTGTGCAGCCCCTTTGCTATCCGGTACAAAAGGGCTAACAGCCTTTTCATAGCCAGAAATTTGCAAAGAGAAGAATTCCGCCCACTGCAGAACCTTGTCCCATCTGCTGCCTTGCTGTGGCATATATGTCAAGCGTTCATCCCTCACGTAGCGTAGTATAGACTCCACCGTCATCGAGTCAATATATTCGTTGTCCACATGGGAGAAATCGGAAATGATCTTTTCCTTGGTCGAGATCACTGTACGACGCATGATGTTGACTTGCTGGTCGGATGTGAACGTGTGTGTAAAGGTAGAAGATGTAGTTGAGCGCGTCTCGAATTGAGATACATGGTTGTAATTGCTGTGGATGCTGGCTCTGTCACCGCTGTGTCCATTGGTGATGGTGGCTGTTGCTTTCGAGAGATGGCCATTGAGGTGGCCATTGGTGAAACTATTTGTACTGGGAATCGTCATCTGCGTCGAATTCTGGGAATTGGATGCGGCATGGCCTGAGAGATATCAGATACACGTTAAAAGAATTGAAGCAACTTTCTTGCAAGAGCGGGGTCAACATACCGGGTGCCCCACCTCGAAGCCCGAGCATCATTGATGAAGGAAGACAGAAACAGAAACAGCACCGACGGGCTCGCGATGAAGACTGATTTCCATATAATGGCATACAAGATGAGAACTCAACAATGACTTTCGAAGAAAGATTAATGTGTCAACCGTCGATGCGAAATGGCAGCTAAATACCCCAGGCAAGCTCCATAGATCACATTCAGCTGATATGCATCTCGATCCGGTGTGACAGTCTACTGCTTCTCATTGGGACATGTGCTGCCAAAAGAAATAACGGATATCTGTATCAGACTTTCGATAGTTTGCACAAATTTCAATGCACACTGCACGCCAAAAGAAATGCAAGCACAACCTGTGTCAAAGTAGGTCCGCGGATCTAGATTTGACAACTTCGATTGGCTGCTTCGTCGATTTTCAATTACCACAATCGGAAAGGCCGCGGTGGACGGGCCATGTCTCACACGGCCCGCAGCTCCCGTTAGCCGTGACCAGTCGCAAATGCAGGTCCCATGTCAAGATAAAAAGGTGGGCTGATGTTCTCTTGCACTCACACATCAGACAAAGCTCGCCAATAGTTTTTAAATGGTAGCAAATGGTGGGTTCTAAGCTCAACGATCCGAAGTTGGCAAACCCGACCCCTTGCCTTAATCTAGACCCATTGCAAGACATCTGCCGTCAAATTCAGCCTCACGATAATTGCTGCGTGGGATGTTTCAATACGGGGATTGCATACGGTTCCGAGCTCATCGTAGGGCTGGCTGAAATCCATTTAGGGGCCTCAACGCATCTATTCTGTATCTTCTGGATACTGGACTCTAGAGAAAGGAACACCAGGGAATATCTCTGGTTATATTATATAGAATTGGTAACATGGTAGAATGTCTTTATTAGCAGTGTTCTGATACTAATTGCACTAAAAGTGTAGATATTTATGCAATGAATTGGGGTTCTTTGACCTCCTCCCTTTTGCTACCCTCTCGATCAGGTACACCGACTCGAATCAGATTGTCTGTCTCATGCGCGATCGAGGGGTGAGAAGTTTTCAGGGGTGTGAATTACCCGATCCGAGTCATCGCGCACCGCAAGATGGTCTAGACGCCGCCACAGAGTCCTCTACTACATTGCTCAGCTGTCATATCGAAAGCCTGCGCAACGCAACAACTGCGAAGAATGACGCGTCGCAATATTGGCATATTTTGATATGGTGGAGAAAATGTGGGAGAGAGAGTGGTGGTCCCGATCTCCATTTTTGCATCGACTGACATTTTATTGCGCAATCTACTAAACGTCACTCCAGCCAGCACCTTCAGTTTGTCATTATACTAGTCTCAACGTCTGCCAAGTTTCAAAACTTCAAAGCGGACGAGAAATCTTTCAATCAACTCATCGCTGTAAGGAGCGTCCTTGTATCCGAAAGCACAAGCTCCACGATCCGCCTGACACACTTGCGCCACAACCAGTCGACGAAAATCTAAAATGATTCCAGAATTTGTGAATGAGAGAGCTCAGTGTGACAAGGCGGTAAAGTTACAAAAAAAAGACCCGTCGCAAAAACTAAAAATTCGAATGCGCCGCAGAGTTGCTTCATATCTTTCCGCTTGTAGGCACTTTGAAGGAAATGGATTTGACGCCCAGCTGAGCATTGGCTAGAGAAGTGGGGTTAGCTTTGACATTTCTGAGTTGTTGCATAACTTGCTTTTCAGCTTCCATGCTCCTTTGAAGATCTGCATTGGTCAGGTGGCCTCGCACGAATAACTCCGCCAATTCCTGTTGTTTTCGCTCATCCCTTGCTCCACTGCTTACTGTCGATCAAACAAGGAGCTATCGATTTTGCTTAGTAGCAAATTCAATACCTCTAGATGGTATTGTTTGTTTTCTCTTGCTGCTTCTACCACTTGTACAATGATGCGATGCTTCCTTTTGTTCAGTGCCAGCTCCACCATCTCCGCATCTGTGGAGTAAGCAAGCGCTACTAGCATGACTCCGGTAATGTCAACATCCTCTCGGTTTGAGACACTGTGGGCATCTATCGGAGGGTGAAGCAACGAGGTTGCTCTCCTTCGTTCATCATATCTATGATTCTGCCATCCATGAAGCCATGTACTAGGGAGAGATTCTGTTAGTATATCCTTTTCTTCTACACTGGAACGGAATGGACCCATACCATAGCTCTCGCCAACCATCTCGTAGTGATCTCCATTCTCACGGAGTAGGAAGGGAACGTTGCCACCGAGCAAAACAACTGCCACATCGCCTTCTTTGGCATTCTCTGTTGCTAGTCCCATGAAGCCTCTCTCAGTGAGAAAGAATCGTTTGGTGGCAGTTGTTCCCCATATTTTAGTCAGGTATGGGGAGGTGAAATTCTTGTAGCGAATCTCTAAATTTGGCTCGTTGGGTTGAAAGTCGTCCGGAATAGGCTTCTGGCTGGTACAGGTGTCCATCGCATTGCTCATCAACACTTCCCTTGGCAGGCGATCATTAACATGGAACCTCGAATTCGGATTGCGGTCGCCAACCAATGTCCGCCAGTAGGCTTCTGCATATGTTTCTCCAGATATGTATAGAGTGTGCCATTTGATGACCCTCGAAAGTTCAAGCCATTTTCCTTCAAGCCCGTGAAGATCTGAATGAGAACCCGAAGCCGCCAAATACACTGCTGCGAAAGCCTCTAAGACCTTTGCACCCATCGATAGATGCCCTCCAGATAACAAAGCCTGTGTTTCCTTTTGATATGCCAAAGGAGCCAACAACTTGATTTTGTCAATAACAACTCCCCAAATGGATATTTCACTTGTGTCGTTATCATGCTCCACAATACCTTTGAATTCCCCAGCTGCACGATATGCGCGGGATGCCAGGATTGTTCCGTTTGGGACGGTAGTCCAATCTGGGACCCATGTCGGCAGACCCTCGATATTTGCCAAGCTGAAATTACAACATTGTAAAATTCTCAAATCTCCCTGATCTTGTATATAAAAACGTGCGAATTCGGTGTACAATACTTGAGTTGAGACAGCCTCATAGTCTACCATGCGAACAAGGTGTATGAACCCTGGATCATTTTCGATGACGGTGCCTAAAATTCCATAAATCTTATCCCGTGGGTCCTTACACTGGCGCTGCTGCGTCTCTCTGACGAGGTCAAATAAGCCGCGACCCGTAAAATCTATCCCCCGCTCCAAAACTCTTAATGAAAGGCTATTCGATTGCTGAAAATAAGCGTATTCCCCCTTTGGTAGCACGGGAGTTTTATCGCAGAGGTTATCATGTATCATGATAGCAGTCATTGCTGTGCTGAGATGAACCCAAGAGATGGATTTCGTTCCGACCAACACAGTGCTAACTTCCGCCAACATTTTCTCTTGAAAGGTCCACACTCGCCAAAACCAAGACCTCGTTAGCAACCTAGCTACTGAATCCCAAGCTCGTTGGTCGCAGCGAACAGTAAGCGAAAAGAAATCAATGTTATTTATCCATGCCGTCTGGACCTGCGCAAATTTGGTGACTGTTCCAAGGGTATCTTCAAATCTTTTGGCTCCAGGACGTTCCATTGCATCAAGGTCGGTTTCCAATTGATTCCAGACCTCCTGTACTCCTTCATCGAGATCATCTTCTACAAAATCCCCAAAGCTTGTCCATAGATGTTCTAGAAGGTCCATGGCCATTTCACTATCAGTAGTACCATTCTCATCTCCTAGCCAAATGAGGACTTCCTTTGCATTTCTGTATATGTCGCCCATCAGCTTGACTTGATCGGTCCGCTCGCGAAGGTCTTCTTGGTTGATGCATATTGCATCCACCCACAGAAAGTGTTTGCGATCTATCTGACGGAGACGCCCAAGTGCAGAGAAGAGGTTTTCTGTGACCTCGTGCTGTTGGCCATTTACCCAGATTGTTGATAATATGCCTTGACGAGTCTCAACGTTCTGGCCGTTCTCTTGGATTGGCGTAGTAATGAAAGACTGTGGCAAGCAATCTACTAGCGCTGATTCGTTACGCTGGCTCTCCAGAACCGGGTTACCCCATGTATACGATAGCGCATCGTACTCAAAGTACGGATAATCATTCAACGACACATAGCACAATTCCAGTAGTATAGAATCATCTACGTCGGCTGTTGCCGCAAAAGACAGCAGACGAATTTCCCGTTGATGTGCATCGAGCTGCCTGATGTATAGATTTTCGTTTTTGGACATGAGATCAGGGCTCTCATCAGGGTTTTCGGGTTCTTGATGCTGAGAAAAAGCTGGCAAAGACTCAGGCTGGTTAGGCTGGGTGACTGGTGGCAATTTTGAATCATCCATGAGCTGCAGAGCGAGATGCGGTTGCGGAAATCTTTGCAAATGCCTTGGATGAGTTTGTGAAGTAGGGAATTGTATGGGCGGTGTTGGGGTACAGTATGAGCTTTGTGAGGCAAAGATTGGGAGACGCAAGGTATCAGTTGGTTGGGGAAGGATCGATTCGATTGAAGAGTTGAAAAGTGGGCAGAGCCTGGACTAAATACACTGACGATTGCGCCCCTTCCGGAGCATATACTCCTAAATATCGGCCACCTAAATCACGTGATACCCATCTGACATCAGGTGGCATGATTAATTGAGCAGCCAACGCCTAACTGAATTGTGGGAATCCTGGTCGATCATGCAAGGTATGAGATATACTCCCGTTCTGTAAAATTCATGCAGCCTTATTTGCTCTAGCGCCAAAATTAAATCGAAGCATCATTATCAAGCACGACACAATAAGCTATGGTTTCCAGGTTATGTATATATAAAATTTGCAAGTCCTGCTTTTTTATATAACCGCCACTTCTTTAAACTTATCAAGATAACGTGACGGTCGTTTCTCGCTCTTTTGCTACACTTATAAAGAATCCCTACCCAGCCGATTTTGGGTCCCTCTGGTCTAGTCACATGGAATAGCGAATTTAGTTGGTTCAAGAGGCCTCGCCCTTGTGCCGGAGCCAGAGTAGGCCCCTCTGGATATTAACAAATCTCCAGCGTTTCGCCTATGTAAGAGAGCTAAGAATCAAAGTACTTCTCCAACAATTAGGGTGTCAAGTCGGCAGAGAAGTGGAGGTATTAAACCCAATGTTCGAAAGCTCTAGCTTTCGGATCTGTTGTGATTGCATTTTCTGCGTCAAAATTAGAAAAATTAGGCATTTAAGACCGGGAAATTAAGATTTGGGAATACCACTTCGACCGTTCCCCTAACGAGATATCGAGTTACCAAAACAGCTTTATTCTGGCCTAGACGGGAGACGCGCCCAATGGCTTGAGTCTCAACACTAGGATTCCATTGTGGTTCAAGAATATAGATATGATTGGCTGCAGTGAGGTTAAGTCTATAACCACTCAGCAAGGTTGCAACAGGTGGGGGAGAACTCATACCCAAATGCGCCTACGCCTGTACTCATAAGCAAAATGGGGATACTTTCGTCTGTCACAAATAAGTCCATGTTGGATTGGCGTTGAGGCAGAGCCTGGTCACCGTCTATTCTCTGGTGAGGAATTCCTTTGCGACGCAGATGAAGCGACACGAGATCCAGGCTCGTTGTCCAACATGAAAAGACGATACTAATTTGACGTATTAATTTTAATGTTCTAGTGTTAACTTAGATTTGCAGGAGTAAACAGTCTAACCTTTTGAAGCCACTAGACTTATGTTGAAGATCCCTCACGAGTGCTTCTAATTTCGATGAGTATCCCCGAGTCTTGAAATATTCTTCTCCCCTTGCCTTGGCCTGGCTGCAAGCTTCCTGAATTCGTATCTGCGTTGGTGTTTCGTAACCCTCTTCAATTGGCAAATTACATAGAGCGCAAGATGCCGTGAACACACCAGCCGGTGACGAGTCGCTGCGGTGCTGCAAGATACATTCTTGACAGAGTTTGTGCTCACACGAGTGGTTGTTGCTATCTCGGGCCCCAACTAAGTCAAATACAGGAATAGGAATTCCACATATGGCACAAATACTCTCTGCGTTCTTCCCGAGAGAGTAGAGAAAGTCCTCCCGTTCGGCTTTCCTATCTCGTGGATTTCTCTCTGTGAATGGCTTCTGAAAGCTCCCATGATTGCAAAGCAGGCGGAGCTGGAGTTGAGCTTGGAAAATACCAAATGGATCGCGACGGTCCGGCTGCCGGTTTGCTTTCTCCCTGATCAACTTTGCCATAATGGCCAGGGTTTCATCATATTGTTTCCTTTCTTCATCACTAAGAGCGATGTATTCGTGCCTTTCGGTAATATCTGGAAGGTGTAAAAGTTCCTGTGACCTTCTGAGGCAAATGCAGTCGAGTAGTAACGCAAATTTTCTGGACACAGTTTCTATATCTCCTCCCGCGAATGGAACGACGATTTGATTATGGAACAATGATTTATTCTCAAGTTGACTGATTCTTAGGAACGCCAGGAGAGACCCAATGTCCTCTAAGTGATTCTGAATTGGAGTTCCGGTAAGACACCAACGGAATCTAGCGGAAAGTAGATTTGCTGCTTGGAAGAGAGTTGTCTCTCTGCGGCGAATCATATGAGCTATTGTCCAAACCATCAGCAAAAGCCCACAGAAATTATTGCATGTAGACTACCTTCATCAAGAACGACTCTGAACCATTCAATTTGAAAGATAATGCTGTTGCTCCTGCTCATGCTTGCTGCAATTGTATGATAAGTAGTTAATACTATGTCACGGTCCAAATACTTTGTTATGTCCAGATCCCGTCCTTTGCCGTAATACTTGAAAATTTTTAACGACTTGTCCAACCGCCTGAAAATTTGTTAAACCGATTCTTGCATCAAAGGGAGACAAATATAGGTAATATGGTACTGACTTTTCAATCTCTTTCATCCATGAATTCATTATAACTGCGCTGTCTCATCAGCAACTCCTTGGTGCATTCTGTAAATAACCAGAAGCACAGGTGGACTTACGAGTTGATGGTACGAGGATTAAAGTAGCTTTGGAGCGGCATTTCCTTGAAATCCCAGAAGAGTCTCGGGACCATTCGTGAGCTTCCTCCAAGGTTGTGGTAATCAGAGCTAATGTGCTTAAACTCTTTCCCATTCCCATGTCATCAGCAAGTATTCCAGCGCCTAGCTCGCTAGGCGCTTCGATTGATTCGTCGTTAGTCAGTCTGTGTCGATATCTACGAGTAATAGGTTAGATCATTCCACAATCTGCAGCTCATTGACAGTAGCATACAAAGTAGTCTTAATGTTACATTCATATTTCCAAAGACTGTATTCTGGCAGAACTGGCCCAAATTCTCTTTGTATCATGAAGGAGAGAGCCGTCTCCTGGTGTCTGCTAGAATAATTAGCGCACGACTACTAACAAGTGATCATTAATGACAGGTACTTGAACTTTCAGATCTGTTGAATGCTTAACTTACGGTAAGAGTGGAGTTAGAACAAGTGCTCCACCCTTCTTTCCCTCCAAGTTTCGCGATCGTGTCAGGGATTGGTAGATAGTGGAAACTGTGTGATCAAACTTCTTCCGTTCTTCTCTCACGATTTTGAACGGCTCGCTAGATTCTACAAAAAGATTCCGACCGAGATTTTCCGGCTTTGGCTCCTCGATTCCGGAAAATTCTACTATGTGTGGATTGCAATACTCAATATCCTGTACACCACGGGTAGGATCTTGAAGGAACAGTTTTGCAGAAGAAAGTTCTTCGCCGATGACATCTGAGTTGGTGACAGAGCCATACATGTTGATCTCGACTGTCATCGTTGCCTCCCCAAACTTCTTTGCGTGAGAAAAGACACGCTGAATGCGTTTTGTTTCCGCAAAAGCTCTCATCTCGACAGAAGGGTATTGCTGAATGTTGACCAGGCCTCGTGAAACAAGTTCACTGACTTGCGCGAAAGGCCTTCCATCTGGGAATTTGAGCATGAAATAATCTGAGTATTTGGACACCTCAAAAGATTGGTGAGCAGGCAAAGGGTCAATTTTGGCGGCCAAGTCAGACATATTCCCTACCAGCTTAATAGAAACGTCTGAGATCTATGAGGCAATGTCAACATATTATTGCTCTGAAATATAGTACTGCGAAATATACTGACCATTCCATAGCAACAGAACCGAACGCCTTCAGCCGCTTTTGTCTCGTCTTGAATGTCTTGTAGGGCAACACAGTCAACTGGCTCTGTCTGGAATGATAAATCGGCCCATTCTTGCATGTTAACCCATGATTCTCCGAGGCCTTCCGTATCAATCATGGGATCCGCGCTGTCAAAGAAAGTTACTGAAGGTTGCAATTCAGACAAGATCATGCCCTCCAGAAAGGAGTCCCACGCCGATGTTGCTGAAGTGAAATTTGTGGGATCTCCGTAACTTTTTCCACCCATCAGTCATTTGATAAACAGCATGGAGCAGAGAAACCCACAGCATATTTTCGGTGTCTATAAAGCCCAGGTCCAGGCCCGCTCCTAAAACGCTTCCCACATTACCAGATGCTCCTGCCATTGCAAGATGCGGTTGTCCTGAAGAGTACACAATTTACTGTGATCCAACCAAGTTCGAAGTTGATGTGTAAATTTTGAAGGAAATGTATCGGACGAGTGATTTTCGCGATGGTAAGGCTGGGGATGGGGTGGTGAGGCAATGTTCGGCGAACCGCTTAATTTCTTATCTTTAGGTGAGGTTGCTCTAAGGCAGCCGCGAGGGCTGACTTACCGTGGGGGCTGTGTGAATCGGCCCTGCAGATATGTGTGCATATGGCCTGATCACAGCCCCATTTCAATCCACAGCCTCGTCCAAGCAAATTTTCATCGCGAAGCGGCTTCGCAATATCTTTATACTAGGGCAAACTGCAAAACGATACACAACAGAAGATTGTAAAAACAGAAAGCGCCCCTAAATTATTTGACACATCTATTTTATCAGATTTATATCCTTTTGATTCGCTACACCCTGTAGCTACAGATCAGCACGAGGCACGGGCACAAGCCTATGACTAAGAATGACACCGACACCATCTCCAAATGCAACTCCTGTGCTATCTACCGGATTCGAGAAGGCTCTAAAAGCTTTTGAGCGTCGGCTTACTCCAAATGAGAAAGCACAGTTCAAAGCTACTTCACTTGATGACCTCAAGGTTACAATATTGTCTATTCAAGCCGACCAGCGTTCACGAAAGCAGATGATGAATATGAGCAGAGTGAAATCGTTTTTGGAGGCCATGGAACAATTCGGAAAAGTGATTGAAGTTTTCTTGAACGTTAACAACATTCTCTCCTTTGTTTGGGGCCCAATGAAGCTTTTGCTACTAGTACGTGTATTTTTTGTGCATGCAGTAAAATTCGTTATATCGTTGTTTGGTTCGAGAGAGAAACTAACTGTACCTGAGACTGCGACCACTTGGTCAGACTCGCTTGACTCTCTCCTGGATGCTTACCAAGAGATATCAGAGAACTTTCCCATCTTCGAAGGGTACCAATCTATTTTTGCCAAGAATGAGCGAATGCAGGTTGTTCTCGAATGTGTCTGGTCCAATATCCTCGACTTCCATATCCGGGCGCTTCGCATATTTGACCAGACAAGTTAAACCCATCAGCTCTAACACTATATGCGACTCTCTGACGAGTAGATAGTGCTGCGAATATTCTTTAGATCATTGTGGAAAGATTTCAACAGTAGATTCCGGTGTATCCTCAATGATCTCAAACGGCAAAAGGAAACTATTCGAGATCACGCGGACCAGATCCATATTCAGAATTACGAGTCAGATCGACTGAAAATCTTCGACGAGTTTGAGCATACAAGAGCTCAAAGATCCGCTGAAAGGAAAGCGTTTGTCATTCAGTGGATTGGAGCTCCCAAGACTATCCTCGATTATGAATCTCTTTGCCAGATACGCCAAGAGCAATTTGATGCCACACAAAGATGGACAAGCCGATGGATTCTTGAAAACGAGGAAATAAAGACTTGGCTATCACCGCCAGTCCCAAAGGCATCGATCATTTGGATCAACGCAGTTCCCGGCGCTGGTGAGAGCACCCCGATGAGTAGAAACACACAGTACAGGATGCTGATATTATTTCTCTAGGTAAAAGCGTTCTAGCGTCAGTAATCGTTGCGGAAATCAAGGAGAAGAACCTCGCACCTGTGGCCTTTTGCTACTGTAAACATCAAGATCCAGACAAAAGCACTTTCATATCGATATTGAAGGCATTCTTAAGCCAGCTGATAAACCAGCAAGAACACCTTTTACCCTTTTACTATGAGGAAGGAATATCAAGCGGCGAAATTATCCTTCATTCAGTCAAGTTATGCAGTAAGCTCCTTCGATATGTTCTCCAGAACATCCCCAGAGCTTACTTGATCCTCGACGGCCTGGATGAATGTGCCCCAAACGAGAGAAAGCTAATCCTGGAATTCCTCAACGACATAATCAATACATGTGACACTACCAAGCCCGGAAAGGTGAGACTACTGATAACGAGTCGGGATGAGCCTGATATAAAAAGATCCCTCTCACTGGCCACAACTGTGAGGGTAACTGAGCAAGATACACTTGAGGATATTAGGAGCTACATTGCCCATCGAGCAACTCTCGTGGAGCAAAAGTTCAAAACTTTTGGTCTTCACAAGAACGATCGTGACTATATCGAACAATACGTGCTGGATAAATCTGATGGTAAGCAGCTCATTCCACACCCATGCCGGACCAGCTGGCGTGAAGCTAATCTGTCCAGGTATGTTCTTGTATGCCAAACTCGTCATGACGAACCTCGAGGGCCAGCCTTCTATAGTACATCTTCGTGAGGAGCTTTATCGTCTTCCCACAGGCCTCAGTGAAGCGTAAGTGCATTCCAAATTGACACGAGACAAATGGAGTGGTAGTTTGCAATGCATGCTTACCCCTGACGTAGGTATGGGCGAAACATGGATCGTATCCAAAGGAACCCTCGCGAAAATGAAAGAGAAATTGCTCAGAAGATTCTCTCTTGGATGGTTTGCTCGAAGCGGCCTCTTCGCTGGCGAGAACTGCAAGGAGCAATCTCCATCGATCCCCTTGACCAAGTTGTGGACCCCGTTCGCCGATTGGCTATACATGTCAGGGACATCTGCGGGTCTCTGGTTGAAGTCCTCTCAGGCGATAGGGTCGAGTTTATCCATGCCACCGCTCGTTTGTAAGTCTGAGTTGATCTGAGGAGGGTATTTTGATTTGCTACTGACTGGGAGCAGGTACATTGTCGACTTAGGATACGTTCCATTATTCACCGCAGAACTGTCGATGTCAGCGCTCTGTCTGAACTATCTTACTTTCGAGTGTTTTGAAGAGAATAACGACACCGACCAGCTTCTTGAATTTGGTAGGGAAGGATATTTTGCCTTCCAAGACTACGCCATTGCTCACTGGGCAGATCATCTTTCGGCTTGGATTAAGTCTTCAAGTGATGAGCTTCAAAATGAACCGAATATTGACAAACAGACTTCTGACGCGCTGTTAATCTTCGGGGATAGATTCCGCACCGACTTGGCTGCTTTCGGGGTCGATCAAGATCTCATGTTGCAGTGTGATCAACTGCAGGACCTAGACTGCTCTCCCATCCTAGCCATGATATGGAAACACATACAGGCATTCAAAACCCTTCAGAACGACCGACAAGACAAAGTTAGCCTTTCGTCATTGGGCAAAGCCCTTGAAAGGAGTCGCAGTATTCTGGAAGGTCTTTCGATGTCAGCAGCCAAGGAGAAGGAAGAGGCACAATCACTCCTTAGTCTGTACGGAGAAAACTGGTTCAAGTGCTCGAGACTCTCTTGCTACTACTTTCATGAAGGCTTCCAATCGCAGTCGTCACGACAATATCACTACGACCGCCACGATAGACCGTTTAGATGTGAGGAAGAGGATTGCCCTGCTGGCTCCATTGGGTTCGCGTCGCTGAAGGAAATGGAAAAGCACAAAAGGAATATGCATCCTGGAATCGGCCAGCTGTCGTCGACTTTCGCAAGACTTAAGAAGCTTACAGCAGCGGAGGCACTCCTAGAGAAATACCCTTGCCCGGTATGCCCCTCTAAGTTTCCGGCGAGGATTGATTGTAGGATTCACATGCGAATTCATAATCGGGATATCACTCCGGCCAATAGACTGACGCTGCGCTGGCTTTGACAGAGCCTCAGCCACTCACTTACCGAAAGACGGCCAAGATGATCATCCTAAATTTTAGCGTCTGAGAAGGAGAGAAGGAGACTGACACTACGTGGAGACTGACACTACATTGGCTCAAGGAAATTTTAGTGTCGAAGAAAGGCACCGATAAGCCGTCGCTGTAAAACGATTTGCTCTGAGAAATTTTAGCGTCCGAGAAGGAGACCGTCGATAAGTTGTACAAATAGATTGGCTCAAGGAAATTTTAGCGTTAAAGAAGGGGAATGCGACACCCCTAGTTCTTTGTGCTTCTATTCGCTCTAAGAAATCTTAGCGTCTAAGAAGGAGACTGACACCACGTCGGCTTTGACGATGCCGGCTTCTATTCGCTCTAAGAAATCTTAGTGTCTAAGAAGGAGACTGACACTGCGTCGGCTTTGACAATGCCTCAACTACTCAGCCTCTATTTGGGGTCTCGCGAGATAAGAGTGGCCATCGTAAATTTTAGCGTATAAGAAGGAGACCGTCGCCACGTGGGATTTATTTTTGATTTCTGAGCCTTGTCGCCAATACATGCCAATACAATGGTGATAGGCTCAAGGAAATTTTAGCTTCGAAGAAGGGGAATGCAGTGTTAGCGCGCCTGCTATAAAATGCATTGGGTGTGCGCTCTCGTCGAAAAACCCACATAGTCTTAAACACCACATGCAATCAGAGCATGCACATATCCTGAACGCAACACAAATAGTCTCGAAAATGAAGCAAAACGTCTTAAGTCTGCCCCGTGATATAAACGTCTGTCCCCTCTATAATCAAGATGTCTTATCCGATCAAGAGAAGAGACAAATAAAGCCAGGCGCATGCTTGGAATTCCAGATACTCAGCGACCACCTTTACTCGGATGATGAGATCTTGCCAAGCCGGCATGACCTTGCTTCTAATGCTTTTGCGGCGGCTACCTGAGCGAGGCAGCCTTTTCGGGGGAGAAAAAACTGGCCAAAATTGGCACGTGCGCGAACACCAAAAAACTACCTTCTTTAATATATGTTTCTGTAGGAATAGAAGATAATTAAGAAAAAATGGAGGCGTCTAATCTTTGAAGACTTATAGTAAGTCACCAGAAACTTTTTGGTTTGATTTATTAAGCAGGTAAAAGCTGATGTTATAATGTTGTTTGAGGTGCTAAAATCGGCTAGTTTTTTTTCCCCCGAAGAGGCGGCTTCGAAAAAATGATGCAAGTGCACGCACAAAAAATGGGGCGCCGAGGGCTATAGGTTGGAATAGGGTACCCAATTCCAAATAAGTGAGCGCGTGTAGCCAATTAGCGCTTTGTAAATTTAGGCCGCCTTTATTAATTTTAGTTAATTCTAGACCTAATTCTAGATCTTAACTAAATTCCTTATTAATTTTAAATTAATTAAAAAAATATTAATTAAAAAAATATTATTTTAAATAAAAAATTTAATAAAAGTTTAAATTAAATTATTTTTTAATATAAAAAATAAAAATTATTAAACTAAAATAAAAATAATAATTAAAATAATTCGAATTTTATTTTTTTAATTTTTATTATTAAAAGATTTAATTTTTTAATATTTTTATTAAAACTTAAACTTTTTTATATATTATTTTATAAATTTTTTTTATTATTAATTTATTATATATAAAAAATATAATTATTATTTTTATTTATTTTTTTTTTTTTTATTATTTAAAAAATATATTTATAATAATAAAATTATTATAAAAATCGAAAAAGTATAAAGTTTAATATAATTTAATTATATTTAAAAATATTAAATTAAAGTTTAAAAATAAAAAAAAAACTTTAATTTAAATATTTCTTTTATTAATTTAATTAGTTTTATATTAAAACATTAAATATTTTAAAGTATAATAAATCTTATAATAATATTAATTATTATATTATTTTTTTTTTTTAAAAAAATCTAAATACTTTTATTTAAATTATATTTTAATATTAAAAATTTATAAATTATTACTTTTTAAAATATTTAAATATATTTAATCTTAAAGTAATTCTTTATTATAATAATTTAATTTAATTAATCTTTTATATTTATTATATATATAATCTTTATATTTTAATTTAATAATATTTTAATATATATAATAAATAATTTAATTATTTTTAG